>Ga0222423_1000335_pt1 | contig 37715 bp, 43 predicted proteins | sample 3A0metagenome_FD_182472 | JGI IMG/M metagenome (GOLD analysis project Ga0222423, IMG submission 182472) | Enriched microbial communities from leaf-cutter ant dump, University of Wisconsin, Madison, United States - 3A0 (version 2) | ecosystem: Environmental > Terrestrial > Nest > Insects nest >...
CCCGAGCGCGGTCGGCACCGACGACCTCGGCGGCGCCACCCTCGCGGCCGCGACGCTCACCACGACGACCTGGGTGGTCCCGTGGCCGCAGCTCGCGCTCGTCGCGCTCGTCGTGCTCCTCGGGTGGTTCACGGCCCGCACGCGCCGTCGTCGTCACGCCGCGCTCGAGGCCGCGCTCGCCCGTGCCCGCGCCGAGGGCGCGGCCGTCCACCAGAACCTCGACAAGCCGGTCCAGCCGGAGTCCACCCACACCTGACGGCGGAGCCCGCACCCCACGACGCATGATGCGGCGAGGACATGCTCCTCGAGCGAGTCGTCCCGGATGCGCTTCACGCCTCCTGACCTGCATCGTTGCTGGTCAGAAGGTGTGAGCGTCACGTGGCGGAGACGGTGGGTTCTGGACCGCCTGGTGCGGCCCGATGCCGCCAGGTGCCGAATCGTGTTGTGACCTGCACTTACGCCGGTTCGGGGATGTTTCGGGATGCCGCCAGGTGCGGCCTGCTGCCGGACTTCTTTGTGACTTCTTCGTGGGCGTCACGCTTAGGCCGCCTGCCCCGCCCACCTCTTCGCGGTCGAGAGCGGCACGCCGGTCTCACTGCTGATCGCAGCGTAGCTCTTGCCCTGTGCCCGCAGCTCCAGGACCCGCGCGCGGGCACCGTCGACGACGGGCGGGCGTGGCACGGTCGGCTTTACCGGTGCCCGTTCGACCTCCTGGACGGCCGGCGTCGGCCGGGGTGCTGCCGACTGCGCGACGGTTCGGCCGGTCGTGCTGCCGCGGCGTGCCCGACGCCGGACAGGCGGGGCGATCGCCAGGCCGAGCAGCACCTCGGTCGCGACCAGGACGGTCAGCGGCGCAGCGGCCGCGATGGTCGCCCCGACGACGACCGTCACGTCGATGCGCTCGGCGGGGACGAGGACGTGCGCGACCTGACCGAGCACGGAGAGGGCGGTCAACCCGGCAAGGAAGCTGCTGGCAAGGCGGGCGGTCTCCTGGCGCCCCCGCGCGACGACCGAGGCGAGGGCTGCGATCGCGAGGCCGACGTCGAGCAGGACGGGCACCAGCCAGGACCGCCATCCCTCCAGCCGCGCCCAGGTGGCCACCTCGGCGAGCCCTTGCGCACCGGCGACGAATGCGGTGAGCGCGAGCGCGCCGACGAGCCAGGTCGCGAGCAGCACGACGCCGCGGCTGTCGGCCTGCAGGCGGACGGCGGGCCGCGGCGTGGGGTCGGACTGACTCATGCGGGGCGCTCCTTCGTCGGTGGGGCTGAGGCACGGGCGGGCGGGCTCGGGGGTCGGTCCGCCCGTGCCAGAGGCAGATGTGCGGGGTGGCGCGTCACGCGGCGGTGGCAGCCTGGGGCTCCGGCGGCAGCGTCAGGCGCAGGCCGCCGTGGCGGGGAAGGGCGCCGCCGCGGGAGGAGGGCACCGGGCACCACAGCACCTCGTCGAGCACCCAGCCCGCGCGCGAGCGGTGCATGACGAGGCGGGAGCCGTGGGCGACGTAGTCGTAGCTGTTGGGGACCCTCCAGGGCTGATAGATGGCGGTGGCGCCGATCCGGCGGCGCCCCGCGCCCTTGAGGTGGTCCTCTGCGATCTCGGCGGCGGCAAACGCGGCGTCGGCGTTGAGGCGGCGCGTGCGCCCGCGCCCGTTGACTTCCTTGAGGGCGGCGTCGATCTTCTGGCGGTTCCTCTCCTCGATGCGAAGGCGGACGGTCTTGCTGCGGCGGGTGATCACGATGCTCTCCTCGGCGTCGGTGTTGCGCGTGAGCCCTGCGATGCGGCTTGGGTTATCGCAAGGTCGTGACACGACGGTACCATGCGGCTTGGAGTATTACAAGGTTTGTCCCGGACCAACTTGGAGTGTCGCAAGGCCGGACGGCTCGCGGGCGTGTTGCTTGCGATAACGCAAGCGATCGGCTACCCTTTGGCCGCATGACCGAGCCCACCAAGCCGACGCGACGCGGACGGCCGCAGCGCGAAGATGACGCCGCGGCTGTCTTCGGCGTACTTGACTCCAAGGCTGTCGCCGCCCGTTACGGCGTCACGCCGGCAGCGGTCGGTATGTGGCTGGCCCACGGCCATGGCCCCGCCAAGCTCCGCGAGGGCTACGGCGTCCTGAATGGCGGCTACGTCTGGCCGGAAGACCTCGTGGACGAGGTCGTCGCGGAGCGTGACGGGCGCACCCGAGGCCAGGACACAGCGGACCGCCCCACCGAGGACTGAGCTGCGCGACGGCCGGGACGGACGCACCCTCGCGACGGTCGCGCGGATCCCCCGTGGCCTGGACGTCGTCGACGCGCACGGCACCGCCCAGGTGGTCGACGACGCCCGAACCGCAGTGGCCGTGATCCTCGCCGCGCTCGACGACGAGGGTGCGCTGCCCACGCCACGGTTCGACGGCGAGCTGAGCATGTAGCCGCTGGTGGTGGGCGGTTTCCGGCGCATGTTCAAGGGGGAGGGTCCGCGCCAGCGGGCCGGGATGGAGCGCCCACCATGGACACCACCACCACCACTGCCACTCCCCGCCGCCGAGATGCGGGCGTCACGCTCGCCGAGATGCTCGTGTACGGCGTCATCGCCGGCGTCATCGGCGTCATCGTCGCGGGGCTGCTCGGCACGATCGGGCTCGCGCACGTGAAGTCCACCGCGGAGACGATCACCCTGTCCCAGCTCGAGGACGCGTCCGGCCAGCTGATGCGCGACATCAACGACGGCAGGCGCATCCTGGTCGCGTCGCCGAGCGCCATCACCGTGCAGGTGCTGCGCGACTCCGTCTGTACGGAGCGCGCCTGGTCGATCGAGGACGACGCCCTCGTCGTCGACACCCGCACCTTCACGACCGAGTTGTGCACGGGCGGCAGCACCGACACGCATGCCAAGGTCGTGCAGAAGCGCTTCACCTCACCCGAGCCGTTCCGCTTCTACTCGGTCCTGTCTCAGCGCAACCCGATGAAGCTCCCCGTCATCCCGGCGGAGGTGCGCCGGGTCACCTGGGCGCTGTCCGCCCTGCCGGCGTACGACGACGCCAAGGATGTCCGCGTCAGCTCTGGGGCCGCGTTCACGGGCACCGGCAGCCGCAGCGACGGGACCGGCGTGCAGGCGGATGATGCGCTGCGGCCGCTGCTCGACGTGACGACGCCGCGTGTCGGGGTGGACAAGCCGCAGCTGACCTGGCAGGACAAGTCCCCGTCCGTCACGGCCAGGTGGACGGTCTACAGGATCGACTATGCGGAGGGCACCAACCCGCCCACGTCGTGGTCGGCGATCATGCAGCTGCCCGCCTCGATGACGACGTGGACCGACGTGTCGCTGCCCGCCGGGCACACGGGGCAGTACGTGGTCGTCGCGACGCTCACTGACGGCCAGCAGGGCCCGAGCTCGAACCAGGTGGCGACCGGCCTGCGACCCGCAGCGCCCACCATCACGGCAACCGGGGCGACGACCTCGATCGCGGTGAGCTGGAACTCGGTGACGGGGGCCGACTCCTACGACGTGTACCGCGACGGGGCGCTCGTCAAGGCGGGGCTCACGGCCACCCGGTGGACCGACAAGAGCGGCGAGAGCGGCTGGACGGGCGCGGGCTACGGGCACGCCCACACGTACAACGTCGTCGCCGTCAACAGGTGGGAGCGGGCCGCGACCAACGCCACACAGAAGCAGGACCAGCGCCTCGCGCTCGGCCAGGACGCGGGCGCGGCCCTGGGCCTGCCGTCCGCGAAGCGGACCCCCTCCGACCCGGCCAGCGCGTGGACCGCCCCGGCCGCTGTCGAGCTGACCGTCGCGGACCGGCCGGTGGTCGGGGACTCCGCCGACCCGAGCTCCACCTGGGACCCGACGATCGACGTCGACTGGACGGCGTCCGCATGGGTCGGTGACTACGCCGCCAACGCGAAGTCGGCCACCCGGTACGAGGTCAAGCGTGGCGGCACCACCCTCGCCGCCGCGACCACGAAGCTCACCCTCGACGACGCGAGCGCACCCCGCGGCGCGAGCTCCACGTGGACCGTCGTCCCGACGGCGGGCGGGCTGACGGGGCCGTCGGCGTCGGCCGGGCTGCTGACCTGGCCCGCGGCCGCCACGTGCTCCGCCACGCTCGGCGGCGGCGGGTACGGCTCTACGCGGGCGGCGACCGTGACGGTGACCGCACCGGCAGGCCAGACGGTGACCGGCACCCGGCACGCCCGGACCGCCGACCGGCTCGCCGCGGCGACGACGCCGAAGGCCTGGACGGACCTCTCCGACGGGGTCACCACGAGCTGGAAGGCACAGGCGAAGAACGCCGCCGGGTACGGGCCGTTCGGTTCGGCCTGCACGGCCAAGACGGATGTCCTGGCGGCGGCTGTCGCGGCGAGCACCGGCGACCCCGCCACGCGCTCGGTCGACGCGACGACCACCGTCACGGTGGGTGGTGCGGCCCGGACCGACGCGCAGCTCGCGGCCGCGGGGATCGACGCGACGACGAGCATCGAGCGGGTCGACGGCGTCAGCCTCGATGCCCGCAACCACGCCTACTCCACCGTGGGCGACCACGGTTGGGCGTGGCTCGTCGACGACGCGGCGTTCCGCGTCACCGCGACGGCGACGGACGGGCTCAACACCGCGACGGCGAGCGCACGCGCGGACACCGACCAGCTCGTCGCGACCGCACCGGCGTTCGCGGCGCCGACGTGCTCCGGCTCGCCGAGCGGGTACGCGCCGGGAAGGATCACGTGGACGGCGTCTGCGGGTGCGACCTGGAGCTACCGCGAGGGGACGGGCGAATCGCCGGCCGGGACCTACCGGGCGGGGGTCACGCGCACAGTTACGGAGACGACCACGGACGGGTTCAACTCGGCGACGGCGTCGGCCACCAAGACGGGGAGCTGTGCCGCGACGCTCGTCTCCCCGCCGGTCGTCGCGCCCGGGTGCGCGCTGGTTCCCGCATCATCGGCCTGGGTCGGCAACGTCGGCAGCATCAACGCTTCCCTCACGTACTGCACGAGGCTCGGCGCCACGGGCTACGAGGTCTCCATGCGTGTGCGCAACCGGACGTTCGGCTACACCGACGCGTGGACCTCGTGGACGGCGTGGGCCTCGCCTCTCGGGGACGACGGAACTATCGCGCAGCGCGTCGCGACCTCTGCTGTCTCCCCGCTGGTCGCCAGCGGCTACCAGTGGCGAGTTCGCGCGATCTTCCCGGGCGGTACCAGCGACTGGGTCGAATCGCCGTGGGTGTACGACTTGGCCTGACGTGACAACGGCCGGGACCCCTCCTACTCGGGTCCCGGCCGTTGTGGTGGTGGTCTAGTTGACCGTGACCACGAGGTACCGGTCCGCGTCGGCCTGGCTCGCGACCCACTGCTCGGTCGCGGCCACGGCGGCAGCCTCGGTGGCGGAAAGCGTCGCGTGGCCGAGCTCGGGGTCGCCGTCGCCGTCCATCGCACCGAACATCCTCCCATTGCCGGTCTCGACGGGGATCACGAGCACCACGTTGCGCTGCACCTGGGTGGACGCGTACTGCGCGGCCGACATCGCAGCGAGGACGACCGGCGTCGAGCTCGCCGCCCCCTCCGCGATCTTCTCCCGCACCGGCGCCACGATCGCCGCGACCGCGGCCTCCGGCAGCTCCTCTGCGGCCGGGTCGATGATGACCGCCCCCTCGTCGAGGCGGTAGGCGACGAGGCCGGCCTCCTCCGCGCAGGCGATCTCCGCCATGGTCTCGACCGTGGCGCCGACCGCGGCCGGGACGCAGGGCTCGGGCGTGGCCGGCACTGCGGGGGCGGTGGTCGTGGCCGCTGGCGTGCTCGTCGACGGCGCGGTTGCCGTGGGCTCGCTGGCGCTCGAGCAGGCGGCGAGCGTCGCGACGAGCGCGACGAGGACCGCGGTGGCGGTGATCGGTGTGCGGGTCATGTGTGCCTCCCCGGGTCGGTGTGGCGCCTATATGTGCGGAATCGGCTCGCAGGCGCCCTCACTTACCAACATGCGCCGGAAATCACACACCGCTACGCGCGCTCGTCGCACTGCTCGTGCTGCCGCCGTGGGCCACGGGGGTGAACCCGCACTTGAGCGCTCAGGGGTGGGGCGGACCGCGCCGACGGACCACACGTGAGCGGGGGAACCATGAACGCCAAGCAGATCGCAGCCACCATCGCCGTCGCGCTCGTCGGCGCCGCCGCACTGACGGCGTGCTCGAATGAGGCCCCCGCGCCGACGCCCACCGACACTGTGACCAGCGCGAGCTCGTTCCCGGAGCCCACGGAGACCGAGAACTCGCCGACCGAGACGACGGACGAGCCCACCGCGCCCGAGTCCGAGGCCCCACAGGTCGGCACCATCCTCGACCCTGCGTCGATCGAGGACGCTCGCGCCGCCGGCGCCAACGTCTTCGTCTCCCCGACAGGAGATGGCTCGGGCGTGGTGGTCGAGCCAGGCTACGACCTGCCTGAGCCCGTCGAGCAGGTCGTCAGTGGCCTGCCCGGCGGGCCCACGGGTAGCACGCGGGCCGAGGCGGCTGAGGGTGTTCAGGCTCTCGTCCAGATGGGCACTGCCCTCGAGGAGGCGGGTCTCGGCGTGGTCGTCGTCTTTCGGGGCCGGGTCGAGAGCGGCAACACCGTGACGGCCGGCGGCTACGTGGTCGCCCCGATCGGCACCGCGGGCTCTGACATCACCGAGCGTGCGGACGAGCTCTTCGACAGCCTCGCTGCTGCCAAGGCGTTCGCCGAGAAGATTGCAGCGCCTGTGGGTGCGGAGGTCATCGTCCTCGACTGACCGCAGCCGGGGCGGCCCACACCGGGTCGTCCCGGCTTGCTGACTGTGCTCCCGGCGGCCGTTGCTGGCGGCGGGAGCGGGGCGGACGCGACATCCGCCCAGGTCAAGGGTACTGTCCAGTTTCTGCTGTACCCCCTACAGATACACACATGCATTGGGGCGGGAGCACTCTATATATGTACATGCGGGGGTACAGCAAAATCTGGACAGTCGGCCTGACCTGCGGTTTCGCTCTCGCTGGCCCCGGTACGGAGGTCTTCTCGTCGCATGGGTGTGAGGCGGTGGCCACGTGCAAAGAGCCGCCTACGGTCTGCGCACCGGGTAGGTCCATCGACCGCGACCCGTCATGAAGTGACGAGAGCTGGCTCCGACTTGGTGCGGCCGCCAGCGACGGGGTCTTCGCCCAACAGACGGCGTACAGCCTTACCGAGTGCTTCAGCCATCCAGACCGGCACAGCGTTGCCGATCTGCCGCTCGATCGACCCGTACGTGCCGCTCCACTTGTACGTAGCGGGGAACGTCTGGAAGGCGGCCGCCTCGCGGAGCGTGATCCCACGGTTCTCGGTAGGGTGGATGAAGGAACCGCATGCGGGGGTGGTGCAGCGGGTCGTCATCGTCGGTGCCGGTGCACTCGCGACCACCCGCCCATAGCTGCCTGTCGCGATGCGCTTGACCCGTCCGGTCTCGTCGACCAGACGCTTGTGGCACTCCAACTGAAGCTCCGGCGGGAGCGAGAACCGGTTCCCGCCAACGGGAACGGCGGCGATGCGCGCGGCGACAGCGGCGCTCCGGGCGCGCGGCGCGTCCAGCAGGTCGTCGCTCAGGTTCGCGTCCCGCAGCTTCTCGAGTGCCTCTCCGGCGGTCGTGGGCTGGCGCCGGTCGCTCGGCGGCAAGAGGCGCGCGAAGTCCGGGGGCACCGAGGCGCCTCGCACCGCGATCACCACGAGGCGCTTGCGTCGCTGCGGAACGCCCAGCGACTCGGCGTTCACGATGTAGTGCTGCAACGAGTAGCCCGCACCGCGCAGCCCCTCCGCCAGCCGGGCAAAACGCGCATCCTTCTGCAGCCCTGGCACGTTCTCGATCAGGACCGCACGAGGCAGCATCGAACGGACCAGGCGCAGCGTGTCCATCACGAGATCGTTGCGGGCGTCGTCGGGGGAGCCAGCGCCCCGCAGCGATGAGAAGCCCTGGCACGGAGGGCACGCCTTGAGCAAGTCGAGCTCGCTTCGCTTGAAGCCACCAGCCCTCATCAGCTGTGGCCCCGTGACGCGGCGGACGTCGTTGACGATCATGGCGCCGGTGTGGTTCAGCGACCACGTCGCGGCCGCATCGGCATCCAGCTCGACGGCCGCGACGACATCGAACCCGGCGTCGCGGAGCCCCTGTGTGGCACCGCCGGCGCCAGCGAACAGGTCGACCGCCTTCATGGCGGCCGAGTGTAGGGCGACGGCCGCTGATCGGCGCTGACGACTCGCCAGCCGGACGCACCGGTTCCCGCTAGGTGGACGACGACCGCCTCCCCGCGGGTGAAAGGAGAGGAACGTGCCCATGGGTGCCGGGGCTGTCGGTAGTCTCGCCGCATCCCGTACCGGCGAGGGGGGAACCCATGACTGATCTGACCACCACCTCTACCGTGCCGCACGATGCTGCCGTGGCCGACGTGGGTCCCAACGAGTACGTCATGACGATCTCACGGCTCACCATCGACAAACTTGGGATAAAGCTCTACGACCGGGTCTCGGCAGTATTGGCAGAACTGGTTGCGAACGCATACGACGCCGACGCGGAAGTTGTTCAGGTCAGCGTGCCCTTCGGCAAGTTGCTGAGCAGCAGCGACCCCGCGTCGCAGAACTACGAGATCGTAATACAGGACGACGGCCACGGTATGACGCGCTCGGAGATCAATGAGCAGTACCTGAAAGTCGGATCGGACCGACGTCAACGGACCGGCAGCGACACGTCAAGGCTCAAGCATCGACCGGTCATGGGGCGTAAGGGCATCGGCAAGCTTGCCCCATTCGGCATCTGCAGGCAGGTCGAGGTGCTGTCCGCCGGTCGCACCGACGGGGGGCGAATCGAGTTCGCGCACCTAATCCTCAACCTCGACGATATGCTGCTCGACTCCGATACAACCTACCGACCCATGATCGGTCCGATGGATCGAACGGCCGCCGCCGAGACGGGCACGACGATTACCCTTCGTCAGTTCAACCGCAAGCGCGTGCCGAGCAAAGAAGAACTCTCGCGGCAATTGGCTGCACGGTTCGGCGTAGCACGGGCCGACTGGCTTGTTTCTGTGGCGAACAGCCTCGACGAAAATGACTCGTTCGATGTCGGCGAGCTCCCGATCGAGGTTCTCGAGGGGACTCGCCTCGACGTCAGCGAAGAGGACGGCGTTCAGACGCCTGACGGCCCGATGCCCGTCACCGGCTGGGTCGCCTACTCGAAGAGCCCCTACAAGGACCCGGCGATGGCTGGCGTCCGCATCTTCGCGCGTGGAAAGCTCGTAGCCCAGACGCGCGACTTTGGCATCGGCGCCGGATTCACCGGAGAGTTCAAGCTGAGGTCGTACCTGGTGGGGGTGATCCATGCTGAATGGCTCGACGCCGACGAGGACCTGGTGCGCTCCGACCGTCAGGACATCATCTGGTCGTCAGAACTCGGCGAAGCCCTCTCGGTGTGGGGCCAGAGTCTGATGCGAAAGCTCGCGATAGCGGGCGAGCAATCCGTGCGAACGCGAACCTGGGAGGACTTCCTCTCAAAGTCGGGCCTCGAGCAGCGGTTGAAGGAGCAGGCCCCGAACGATGAATCGTTCCGGACCTCGGTGCGGGCGGCGGCGCGACTTCTTGTGAAGGACAAGGACCGAGAAGCCCTCAAGGACGAGGACCACGTCAAGTCCATCGTCCAGCTGGCCTTCGCGCTCGGTCCGCAGCGCACGCTCATGGAAGCGCTGCGCGAGGCCGCCGAACCCGCGACGAACACGCTTGATACGGTGATCGCACTCTTTGAGCGGGCGAGCGTTGCCGAGATGTACTCGCTCGGTCAGGTCGCCAGTGAACGAATCCAGGTGGTCGAGCGGCTGCGCGGCCTGATCCAAGACCCGTCGACGCTCGAGCGTCCGTTACAGGAGCTCATCGAGGGGGCGCCGTGGCTGTTGTCTCCCGAGTGGACTCCCCTAGGCATGAACGAGACGTTGCAGCGCGTACGCAGCAGTTTCGAGAGCTGGTACAACACGAGGTTCAATGAGCCGATCGCCACGAGTACGATCGGTACCCCGCGAAGGGAGCCGGACTTCGTCCTCTTGCACGACTCGGGTGAGTTGCGCGTGGTGGAAATCAAGCGCGTGAACTACCACATCACGGGCGCGGAGTTCGACCGGGCAATGAACTACCTAGGGCGACTCGAGGAGTTCCTCGACAGTAACCCGGTGATCGGCGACCAGTTCAAGCTCCGATCGCTCGTGATCGTCGCGGACCACATAGACAAGCTGGGCTACTCTCATCGGTCGTCACTGGCGAACGACAGGCGCATCCACCATCGCACATGGCGCGAACTTCTCGACTCGACGGTGCGTGCTCACCAAGACTTCCTCACTCGCGTCGAGGCCATGCAGCATGGGCCGACGGGGGAGCTGTGACGGTGTAGTCGGATCGGGTTGGGCCGCAGGAGTTGAGTACCGAAGTGGCCTGCGAGGTGTGACGTGTAGTCGTACGTGTAGTCCTTCGTATCGTTCCGTCCCGTCTCATCGCCTGGGTGACCCGGACCACGCAGCCTGATCACCCCGGTCGACCGTCCCCGCCGTGAAGGCCCCGCCTCGCCCACCGCTTCGCCGCCCGCGAAGGTCCCCGCCCCGCACCCCGGTCGTCGCCGCCACGCCCCGCCCCACCGGCACCGGTTCGGGCCCGCGTCGGTGGCCGGCCGTACCGGGGCCGCAGGTCCCGGGGAGGCGGCCCCACGTCACGGCCCCTCGCCCGTGGTCGGTCACTTGGTGCCCCGTCGTGGAGGGCTGGCGCGCACGCTCCCAGGGGCAGGCCCTGGTGCTGGTGGTCGGCTGGTCCCCGGGTCGCCAGGGCAGGGCACCCGGGGTGGACGGTGGACCGACGCAGGACGGTGCGGTGCGACGTACCTGCAGTCATCCTGAGCCCCAGAACGCGAACAACAGAACCTGCGCTCGACGCTCACGCTCCCGCTCCGGCCCTGTTGTTCGTACTGGACTAGAATAACTGTCATGAACGGCACACCCACCCCCACTTTCGCCGAGCTCGGCAACACCCTCGCCCCAGTGCTCGCCCGCCACCGGGACGCCACCCCGCACCGGGCCGCACTGGCGCTGCTCGCCGCTGCCACGCGGGTCCCTGGCGCCACCCCCGGGCAGGTGCGTGCGTGGGTTCGCGCCCGGTCCGACGTCCCCGCCCTGGTCGCCTTCGCGGCCGACCGGGGACGGTGGTCACGTGCCGCCACCGACACGGCCCGGTATGTGACCCTGCACGCCTCACCGGAAGGCCGGCGGCAGCTACGGCTGGACGTCGCCCGGCGGCTCGTCGGCGTGCTCCTGTCGCCTTGCTCGTCGTCGGTCGGTCGCGGTGCTGGCGCGGATGGGGCGCGGGCGGCGGCGGCGCTGGTGGGGGTGGGCCAGCTGGAGAGCTTGGCGGAGGGCGGGCCGGGGATCGACGCGCCGTTGCTGCCTCTGCCGCGGCTCGCGGTCCAGATGGGCTGCACGGTGGATACCGCTCGGACTGCGCTGCGGAGGGCGGTCGCGGCAGGGCTGGTCGTGAAGGTGGGGGCCCGGCGGGGGTCCGCGAACGCCTTCCGGCTCGCGGCGGTCCGCGACGGCGGCACGGCTGACACGCTCGAGCGGTACACCGAGCTCGTCGACGCGCTCGCCGACGGGGACGACGCCCACCCGGGCGCTGCTGCGATCCGGGCCGCGGCGCACCCCGCGGTCGCCTACGGGCCGGTGGGGCGGCGAGGCTGGCTCGCGCTCGTGGCCCGGGCCATGGGCCTCGACCCGGCCCAGGCCTGGGGCTGGCCGGTCCGGGTGGCCCGGGCCACGGTCCGAGACCTGGACCGGGCCGGGCTGCTGGACCGGGCCGGCCCGGACCTGGCGGCCCAGCTGGACCGGCTCGCCTACGCGGTCGGACCGGACGGGCTGAGTCCGGCGGACCGGGCGGCCCAGGCCGAGATGGACCGCCAGGCGCGAGCAGCGACGCGGCTGGACGCGGTGCGCGCGGTGCGCGCGGAGCGGGACGCGGCCCGGCGGCAGGCGCTCGGCGCGGCTCGGGCCGCGGCTGCTGCTGCGGAGGTGACCGCGGAGGCGCGGGCCACGACGACCGTCCGGCTCCCACCGTGGTGGACGGGGACGGACCTGGACCGACAGCGGGTCGTGGCCGCCCTAGCGGCACGCGGATACGAGCTGCTCGCGATCGACGAGGACCGCGGGGTCGCGACGGCGGCGAGGGCGGCGGCAGCCGCAAGCTGAACCACATCCCGAAACGGCCACGCGGACTGCCCGAAACCCCTAACCTGTCCGGGTCGGCAGGGCGACGAAGGGGGACGGCATGGGGCAGGGGTTCGAGGTCGACCGCGAGCAGCTGGCCGCAGCGGTGCGGCTGCTCGACCTCGCCAGCCGCGATGTGGGTCGGGCGAGGCAGGACGGCGTCTGCCCGGGGCGCGGCAGCTATGGCGGCGGGCCGCTTGAGGGTGCGGCCGAGCGGTTCTCGTCCCGGTGGGAGCACGGGCTCGAGTGCCTGGTGCGTGACGCCGACGAGGCCGCGACCGCGATGCGTGCCACAGCCAAGGCCTACGAGGAGGCCGACGCCGATGCGCGGCGCACGATGGGCGTCGACGGCGGCGGTGGCTGGTGAGCTTCCTGGGCCCGTCGCTCGCGGCGACGCCCGATCCTCGTGCGCTCGTGCCCGGCTCGGTCGAGTCGCTGACGAACGACTCGACCTCGTTGGCTGACCGGGCAGACGAGCTGCTCGACGTCGTCGCCACGCTGGGGCGGGTCCTCGCCGACGGCTGGACCGGTGAGGCTGCCGACGCCGCGCACGACCGGATCGAGTCGCTGCGCGAGGACGCCCGCAGGGCAGCGCAAGCCTTCGCGATCGCCGCTGCCGCGCTGTCCGCGCACGCGGACGTGCTCGCGTGGGGGCAGCGGGAAGCTGCGACGTGCGTCGCGGTGTACCGCTCGGGCGCGTACTGCTCGCCCGAGCAGAACGTGTTCGACCCGTACACGCCCGAGCAGCACCGGGCGATGGACCGGCTCGAGGACGTGCGGGTCGTCGTCGCCGACTCGGCCCGCGACACGGCGGCGGCACTCGACGACGCGACCTCCCTCGCGCCCCGCGCACCCGGCGCATGGAACGAGGTCGGCAAGCAGTGGTCGTCGCTGTGGCACGGCGCGGCCGAGTCGTTCACCGGGCTGGGCAAGTTCGCATACGAGGGCTCGACGATCCGCGCGGCGATCGACCCTGTCGGGTGGTGGAACTCACGCGTCGACCTGATCGTCGGGCTCTACCAGGCGGTCCAGGACCCGAAGCAGCTCGGCAAGGACCTCGTCGACTGGGACACCTGGGCCACCGACCCGGCACGGGCGGTCGGGCACCTGGCGCCGGATGCGGTCATCGCCGCCCTCACCGCTGGCGCGGGGACCGTCGCGACGCGAGCTGGTACGGCTGGCGTGAAGGCGGCCGAGAAGGCCGCAGAGACCGCCGCCGCCGCGGCCAGCAAGACCGCAACGAAAGAAGCCGTCGAGGAGGCCGCCAAGCGGACCGGCCCGCGGCCCACGAGCAGCTTCACAGACGAGGAGCTCGGGCGGCTCACGCCGGGGACGGGCCCCGTGATCTTCAAGGCTCGTGCCGACCTCACCCCCGAAGAGATCGGGCAGACGACGGCCTACGTGCGCTCGGCGAACGCGGCGCGGCTCGAAGGAGAGCTCTCGCCGACCGGGCGAGTATCGACGGTGGGCGTACTGCGACGGGACGCGGACGCTGCGGTCGAAGCCGAGCGTCTCCGAGCAACAGCTGCCGGCACGCCGTACAAGGGGGAAGTGGGCCACGGGCCCGACTCCACGTGGACGGGCAGCCCCGTTCCGCGCGACTGGATCGATCAGACCCGACGCGTCAATGGAAGTTTAGGTGGAACGGCTAGTCGATACGATATTGGCTACGTCCCCACAATCTTCCAGGTCCGGTTTCAGGACGGCACGCTCTTCCCACAGATCGTTGGAGGTCCACCGTGAGGCACAAGGACGGAACGATCTGGTGGGAGGCCACTATCGGTGAGCTGGCGCGCGAGAACATCGAGCGGTCACTGGTACTGCCCGACGACTATCCATTGACCGCACCGCACCTGCGCGCCACTCCCGAGCAGATCGCCGAGGCGGAGCGCCGCCTGGGCATCACGTTCGACGACCAGTACCGCGCCCTGCTCGGCACGATCAACGGCTGGGACGGCGTCATCTACAACGACGTGCTGCTGTCTACCGACGAGCTCGGGCAGGGTCCGCTGTGGGAGCTGGCGCAGGAGACCTTCGGCTACCTGTATGAGGAAGGGCCCCTCCCCGGCTTGCCGCCTCGCGACGAGCTGCTGCCCGTCCTGGTATCCCCGACGCGGTCAAGCATCATGGCGATCTGGACGGGCGGCCCCGTGACCGACGGCTCCCACCCCGTGGTGTGGATCGCCAACGAGCTCATCGACCAGTGGCCCACCGTCTACGAGTGGGTGCTCGCGCTCACCGTCCTCCTCAAGGAATCCACCGTGAAGATCGCGGAGATTCGGGCTGCGCAACGCGGGCAGGCGTAGCTGAGACGCCGCCGTTCGCCCCCGGACGATCCGCGGGGCGAACGGCGGCGAGCTCTTCGATCCGGTCAGGCCGCGGCCAGCGTGTCCAGCCGGTCGGGCCGGTGACCGGACCACGCCTCCTCACGCCCGCCCCCGTCGACGACCAGGACCACCGGCGCTTGCCGGTGACCGAGCGCGCGTACCCGGGCCAGGGCCTCCCCGTCCGCGGCGAGGTCGACGTACTCGAACGCGACCCCCAGCGCGTCGAGCTTGCGCGCGGAGGCCTTGCACTGCACGCAGGCGGGGAGCCCGTAGAGGACGACGCGGCGGCTCACGGCGCCACCACCGCGGCGGCCCGGGCGCACAGCGGCTTCGGCTTGTGCCAGCTGTGCGCGATAAAGGCGGCCACCCGCGAGCCGTGGATTCGCTCTTCGACGAGCGCGCGGGCCTCGTCGAGGGCGCGGCGGTCGAGGCGATCCGCGAGCGCGTCGTCGCTCCAGCTGACCTGCCCCGCCCACTCGTCGGCACGGAGCTCGTCGCGGAGGCCCTCGAGGTCCGTGCGGGAGTGCCCGCGGTACCCGGGCAGCTGCCGGGCCTGCTCGGCCATCCAGCGCTGCGCGGCGGCCCACCCGAGCTCGGGCAGGCCGGCGGCGCGGCGCAGGCGGTTGATCGCGTCGGGGGCGAACGACAGCGCGGCCGGGACGGTGGTGGGGAGGACGAGGGTGGACTCGGTCATGATGTGCTCCTTCTGTTGGGGTACTGCTGGGTTTGGACCGCCCGCGCCGAAGGCTTCGAGGCCAGCCCGGCGCGGGCGGGGATCAGGGGGCGAGATCGGACGCGACGAGCGCGCCGACGAGGTCCGCGAGCACGGCCTCGAGCTGGGCGTAGAGGGCAACCGCGTCGCGGCCCGTGACGGTCCCGGCCACGGCCACCGGCTCGGCTCGGCGGTTGAGCCCAACGAGCGAGAGGGTCATGCCGTCGGCCGTGACGGCCGCGCGGATCGTGGGCGGGTAGCCGAGGTCCACCTCGAGCTCGGCCTGCTCGGCCTCGACGACGAGCTCGCCCGCCGCCGCACCGATCGCCGTTGCCGCGACGCGCACCGCGAGCTCGCGATCCTCGGCGAAGCTGGCGGCGAGCCGCCGAGCGCAGACTGCCGTGGCGAGATGGAGCTCGACGGCTCGGGACGGCGTCCTCGTGGCGGCCATCAGAACTCCCCGTCGATCGCGCTGCGGGCGAGGTCCTCGACCGCGTCGACCTGCTCGCCGAGGGCCAGCTGGAGCTCGACGACCTCGCGGGTGAAGGGCAGGGGCTCGAGCTGGTGATCTGCGACGCGGTGGCCGTCGACGAGGATCTCGACGTGGGCGAGGCCGACGGGGACGAGGGTGATGACGCGACCGAGGTCGTCCCGCAGCTCGGCCTGCAGGGCGGTGAGGGCGCCGGCCAGCTCCGCGGCGAGGGCGTCGTGGACGGGGTCGAGGGCCTCCTGGACGCCGGTCATGCCGCCACCTCCTCGACCGCGAGCCACCGCTGCCGCTCCCGGCGGGCCGGGCGGCGGCGCAGCGTGACCGCGAGCGCGTCCGCGCAGCCCGCCGCGCACAGGCCGCGGACGAGCTGGCGGGTGAGGGCGCCGCAGCGGCGGCATCGGGTGGAGTGGCGGGGGGCGGTGGTGCGGATCATCGGCCGTGCTCCTTCTCTAGTGGGGTGGTTCACGCGACCGCAGGCGCGGACGCGACGGCGAGGGTGCGGCCGCGCGCCGCGATGAGCGCGGCGACGGCGGCGGCCGGGAAGGCGCGAGCTCCGGCTCGGCTGCCGACCGGGCGGATGCCGCTGCGGGCCAGCCAGCGGACGAGTGAGGGATACGGCACGCCGTGCTGCTCGGCCGCCTCCGCCGTCGTGACGGTCGTCGGCGCGACCGCGAGCGGGAGGGCTTCCGGGACGAGGTCCCCCAGCGCGACGGTCGCCCCGCAGCGGCACACGAGCCATGGGGAGCGCTGCCCTTCCCAGCCCGCGGGCAGATGCATCCGGCCGCCGCAGGCGCGGCACGGCGGGACGCCCTGCGGGGTGGCGACGACCTCGACCGCGCGGCCGCGCGGCGTGATCACCCGCCGGCCGTAGCCGAGCACGGCCCGGACCTCCGCCAGGACGCCGATCAGCCATGCGGCGGTCTCGGTGACGGCGGGGGCATCTGCGGGGGCGAGGCGCAGCAGCTCAGCGAGGGCAGAGAGGACGCGAGGGGTGACCGCGTCGGCCGAGCCGAAGGTGGGCGCCGGGGCCCCTGCGGCCTCCGCCAGGCGGCGGGCCGCGGCGCGGCCCGTGACTGCGATGTCGAGCTTCACAGCCAGCGCCCGGGAGCCCACCTGGCGGGGGCCAGCGGCACCACGGGCGATCGGCTCCGCGCTCATCCGCGCGGAGGCCACGCGGGGGTCGCGGGCGGCCTCGCAGAGGCGATCCCAGAGCTCCGCGGTGCGAAGCTCGAGCGCCGCGTCCGCGGCCCGCTCAACGGTGATACCCAGCATTCCTGCTCCCCGGATCGTGCCCTGCTGACTTCTTCAGGTTGCTGGCGTCGTGCCACCCCGGTGACGGACGAGAAAGTCGCGACACGGGCGGGTGAAATGGCACTTGACCTGGGAAAACGGCGGTCCTGGAGGTAGAATCAAAGTGCTCGCGACGGGGGTTGCGGGCGTCGAGCAGGGAGCAGGGAATGGCCAAGATTTCGCGCCCGACAGGGCGGCCGAACCACGTCGCCAACCGCGGTCTGCACGCGCCTGCAGGCGCGTGGGCAGGTGCGCCGGGCTATGCGGAGCTCGTCGCCGAGCTGACCGCCGCCGGGGACGAGCGCCCCGAGACGAGCGCCCGCTGGACGATCCAGGCACGCCTGCAGCTGTGGCTGCGCTGGGCCGACGGCGACGACCCGGCCGAGGGGCTCCCTACCGACCGGGCGTGGACGCCGGCGCAGGCGCGGCGCTGGTGGGGGCGCGTCCAGCGCCGCCGGACCGGCTGGGACGACCCCGAGATGCACGCCTGGTCGTCCGCGCGTCGCGCCGTCATCCGGTGCCCGCTCACGGGCCAAGAGCGGATCCAGACGATGGCCACGTTGTGGGCGCGGGGCTGCGCGTGCCGCACCTGCAGGATGCGGGCGGACGGTGGTGACTTCGCCTCGGTCGCGCAGCGGGCCGGTCGGCCGTGGCTCCTCGACGAGCTGCTCGACGACCTCGACCCCCGCACGATCTCGGCGAGCGACGAGGCCGCGCGCCAGTGGCGGTGCCCGGGGTGCGGCGAGGTGCAGACGGCGTCGATCCGCTCGCGCCTGGAGTCCGCGACCGGGCGCCTGGCGTGCCCGCCCTGCGACACCGCGGCGCGGGTGCTGCCTGGTGCGCCGACGACGACGCTCGGGGCCGGACCCCGGCCCCGCGGCCGGGCGGTCCGGCCCGCGGAGGTCGAGGCGATGCGCGGCACGGTGCTCGGGATCGTGATGGTGCCGACGCTCGATGTTGCACCGGAGACCTCGCTGACGGACATCGTCGTCGGGGAGGGCGTGGTGACCGCGACGGTCGTGCGCTACGACCGGGCTGGCGCACCCGTCGCCGAGCCGGGGGTCCAGATGCCCCTCGCGCCCGTCACCACGGAGACTTGGGTGCGCCCCGAGCAGGTGGCGCACCGCGGCGGGCACCGGGTGCCCGCCCGGGTGGCACGCGCGGTGGTGCGCTGCGACCGGCACGGCACCTTCTCGGCCCCGCTGACCGAGGTCCTCGACGTGCTCGCGGCGCACGGCACGACGTGCCGCTCTTGCGGCTTCCTCGCCGAGCAGCGCGCCGCCAGGCCGGACGAGAGCCACGCCGACGCCGCAGATCTTTCTCTCGCCGACCTCGTCGGCGTGATCGGCGCCGACGGTGCGGCCGTGCTCGCCGCGCCGCGGGACGCCGGGCTGCCGTCGATGGTGCGCCCGGCGACGCGGACAACGATCGACGAGCTCCTCGCCTCGCCGGACCCCGCCGAGCGGGAGCGCGGACGGGTCCTCGACGAGCGTCGCCGCAGGTCACAGCGCGGATAGCGACTTTCTCGTCCGTCACCGGGGTGGCACGACGCCAGCCAGATGGGAACCGGGAGCACCCCCGACATGGGGGCGCACGCAGTTCTCAGGGAGCAGGAATGGCTGGAATCGTCCACCGCATCACGCCGCACCACGAGCAGATCCTGGCCAAGGCGGGGATCCCGCGGCAGGCCGCGCTCGACTGGGGCATCTGGACCTCGGCCACGCCGTCCGGCCTGGAGGGCACGGACATCGATTCCCCGCGGAACCGCGAGCTGACCGGGCTCGTCTTCCCGCTGCGCCGCCTCGATGGCTCGATCACCTACCAGATGCGCGTCGACGACCACCTGGTCGACGAGGCCAAGGGCGTCCGGAAGTACGCGCAGGCGTCGGGCGTCGGCTCGGTCATCAACGTCCCGGCGATCATGGCCGACCGGGTCGGCAAGGCGGCGACGGTCCTCGTCGTGGAGGGCACCAAGCAGACCATCGCGGCGTCGCTGTACGCGCCCGAGGACACGCTCGTCATCGGCGTGCAGGGGATCATGAACTGGTCGAAGGACGGCGCGCCTGTGCCCGCGCTGGCGGAGGCGGTCCGCGGGGCGCAGACCGCGATCGTCGTCCCCGACGCGGACTTCACCAAGAATCTCGACGTCTACACCGCGGCCGAGCGGCTGCGCGACGTGCTCGACGGTTTCGGCCTCGAGGTGAAGGTGGCACGCGTCCCGAGCGCATCGGCCAAGGCTGGGCTGGACGACTTCCTCGGTGCCGACCCCGACACGGCCGCACGGCCCCGCATGCTCGCGCGGATCCTCGAGAAGGCGCGGTTCGAGATGGGCCGCCGCCCGGCCGCCCGCAAGGCGACCCGTGCCGAGAAGGCCGACGAGGCCGCCGCGATCCCCGCCGCGAAGCCGAAGCACCGCCGCCCCGTGGACCGGCCGATCACGCTCGAGGAATGCGTGGCGGTGCACCGCAAGTGGCTGGGCGAGAGCTACGACGCCGAGGCGGGCCTGGCGGTGTGGGCGACCGCCGCGAGCCACGCCTTCCCGGTCACGGAGGCCACGTGGCTGCTGGTGGTCGCGGGCTCCGGCGGCGCGAAGACCGAGAGCGTGATGCCGCTGGTCGAGGTCGGCGCGACGGTCGCCTCGACGATCGCGAGCGAGGGCGCCCTCCTCTCGGCCACGAGCCAGAAGGAGCGCGCGACGGATGCCTCCGGCGGCCTGCTGCGGCAGATCGGCGACGAAGGCATCCTGGTCATCAAGGACGTCACGACGATCCTGAGCATGAGCGGCGACGCTCGCGCGTCCGTCCTCGCGGCGCTCCGCGAGGTGTACGACGGCCAGTGGACGCGGTTCGTCGGCGCGGACGGCGGGCGCGAGATCACGTGGACGGGGAAGGTGACCTGCCTCGGCGCATGCACCACCGCATGGGACCAGGCGCACGCGGTGATCAGCTCGATGGGCGACCGATTCCTGCTCGTCCGCATCGACACGTCGTCGCCGAAGGCTCGCCGCGACGCCGCGCGGTCGGCCCGCAAGGCCTATGGCAAGGAGGCGCAGATGCGCGACGAGCTCGGCAAGGCCGTCGCTGAGCTCCTGGCCGGCGCGACCCCGCTCGAGGAGCTCGAGATGGGCGACGAGGCGGGCGACGCACTGCTCGACGCTGCGGATCTCGTGGCCCGCGCCCGTACGGCGGCGATCCGCGACGCGCGTGGCGAGGTCGAGGGCGCCCACGCCCCCGAGATGGCAACCCGTATCCTGAAGCAGGCGACGGGGGTTTTTCTCGGTGCGCTCGCGCTCGGGGCCGTCGAGCAGACCGCCCTCGACGTCGCGCTGCGCTGCCTGCGCGACAGCCTGCCGCCGAACCGGGCGAAGATCCTCGCCGACCTCGCGGAGAACCCCGCCACCACCACATACCTCGTCGCGCAGCGCACCCAGGTCCCGCGCACGACTATCGACCGGGAGCTGCAGGCGCTCGCCGCACTCGGCGTCCTCGTCAAGGAGGTCGAGACGACTAAGAGCGGGCGGGAGCGGTGGACGTGGAGCCTCGCGGAGGATGTCGACCCGCGCGTGCTGGCGCCGCGCTCGGTCGAGCCGGTCAAGGCGCCCGAGGCCGAGGCGCCCAAGCCGCCCGCCGCACCCGTCGCACCGAAGGCTGCGGCGGCACGACCGGCCGTCGCCCCCGAGCCTGAGCCGGCCGACGATGACGAGGAGGAGGTGGAGGTGGTGGAGGTGCCCGCCGCACGGGTCCCCACCGCCCGCGTCGGCGGCTGCGACGGGTGCGGGGTCGACCACGACTGGACGGAGTGCACCGAGTTCTGACGCCTCGCTGGCCCCCGCGAAGACCCCTGGCCTCTTGGCTGGGGGTCTTCGTCGTTAAACCACAGGTCAAAGGCACTGTCCAGATTCTGCTGTACCCCCCTGTAGACATACACATGTACTGGGTCGGGAGCACTCTATATATGTACATGGGGGGGTACAGCAAAATCTGGACAGTCGGTCTGACCAGCAGGTTTGTCGTCGTCCCCGGTACGGGAAGCAGTTCGTTGCCCCGCCTTGCGGGCACCTTGGCACGGTGCCGTCCCGGCAGGGCGCGGGTCCCCAAGGGGACGCTGCGCGACACGGCAAGAAAAGTGGTCGGAACGCTTGCACGGCCGCCGCTCCTGCCCTATAGTGATTACCGAGCGGTCATCGTCGTGCCCGCGATCAAGGAGCCGCTCGCGGCTCCTTCTTTCATCTCCCGCCGGGTTGACCCGAGCTGGGCCACCCACCCAGAGCACACCAGCACCCCTGCTCGCTGGCGTCGCGGTCGGGTCCCCGGCGGGCCCATTCCCCTGAAGCCCCTGCACCAGTCGGTGCGGGGGCTTCGTCGTCCCCGCCTCGAGGAGGTGCACCGATGACTGAGCCCGTCACCCCGGAGACCCCGACACCCACCCCGTCTCGCCGTTCGGCGCTCGTCGGCCTCGCGGCCACGGTGGCCGTGGTCGCCGCCCTCCTCGTCGCTGGCGTCCGTGCTGGCGGCTCCGCCCCCTCCGGCGGGGCGGCCTCCCCGGAGGGCTCGTCGTCGGCTCCCGCAGCAGCCCCGTCGTCCGGCGCCGGCGAGCAGCAGCCCTCCCCGTCGCCGACGCCGACGCCGGCGCCCACCGCCACGCCGTTCGTCCCGCCCACGCTTTCCGCTCCATCCGGCCCCACCGCCGCGCAGGAGGTCCCGCTCGACGCGGTCGGCGAGGTCCTCTACGTGGACGTCCCCCGGAGGATGGGCCTCTCCGAGGCCGAGTTCGTCGAGTGGGCGGCGCATCAGGCCGCGTGGCTCTGCGGGGTCTCGACGGGCACGCACCCGACCGCCGAGATCGTCTACGGCCGCAACGACGGCCTTATCGCTGTCAACCTGCCGGCCGTCCGCCCCCTCGCCGAGGGCATCACCCCCGCCGAGCGCGGGTGGCATGGGGCACTCTCCCAGCTGCGCGTCGAGCGCACGGGGGCCCCGAGCCTGCAGGTGCTCGTCGACGACAGTGGCCGCGACCGCCCACACCAGGCCTCGGTCGAGTTCGCACTGACCACCGACTGCCACTAGGGACCGGAGAGGGGGTCGCCATGGAGACCTTCGCGTCCGTCGTCATCATGCTCGCCGTGCTGGCCGGCCTCCTCTACGCGTTCGCCCCTCGCGGCGCGCGCGCCTCGATGCGGGGTCTCGGTCGGGGCGCTCACCGGGCAGCGCGTGGCGCGCTGGCGACCCGGCGGCGGGTCGCCGCCACGGTCACGGTGCTCTCGGCGGTCGTCGCGCTGGTCCACCCGGGCTTCTGGGTGGGCGTCGCAGCGGTCGTCTCTGCGCTGTTGTGGCGGGTGGCGGGCGACCGGCGCTTCGCGCTCGACGAGTCGGCCGCGGTCTCGCTGCTCGCGGCGGCTGCCGCACCGGTCCTCATCCTGCTTCGCGAGCAGGCGGTCGTCGAGGCCACGACGGTCGACCCGATCCTCGGCCGGGTTGCGGCGATCTCCGTCCTGGTGGCTGCTGCGGCGAGCGCCCTTCCCGGCGCCCGCCGGGGCGGCGCCCACGCACCTTCGGCCACCGACGCTCATGTTGTTCTCGGGGTGAGCCGGGCTGACTTCGAGGCCGCGAAGGTTCGCTTCGCTCATGGTCGTGACGGTCGCGTGCGGATCAGCCCCGTCCCACCGTCGGCACGCCTGCGGACGGACGTCGAGGCTCGCGTCTCGGCAGTCTGGCCGGGCTGGGTCGTCACCTCGCTCTCCGCCGCAGAGCTCGTGCTGGAGCGCGAGCAGCTCGATGCCGTCGAGCGCCGTCAGCACCTGGAGGCGAGTGGCGGCCTGCTCGTCGGCCCGGTCATCACCGACGACGACCTCCTCGCCGTCGACCTCGATGTCCGCCCAACCTGGCAGCACTGAGCGCCCCCCGCGCGGGGGCGGATAGGAGGCGACCATGACCACCACCGCCGCACCCGGCGAGCTCTGGCTCCTGCGCCACCGCGGCGAGGACCTGGGCCTGGCCCTCGTGGCCGCCGCCACCGGCGCTTACGCGCTCGTCTGGCCGGTCAGCGGCCCTGCCGATCCGATCAGCCGCCCGGCGGTGCGCGCCACCGGCCCGGACGGCGAGCCGGTCTACCTCTGGCCGTCACGGGAGGTCGGCGTCGACCCGGCCCTGCTGCACCACCGGCTCGGCCGGGTGCTCGACCCCGGGGCGGTCGCCGCCCTCGCGGACGCGATCGACGCCGGCGAGGTGCCGCCGCTTCCCTTCGCGCCCGAGCCCGCGCCGGAGGCCGCTGCCGCCGCGCAGGTCTACTCGCTCGGGCTGGTCGAGCGCTGGGCGCGGATCGGCGACCTGCGCCCGTGACCACAGCTTCTACCGCCCCGTGGGGCAGATCGGAGCGCGAGATGAGCGGCAGCGAGAAGATTCCAGCCCTCGAGGTCGTCGGTGACCTCGGTGAGACCTGGCCCGAGCCGACGCCCGACGAGGTCGTGGTCCTCCGCGCGACGCTCGATCTTCGCTGGGTCGAGGTGGTCCGGGCCGCGAGCCGTGACGAGCTCGAGGACCGCCTCCACTCGGTCTCCTTCGAGCTCCCGCGACGGTCACCCGCCGCGTACCGGGCGCTGATCGCCGAGCTCCAGCCGTCCCTCGCACGCATGGCTGCGGCGTACGTTTCCTGCCCGGTCCGGGGCGGCACGGTGCTGGAGCGGCTGGAGGGCGCGATGGACGACTTCCTGGCGGCGTACCTGCTCGTCACGGACTTCGCGGGCGAGGGCTGAGGGGAGGTGCGAGATGGCCAAGGTCAGTGCGTACGACTCCTACTTCCGCGTCAACAAGCTGAGCGGCTCGGTCACGGTCGTGCGGGTCCGGCGCGGTGAGCCGGCACCGACCGGCCCCCAGTTCGAGGTCTGGCCGGCGCCCCGCATGAGCGACGCAAAGAAGCGCGATGTCCTCAAGGGCCTTCGCGCGGAGGCAAAGACGGTCGCGGACGGCTGGGTGCTGAAGGCGCCCAGGGGCGGCGGCCGCCCGGTCCCGGCGCTCACCTGGCGTGGCCGTCGAGCCCTGGCCCGCATCCAGCGCACCACCGCTCGTCGCACCGCCGGTCTGCGCGCGCGCCGCTGGGCGTGGGCGAAGGTGAAGCGAGGCACCTTCTCCCTGGGTCGTCTCGCCTGGCGCGGCGTGACGGCGGCGGCGAAGGGCCTCGCTCGGGCCACGGTCCGCGCGGCCGATGCCGTCGCGCACGCGCTCGACGAGCGTGCCGAGCGTCGTACCGCTGCCCGTCCCGCACCGACCCCGGCACGAGCGCCCCAGGTGCCCCCGCCGCTGGACCCGTGGGAGCGATGGGATCGGGACTTCGGCTCGGCGGAGACCGGCACAGCCCGGCAGTACGCCGTGGTTCATGCCCACCAGCGCGAGGGCACGGGCGGCGTCCGCGAGCACGTCAGGCAGCTGTGGTGAGAGGGGAGGAACCGCGATGACCGCGATCCGTGTCGCCGTCCCGGCGTCGTACGTCGACGGCCCCGACGCCCGGGCCCAGCTCGTCTGGCAGGTCGGCAGGGTGCACAAGGACCTCGACCTCCAGGTCGTTGACCTCGTCCGCGACGGCGACGCGGTCGTGGTCGTGCTCGACGACGAGGGGCAGGGTCCGGTCACGGTCCCCGTCCCGGTCGCGGATGACGTCTGGGGCCAGGGTGCCGCCGGCGCCCGTCGCCTCGACGAGCACCTGCAGCGGCTCGGCCTCACGCTCGCGACGTTCGACCCGGTCGGTCGTACCGCCACCGCCGTCCGCGCCGAGCTCTACGAGGTCGCGTCTCTGCGGCCCGCTGCGGCTCGGGCGCTCAGCTGCGCGGGCGAGCCCTGGCGGGTCGACGTGCGGACGCGGTTCGTGCCCGGGCGGCTCGACCAGGTGACGGTCACCGCCCGGGACGCCGGCGTCGACGTCTCCCGTGCTCCGGGCCTGCTGGCCGATCTTCCCGCGTACCGCGGGGTGTACGACGTCACGGAGAGCCGCTTCGCACGCACGGTCACCTTCGCGTGGCGCCCGCGTCCGGAGCTGCCGGAGACGGTCGCCCTCGAGGGGCTGCTGCCCGAGCGCCTCGCCCCGGACGGCTGGCACAGCCTGCCGCTCGGGGTCGACCCCGACGGCGAGACGGTCGGCATCGACCTCCTCGGAGGCCCGCACACCCTCGTGGTCGGGCCCACGGGCTCAGGCAAGACGGTGGCCCTCGTGACCCTCGTCGCCGGTGCGCTGGCCCGGGGCCACGAGCTGGTCGTGGTCGATCCGACCAAGGGCGGGCTCGATTTTCTGGCCTTGCGGCCGTGGTGCTCGGCGTGGGCCGACACGTTGGAGGGTGCACGCGACACGCTGAAGGCTGTCTACGCCGAGGTTGGCCGCCGCAAGGCCGTCCTGCAGCAGGCTGGCGAGGTCAAGTGGTCGGATCTGCCGCCGTCGGTGCGGGAGGCGGAACGGATTCGACCACTGACCGTCCTCGTCGACGAAGCGAGCTCGCTCTTCATCGCCCCCGACACGAAGGTCACCAACGCGCTCCCGAAGGACAGTCCCGAGAAGGAAGAGCTCGTCGAGCAGGCCGCAGCCAAGGCGCTCATCAAGCTGCTCGTCGGCAAGCTCGCTCGTGAAGCACGGTTCGTCGGGATCCACCTCCAGGTCGCGACCCAGCGGCCGGATGCGGACATTCTCGGCGGGGAGCTGCGGTCGAATCTCACCTCAGCCGTCCAGCTCACCAAGCCGGGGGCGGTGCCGAGCACCGCGGCGCTCGGGATGGTGTTCTCGGCGGAGCAGGTGCCCGAGGCAGTCCGCGTGCTCGGTGAGCTCGACGACGGCGCCAGCCGTGGCCTGGCGGCCGTGGCTGCGGAAGGCGGCACGGTGCAGGGCCTGCGCGTCGGGTACGCGCCGATGCGCGAGGTGGCTGAGCTGCTGGAGGCGCGCGGCGTGCCGCACGCCGTCCCACTGCCCGTGCCGACGGCCCCCGAGCCGGAACCGGCAGCGCCGCCCGTGCTCGTCGTCCACACCGAGGAGGTTCAGACCCCCGACGCCGAGCTCGGCTGGGACGACCTCGCCGAGCTCGGGATCGGACCGCCGCCCGACGCGGCATAGGCCACACCCACCACCACCTGCACCGCCCCGGTCGCCGCCACGGCACCGGGGCGGTGCTGTTCCCGGCCCCGGCCGGGGGAAGGAGCCACCATGCTCTCGCTCGTTCTCGCCGCCGCCCTGGCGGCCGCACCACTTCCCACCGAGGACGGCGGCTCGATCGTCGTCGCGGAGGACCGGGCCATCGAGCTGCCCGCGCGTGGCACGACGACGATCCCGCTCTCGGAGCTGGTCGTCGGCACCGAGACACCGGCGTTCTACGCGAACGACGTCGAGGTCACGTCCGGCTTCTGCCGGGCGCAGGCGGGCCCCGCCTGGGACGCGGTCGTCATCGTCGCGGGCCTGGCCAAGCCCGGCGACACGTGCGAGGTCACGTACAACCCCCACGACCGGGCCACCTCCTCGACCCCGGAGCGCCCCGGAGTCATCACGGTCAACGTCGTCGAGGCCGCGTCACTCCTCGATCCCACCCCCGCCGCCGACCCGACCGACGAGCCGACGACCGAGGCGGTCCCCGAGGGCGACGAGGCCGAGCCGGTCGAGGCCTCGACCGAGGCACCCGCCCCGGTCGACGAGTCCCCGGTCGCTCCCACCGCGGCAGGCGACCCGGTCACGCTCGCGATCACCCTCGACCGCACCGCTTCGGCGCTCGGTGCTGGCGGTGCGGTGCTCCTGCTGGCCCTGATCGCCGCCGCCCGGCGTCGCGCTCGTCGCGGCCGCGTCGTCGCGTCGACCGGCACCACCAACTGAGAAGGAGGACGACATGAGCAACGAGAACCCGTCCAACACCCCCATCACGAGCATCCGTCAGCTCGTCACGGTCACGCAGGTCTCGCACGGCTGGAACGTCGCCGGCGCGCTCCTCATCGGCGCGGCGATCGGTGCCGCCGGCTACGCCCTCGCGCAGAAGGGCCTGCTCGAGGACGCATCAGTGTTCGTCGCGGCCTTCATCCTCGCGTTCTCGCGCGCGATGTTCGCGGCCCGTGGGCTGCGGGAGGACGCGATCTTCCGCGGCACCCGCGCGATGGTCGCCCAGATCCGAGCCGACGCGAAGACCTTCGCGGAGACCCGCTCGGTCGCGGCGAAGGCCGTCATGGCGCTGGGGTCGGCACTGCTGCTGGTGGTCACCCGCCACCTGGTGCTGCTGATCCTGTCCTCGCTCAGCAACGTCTGGTTCGCGGCCTCGTTCGGGTGCGCGGTGGCCGCTGCGGTGGCTGCGCCGACAATCTTCTCGGGGGTGGCGGGCAGCCTGCGGGCGGTCGTCGCCCCAACCGGCGTCGCGACCCCGGCAGCCCCCGCCGCCCCGGCACCCGCTGCCGCGCCCGCTGCCGCCACCCCGGTCGTCGGCGAGCCCGCCGCCCCTGCGGTCGTCGTCCCCGCCCTCGAGCCCGAGGTCAACGACCCGCGTTGACCTCCTCCCCCCGTCGCCGCCCCGCCACCTTCCCGGTGTGCGGGGCGGCGGCGTCTCCCCCTCTTCTCTGCTCGCCCCTGGAGGTGCCCCCGTGTCCCGTCTCTCCCGCGCCGCGGTCCTGCTCGCCGCCTCGTCCCTCGTCGTCGCGCTCGGCGCCGCGGCGTGCAGCGCCACCCCCGCCACCGGGTCCGCCCAGGCTCTGCCGTCCCCTACCCCAGCCGTCGAGGTCGACGCCGCCGCATCACTGCTGCGCGACGGCATGGTCTCCTCCGTCACTGACCGGCTCGTCGTCGATGGCGTCCAGGTCGACGCGGCTACGCAGATCGAGGCGTGGCTGGCCGACTGGAAGGCGCAGTGGGCTCAGGCGTACCGCGCCGGCAGCCTCCACGTCGTCGCCACAGACGCGCCGGTCCCCTGGCAAGCGCACGAGGGGCGCGCAGTAGCGGGCTTCTACTCCCCGGGCCACGACGCGATCACGGTCACAGCCGCCTCCGGCGAGCGGGTCTTCGCCCACGAGCTCGGCCACTGGCTGCAGGCGCACCACCCGCAGCACGACGAGCTCGTGCCCGGGCAGGAATGGGGCGCAGACTGCATCGCCGCCGTCCTGACCGCGGATCTCCACCGCGCCTGCACGGCTGACGACATGAGGCTCGCTGCCGCGGTGATCGCCGGTGCCCCGCTCCCGTTCGAGGACCCCCGCACGGCGGACGACGGGTATACGGGGACCCGCCCCTCGCGGCTGACGGCGGACGCCGTGCCCGGGCTCGCCACCCCGGCCGACCTGTTGAACGCGCGCATCGCCGCCGGGCTGGTTCCCGTCGACGGCGCCTTCGCCGAGGCCGCCTCCCGCACGGTCGACTACACGAGCGCGGAACGCACGTCATACCCGGGAGTGTGGATCGTCGACGGCCTCCTCGAGGCGACGGGCGCGACGGTCCGGGTCGTCGACGGCCGCGTCTACGCCGACGCCGACGTGGTGTCGTGGCACAGCCGGGAGCACGCTGCCGAGCTCGGCGCGATCGTGTTCGACGCGCTAGCCGCTGAGCACCCCGGCCTTCCGGCGTGCTGGCAGGCGTCGCTCGTCAGCATCTTCGGCACGGACGGCGTGTGCAGCGGGGCCGAGTTCGCGCGCGGCGTCGAGCTGCTCGCGCCCGCCGTCGACCCGAGGGTCGTCGCGTGGCTGGTTGCGGCCGACGACCCGAACACGGGCGTGCTGCCGTCCCTGCTCGCCTCGACGGCGCTGGCCGCCGCCGGGCTGACGGCCGACGAGGTCACGGTCGTCGAGGTCGGCGACGAGCCGGTCTCGATGACGGACTTCGACTTCGGGTTCACGTACTGCCCGCCCGTCGTGGCGGGGGTCGTCGTCATGTCCACCCCGCCGCACATGGCCCCAAGCCGGGTCGAGCGCGCCGAGTGGTGCGCCGACTGAACGAAAGGAGCACCCGCATGACCGGCACAAACGCCCACGACGAGACCGAGGTCCGCCTCGTCCCCACCGCCCCGCCCAAGCCCGTTTCCACCTGGTCCGGCATCGGACAGGTCCTCGCGGTCATGGCGACCGGCGGCGGCATCACGGTCGCCGTCCTCGCAGCGTTCCACCTGCTGCACCTGCCCATCTAGCCCTGCCCGCCCCCTACTCGACCACGCCCCGCGTCCTCTCCCCGGCGCGGGGCGTGGTCGTCTCCGTTCCCCTGTTGCCCGCTGCTGCGGGCTGAAAAGAGGTTCCCGATGGTCAACCGGCCAAAGGCGGTCGGCACGGCGGCCGAGACGGCTGTCGTCCGTGTCGCCCGCGCTCACGGATTCCCCGCCGCCGACCGGCTCACGCTCACCGGCTCGCACGACCGTGGTGATGTCGCCCTCTACCCGGGCGTCGTCGTGGAAGTGAAGGGCGGGGAGCAGGCGCGGAGCGCCTCGGACGGCGACGTCGAGCGCTGGCTCGCCGAGACCGAGCGCGAGCGCGAGCACGCCCGCGCGGCTGTCGCCTTCCTCGTCGTGCAACGCCGCGGCGTCGGCGCCCCGAACGCGGGCAGGTGGCACGCGTACTGGCGGTTCGGGTGGCTCGCCGACCTGCACGGCTACCCGGCCACCCCCGCCACCTACCGGTCGGTCGTCCGTCTGTCCCTCGCGGACGCGCTCGACCACCTCCGGGCCGCCGGCTTCGGCGACCCGACCGACGCCTGACCCACCCCTACCGCCCGCGCCTGCGGGCAGAAACGAGGTTCACCATGTTCACGCACAAGCTCGTCGGCGGCCTGGCTGCCGCAACCCTCGCGGTCGGCGGCGCGCTCGTCGCCTCGCCGGCCTCCGCGGCGTCGACCCCGTTCGGCCCGCTCGTCGTCCCCGACATGGGCCAGGCCGAGTACGACGCCTGGTACACGACGTGGGTCGAGCCGTGGCTCGGCGAGGGGCCGATCGGAACCCCGCCGCCGTACGCGGACCCCGCCTACGTGTGGTGCGCCGACCCTGCTGCTGGTGTCGTGCCCGACGACGAGGCGCGGTTCGTGCCGGTCGGCGGGTGGGTCCCGCCGGTCATGCACGTCTACCAGGCCACGGGGCTCGGCACGACGAGCATCCCCGTCGTCGACACGTCCTGCGCCCAGGCGTGGGGCGCCGAAGCGTTCGACGTCGGCGACGTCGGCGAGCTGACCTCGCCCGACGGCCGTAACGCGGAGATCACCATGGACGGCGGCACCGGGTACGGCGGCGGCGGCTACGTCGCGCTCCCCGGCGGCGTCGGGGCCCGGGTCAAGGTCTCGACGAACCCGGACTACGCGGCCATCCAGGATCAGGTCGTCCGCGTACCGGTGGGTGAGACGGCGTCCGCTGACCTGCTGCGCGGCGCGAGCTGGTTCCGTGGCGTGCTGCCCGCCGGCGACCCCGCCACGCTCACCGTTGCCGTCGACACCTCGGCTGTCGAGGACGACCTCTCTCCCGTGGTCGACGGCGCAACGCTCACGGTGACGCCCGCCTCGGTCGGCACCTGGGCGGTGCCCTTCACGGCCACCACGCCTTCCGGGCACGTGACCGCGGCCGAGGTGCGGGTGGTCGCGACTGAGCTCGCGCTGCCGGACCAGCAGGTCGAGGTCGAGGTGGGGCAGACGGCTCAGATCGACCTGTTCGACGGCATCGTGTCGACGTGGCCCGCAGACGATCTGATCGTGGCCGCGTCCGCGGTCGAGGGGGCTGACGCGCTGATCTCCGGCACGGGCTGGGTGCGCACCGGCCACCGCGCGACGATCACGCCGACGGTCGCGGGCACGTGGCATGTCGCGGTCTCGGCGGGTGCGCCGGACGGTTCGGTGTGGGCCGACGCGACGCTGACGATCGTGGCGACGGACCCGGCCCCGGTCGTCGTGCCCGAGCCGGTCGAGCCCGAGCCTGAGACCCCGGTCGTCGACGAGCCGGTCGAGCCGGTGGTGCCGGCGGCGCCTCCCGCGGAGCCCGAGACGCCGGCGGTCGTCCTGCCGCCCGTCGGCGACAAGCCGCCCGTGCCGCAGGCCCCGGAGGAGCCCGTGGTCCCGATCTTCGCTACCGGCCTGCCCGATGCCACCGGCACCAGCCCGCTGCGCGGTGTCGGGCTCGGCCTGGTGGTCGCGGGTCTCGGTGTCGGTGCCGTCGCGGTCGCGCGCCGTGGGCGTGCGGAGCGGTAGGCGGCTGGCCGTCGTCACGAGCGCGGTGCTCCTCGCGGGGGGTGCCGTGCTCGTGGCGTGGCCGGCCGAGTCTGCGCCCGTGGCCGTGGTGGCTCCGGTCGCTGCGGTGGTCTCGGCTCCTGCCCCCGCGCCTGCGGCACCTGTCCCTGCCGTCTCGTCGTCGCCCACCAGCTCACCCTCGTCGACCGCGCCTGCGGCTCCGGCGTCCGTGGGGCGGGTGGTGGTCGGTGAGCTTGTCGATGTCCCGCTCATCGAGACGATCCGGCCGGGTGCCGACGGCGTCGTGACACCGACCACCTCGACGGCTGCGGCCCGGGTCGAGGGCGTCGGTGCGGCCACGGTCGTCGCGATGCACGCGGGCCCGCCGGGTGCGCCCGGGACTGCGCTCAGCCACCACGGTGAGCCGACCGTCCGCGTCGGAGACCGCGTCGAGGTCGACGGTCGGCAGGCGGTCGTGACGCGGGTCGTCGTCGCGCCCAAGGGTGCGGCCTACGCGGTGGTCGGGGCCGCCACGTGGGCCGACCCGGAGGCGGTCGTGGTCGTCACCTGTCGGCCGCAGGGCCAGCCCGTTGCAGCAGACAACGTCGTGGTCATCGCGACGCTGGAATGACGAAAGCGCCCCACCCCGGGGAGTCCTGGGGTGGGGCGCTTTCGTGCGTCCTGGGCTCAGGCCGCGGGGACCATCGAGAGCAGCACGACCGCGATGTCGGCGGCCACGATCAGCCCCGCCACGCCCCACGCCGTGAGGCGGACCGCGTCAGCGTGCTCGTGGTACCAGGTGTCAATTTTGGTGGGGGTCATCGTCTTCTCCTTCTTCTCGGTGTTGGTGATGCTCAGTTCTTGGTGGTGGTGGTGGTGGTGGTGGTGGGATCGAGGCCGAGCACGGCACGGACCGCGGCCTCGATCCGCCGCGTCGACGCGCCTGGCACCCCATCCCACTCGCCCGGGTAGTCGGGGCAGTTTGGGAGGCGCGACGACGCGTGGAAGCTGACCTGGCCGGTCGGCAGGTCCACGTACAGCACCTCGCTGTAGCGGCGGCCGACGCGTGCCGGGTCGGTGGCCCACCCCCACGTGAGGTCGGTGTCGGCGAGCAGCCGGACGGCCTCGCGCAGCGCCTCGTCCTTGCGGCCGTACGCGTCGGCCGCGTACGACCCGCGCACCATCCACAGCCGAACCGTGTCGCGCGGGTTGGGCCCGCCCTCGAGCGTCGGGCGGTAGTCGCGGAACCGCTTCGCGGCGTCGGAGCCGAGCTGGGCGCGCCACAGCGCGTGCAGCGCCCGCGAGTATGGGTCGTCGCGCTCGCTCATCGTGTCGGCGTACGGGTCGTGCTCGTCCGCCGCCGCCACCATCCGGGCGAGCGCCTGGCGCCACTCGTCGACGCGGTTCGCGAGCTTCTCCTCCCAGTCCGCGTCGACGATGAAACCGACGACGTTGTGGCGCCGCCGCCCGTCGCGGCCCACCTTCGCGTCGCCCGTGATGATGCGGATGACGTCGACTCCGGCCTCCTCGAGCTGCCGCTTCGGCGCGGGCAGGGTCGTGAAGCGGATCTGGCAGGTCGGCAGGACCTCCGGGACTCGGCTGGCACCGATACGGTCGTATTTCGTCGGCCGGATCCGGTCGATGGTGGTGGTGGTCATGTCCCTCTCCTTCGTTACTTCGCGCAGCCGGTCGGCAGAACTTCGGCCGTCTCGACCGCCCACTCGTCGGGGTCCTCCCCGTCGGGGAGGTTGGCGGCGATCGCGGCGTTCGAGTGCGCGACTGGCGCGCCGGTGAACACCTGCTCGAGCGAGCTCTTCGCGGCGCAGAACCCGTCGTCGAGCAGGGCGTCGACGGCCTCGGTCGCGGGGGCGATCGCGTCGCCGAGCGGGCGGATCGCCTCGCCCAGCCCGATGACGGCGCCGGCGAGGAGCGCGACGGTCATGGTCACCGCGACGGTGAAGCGGATCGCGCGGACGATCCCGCGGGCGAGGTCAGCAAGCGTGGCACCCGTAGTGTGCAGGGCGACCCGTGCGCGGCTCGGCGCCGTCGGCAGGGGGCGGAGGGCAGGGGTGGCGGTGCAGGGCTCGGTGGCGCGTGGGGCCCAGGGGGCGGGCGTCCAGGTCTCCCAGGTTGCCGTCGTAGCGGTCATCGCTGCACCTCCTTGCTTGCGTTGATCCAAGTTCTACGACGACAGTACGTCACTGCTTGGAGTAATGCAAGGGCTTGGAGGGGTCGTGCCGCACATATATAGGCATGACCTCCACGACCCCTCCGCGTGCCCGGAACCGACCGGTTGCGGGCGGCGAGCATGCAGCGACCGCCACCAGCGGCGATGCCCGCCCAGAACCTGTGCTCGGAACAGGATTCGACCGGAAGTCCGTCCTGACGGTTCCGGGCGGTGCGCCGCACCGGCTCGGCTACGCCCGCGTCTCGACTGCCGCGCAAGACCTCGACCTGCAGGTCGACGCGCTGTCGGCGGCGGGGTGCGGCCGCATCTGGCTGGAGCACGGTGTCTCCGGCGCCCGAGCCAGCCGCCCCGCCTGGGACGACCTGCGAGGGCACCTGCGCCCGGGCGACCACCTCGTCGTGTGGCGCCTGGACCGTGCGGGGCGCTCGCTGCGTCACCTGCTCGACCTCGCCGGAGAGCTTGACGCGCTCGGCGCGGAGCTCGTCAGCCTCCGCGAGGCGATCGACACGTCGACCCCCGCGGGCCGCCTCACTTTCCAGCTACTGGGTGCCCTGGCCGAGTTTGAGCGCGAGCTCGCGAAGGAACGCTCCGCGGCTGGGGTCGCTGCCGCTGTCGCGCGCGGCGCCCGAGTGGGGCGCCCACCCGCGCTGTCCCCCGCCCAGCGCGAGCTCGCGCGACGGCTCGTCCGCGACGAGGGCGAGACGGTCTCCGCCGTCGCGAGGGTCCTCGGTGTGGGGCGCGCGACCGTCGGCCGGGCGCTGGCAGAGGTGGCGCGATGATCCGCTACGCCGCACCCGCCGACACCCGCGCCCCCGACGCGATCCCGACGTGGCTCGTCGACCTCACGCTCGCCACGTGGCCGGAGCCCGGCCCCGACGACGGCGCGCTGCTCGTGCGCCGACAGGTCGACCTGCTAGCCGTCCCGGCCCGCTCGAAGGGCCTCGTGGTGGCACGCCTGCGCTCGGTCGACGACGGTTCCTGGGTCTCGCTGGTCTCGTCGGCCCCGTCCTCCCGTCGCGTCGCGCAGGCTGTGCGCGTCGGCGACCGGTACGTCGTCGAGGTCGGGGGTGGCGCGGCCGAGTTCCGGCAGGTCCGACGCGCGGCCGGTCCAGCCGCCTCGACCACCGTCCTCCTGAACTTCGACCGAGAGGATGGGCGCCCCGTCGTCACCAGGTGCGGTCCTGCGTACGCGTTCACCGCCACGCGTGCCGCGGCGGTCATGTGGTCCTGGTGTAGGCGCGCGACCGTGCCCCACGACGCCACCACTGAGGAGGTGCTGTGACCGGCGTCGACACCATCGCCACCGACTACGTCCCGCTCCACTGGTGGGTCGCTGCTCCGGTCGACCCCGACACGCTCGGGTCGACGGTCGAGCTCGACTGGCGCCCGCTCGGGTCCTCCGCCTGGCTCGCGTGCGGTGCCCGGACGTTCGAGCTCTGCGACCTGCTGCGCGACTGCGGCGCGCTCGAGATCCGGCAGGCTGGCGTCCGTGACGGTCGAACGGCGGTCGTCGCGCCGCTCGACACCGGCTGGACCGTCCAGCTCCGCGCGTCGCTGCGGGACGGGGCGGTCGCACAGGTCGGCGCGGACGACGTCTCGCGGCCTGTCGGCGTCCGCTCGCTCGTCGGCTGTGGCTCATGGGCGCGACCCGTCTACGCCGGTCGGGGCTGGTGCCTGCGGCGACTGCGCGCGGCGGACGTCGTCGCGCAGTGGTGCGGCGCGGGTGCCCTGCCGACCGGGCTGACGACCGTGCCGTTGGCGTCGGCCGACGCCGTGACCGTCACCTGGTCTGTCGCGCCGGCGGTCGGACGAGCGGAGCCAGCCCGTCCGTGCGTCGGCCTGGACGAGGTCGAGGCCGTGCTCGGGCTGCTCGCCCCCGGCGACGCTGTGGAGCTACGGGGCTCCGGTCCCGCGACGGCGTCCGTGACGCTCGGCGAGACCGAGCCGGACATGCTCACGCTGCTGCTCGGCGGGGACCGGGTCACCGGTGACGCGATACCGGCGGGCGGCCTCCGCGCCGCGCTCGAACGCGCCCTCGCGTGGGTGGAGGGGGTGGCATGACCCGCCTTGTGCTGTCGGCAGTCGGCGCCGATCCCGACTGCGTCACGCCGGACTCGCCGATCTTCCGCCGCGTCATGGCGCGCGAGGCGGCGGAAGCCCTGACCTCGGGGCGAGCCGTCGTTGCGCAGGGCGCGCATGACGACCTGGTCGCCGACCCCGCACCGTGCCGGTGCCACGCGACGCTGCTCTGGAACTTGGACTCCCGCGAGCCGGGGCGATGGCTGCTGCCCGCCGGGATCGCCCCCGACCTCCCGGCGAGCAACTTGGTCCCGGTCCGCCTGGCCGCCCGGGCACTGGCCTCCGTGGCCCTCGCCGACCAGGTGGGCGAGGAGCTCGTCGTCGGCGCCCCCGCGCGGCTGACTCTCGGGATCGGCGGTGACCTGCCCAAGCAGACGTGGCCGCTCTTCTCCGTCGACGAGGCCCTGCAGACGGTCCTCTCGCTCCCCCGCCACACGACGGCGGAGATCGACCGCCCCTTCTCGCGCTTCGTCCGCTTCTCCGTCGAGCGGGCGGGCCGACGCTGGAACGTCGAGCACCACGCGGTCCTGCTCGCCGACGGCTCCGACTACGTGGTCGAGGGCCCCGAAGAGCTCGCCCGCATCGTCCCCCGGGCCGTCGACTGGCTGGTGGAGTACGAGGCGTGACGGACTTCCTCCTCGTCGCGCCCCGCGACCCAGCCGTCGGGTTCGTCGATAACGCCCGCGCGCGCCGGTCGATCAGCCGCCGTGTGCGGCGGGCGCTCGCAGCGGGCTGGTTCGTCGAGGTCGACGGGCGCGACGACGTGCTGCTGCTCCGGCCCGTGGCGGCCGGCCACGTCACCGGGGTGCTGTGCCGGCCGCCCTACCCGCCTGGGAGGTGGCTGCTCACCCCGGCCGCACCGGCGAGAGAACTCATCCCGCTCGGCGCCGCGGTGCAGGCGGCTGTCGCGATCGCGGTCGGGCATGGGCTCGGTGGGTTGTTCGCCGGTGCCCCGCGCGGGGTCGTCTGGTCTCCGCTGGGTGCGTCTTGGCGGGGTCTGCTCGACCTCGCACCGGCAGCAGCGGCCGTGCGTGCGCTCCGCCCGGGACAGCAGGTCGAGCTGTGTGCCCTCGGGGACTCACTGCGCGCGGTGCTCGTCCGCGACAACGAGGGCCTCTGGGTCGCACACCTCGACGGCCCCGGGTGGTCAGTGGCGGCGGTCCGCCGCCCGGTCCTCGACGTCGCACATGCGGTCGAGGCGGCCGCCGTATGGGTGGCGGGTGGACTGCCCTGAGCGCTCCGCTCACTCGTCCGGGTGACGTCAGCACTGAAACGACACCGTGCCGCACATATGCACACCCAGCCGCAGTCCGCGGCATCGCAGAACGACGAGCTCATGGGAACCAGGAACAAGACAAGGGAAACACACCCGTGACCGAGCCCAGCAAGCTCCTGAACTCCGCAGAGGCCGCCGCGCACCTCGGCGTTGCGCCGTCGACGCTCGCGCACTGGCGCAGCGCCGGCGACCCCCATCCGCCCGCCGTGCGCCTCGGTCGTCGGCGCCTCGCCTACCGTGTCGCCGACCTCGACGCGTGGCTCGAGTCTCGGCTCGAGGAAGCGGCGTAGGTGGCCCGTACCGGGCGGCCACCTCGAGCCGTCGGGGTGGCGGGTGCCGTGAAGCTGACCCGCGTCACCGCTGGCTGGCGCGCCCGCTGCACCGTCCGCGACGCCTCGGGCGAGCTCCGGCAGGTCGAGCGGACTCGCACCTCGAAGGCGGCGGCCGAGAGCGCGGTCCGCGAGGCCGCGATGCGCGTCGTGCCGAAGTCGGCATCGACACCGACGGCCACGGTGCTCACGGCACAGTCCCCCCTACTCGACGCGGTGTCGGTCTGGCTGGCCGAGCGCGAGGCGTCCGGTGTGCGGGAGCAGTCACTTGCCGGCTACCGCTCGGTCGTGGAGCGCTACGTCGCCCCGAAGCTCGGAACCGTGCCGCTCGCAGCCTGCACCACCCCCGTCCTCGACGCTGCCGTCAAGGCGCTCGCGGCCGAGAAGAATAGCCGCGGCCGCATCCTGCGGATCGTGCTGGTCGGTGCGCTGGGGGTGGCGGTGCGCCAGGGCGTCCTGCCGGTCAACGCCGCCGCGCAGACCGCACCCGTCACCGTCCCGAAGAAGGCGGTCGAGGCGTTGTCCGCCGACGAGTGCGGCCGGCTCATGGCCTTCCTGCGCGCCCGCGCCGAGCAGCTCGACGCGCTCGCCGCACGTCAGGCCGCATGCGTCGTGGAGCTCCAGCTGGCCACCGGCTGGCGCATCGGCGAGGTCCTAGG
>Ga0222423_1000336_pt1 | contig 37377 bp, 35 predicted proteins | sample 3A0metagenome_FD_182472 | JGI IMG/M metagenome (GOLD analysis project Ga0222423, IMG submission 182472) | Enriched microbial communities from leaf-cutter ant dump, University of Wisconsin, Madison, United States - 3A0 (version 2) | ecosystem: Environmental > Terrestrial > Nest > Insects nest >...
TCCTTCGCGTCCCGCCTCGTGGCCGACGGCCCCTCCAGCTGGCTCGACGTGATGGCCTCTTCAATAATCTGGATCTGTCCCGATGCCCGGAGCGCGATGTCGTCGCACGCGGCGAGAACCTCGTCCGGAAGGTTGTAGGAGAACCGCCCCTGCGCCACCGTGTGCGACATGAAGACCCTGTCAACCGTTACTGTGTCCGTGACCATGACGCAGTCCCCCGAGGCACCAGCCACGCTCCCCAGCCGTCGCCGCCTGCGCGCCGAGATCTTCATCGTGCTCGGCCTATCGCTGGGCAAGAGCGGCATCTACGCCATCGTCAAACTCGCCGAGCGCTACGCGGCCACCACCCCCGTTGGCGATCAGGGCACCACCCTGCACCCCTCACAGTCCAGCATCGACATCTTCGACCTCATCTACCAGGTGCTGTCCATCGTCTTTGCGCTGGTGCCGGTGGCGCTTGTCCTGTATCTGCTGAGCTCGCAGGGCACTCCGGCCCGGCGCATCCTCGGCCTCATGGGGCCGGCGCGCGCATGGTGGAAGGACGTTGGCCTTGGCGCCGCGCTCGCGGCATGCATCGGGATCCCCGGGCTCGGCGTGTACTACCTGGGCCGCGCCATCGGCCAAAACGTGCACATCGACACCTCAGGCCTCCCCGATTCATGGTGGGCCTCCACCGTCTTGCTCACCGCGGCGGCCACCGCCGCGATCCTCGAAGAGACCATCGTGGTCGGTTACCTCGTGACGCGGCTCGAGCAACTGCGCTGGGGCGTCCCGGCCATCATCATTGCGTCCGCGCTGCTGCGCGGCTCCTATCACCTCTACCAAGGTTGGCCCATGGCGCTGGGCAATGTGGTGATGGGCGTGGTCTTTGCACTCGTCTTCCTCAAGTGGCGCCGCCTGGCCCCGCTCATCGTGGCGCACTTCCTGTTGGACTTCGTCAGCTTCGTTGGCCCTGAGGTGGTTCCGCACCAGTGGCTCGTCGCGCTCGGCCTGGTTTAGCACCCTCGCCCGTAGACTCACCCCATGGGGTCCGACGCCGTGGCTAAGTCGCGCGCCGAACCCACCCTTCCCGCGGCGGTAGTGATCGACTCGCCGCTCACCCGGGTGCACCGCTTTGGCGACGTGCTGGAAATGCTCGCCACCGGCGTCGGGATCTTGCTGGTACTGCTCATCGCGGCCTACGCACAGGCAACCTCCGAAGGCATCACCCAAGACATTCAGGGCATCTCGCCGCTGTTGCAGCGGCTGCTGATCGCGCCCGTCAACATCTTCTCCGGGGTGGTCACCATCGTGATCCCCGCGGTCATCATCGTGGCGCTGTTTGTGCGCAAGGAGCCGCGCCGCGTGCTCGAGTCCATTGGCGCCGCGGTGGGCGGGCTGCTGCTCGCGGTGGTGGCGACCGTGCTCATCAGCAGCTACGGCTCGGACGGCCTCATCCACTCGCTGTCCGTGCCCACCGGCGACAACGAGGTCTCGCTGCAGATCCCCGCATACATCGCCGCCGTGGCCGCCATGCTCACCGCCGCCGGCCGACGCTCCACGCGCCGCTCCATCTCGCTGTCGTGGACCTTCCTGTGGATCGCCGTCGCGATCGGCGTCATCACCGGCATCGTCACGGCACCCGCGGCGATCCTCACCATTTTCATCGGCCGCATCGCGGGCCTCGCGGTGCGGTACGCCGTTGGCTCTACCGCGGACCGCGCCTACGGCTCGGTGCTCGTTGGGGCCATCGAGCGCGCGGGCTTCTCGCCGCGCCGCCTGGTACGGGCCGACGCTACCCGCGACTACGTGCCCCAAGACGTCGACGAGGTCACGGAGGCACTTGTGCATTCACGGGTGGGCAGGGTCTATGACCTCACCACTCGCGAGAATCACCACCTCTTCGCCGTGGCGCTCGATGGCGACCAGCATGCCGCCGGCTTCCTTACCAAGCTGTGGAGCACGCTGCGACTGCGCGGCCTCGCCACGCGTGCCGACGTCTCGTTGCGCCACTCGGCGCAGACCACGGCGCTTGCCTCGCATGCGGCGAGAACCGCGGGGGTGAGAACGCCGCGAGTGCTGGGCATGGCGTCGGCCAGGGACACGTTTGTGCTGGTGTACCAGCGGCCGGCCGGGGTGCGCCCGCTCGTGGGCATCCCCGCGGACGAGGTCACGGACCTGATGCTGGACGCGTTGTGGGCGGAGGTGCTCAAGGCGCATGCCGCGGACATTGCGCACCGTGCGCTCACGGTGGACACGGTGATGTTCAGCGACATCGATGGGGACGAGCCACGCGCGTGGCTGACCTCGTGGGAGCTGGGTGAGGTGGCCGCGTCGGAGCTCGCGCTGCGCATCGATCACGCGCAAGTGGTGTCGATGCTCGCGCCCATCGTGGGCGCCGAGCGGGCCGTGGACTCCGCCTTCCGCAACCTGTCCACCGACGAGGTGGAGCGGTTTGCGCCGCTGCTGCAGGGCATCGCGCTGCCGCGCCCCACTCGCGCCGCGCTCAAAGAGGCCAAGCCCGTCAAGATCCTTGAGAGCGTGCGCAATCACATCGTGGAGCGGCTGCCCGACGCCACGGTGGAGACCGAGAACATCACTCGCTTTGGCACGCGCACCGTCATCGGCATCACCATTGCACTCGCGGTGACGCTGCTGGTATTGGCCGGATTCAACACGCGCGACTACCTCGATGCCGTGAGCGAGGCGAATCCCTGGTGGCTGCTCGTTGCGCTGTTCTGGTCCGCGGTGACGTTCGTGGGCGCGGCGCTCGCGCTAGCCGCCTTCAGCCCCATCAAACTGCCGTTCTGGCGCGTGATTTTGGTGCACCTCGCGGCGTCGTATGTGGCTCTCGCGGCGCCCGCTGGTGTGGGGCCCGCCGCACTCAATGGCCGCATGCTCACCAAACGCGGCGTCTCCGGGCCGCTAGCCGTGGCCACGGTGGCGCTCGTGCAGGTCAGCGGCGTGGTGGTCACGGTCACGGGGCTCGTGACGCTCACGCTGCTGACCGGTTCCGAGGGAACGCTCGCCGCACTGCCGTCCACGGCGATCCTCATCGGCATCGGCGTGTCCGTTGCCGTGGTGGCACTGGCGCTGCTGGTGCCGCGCGTGCGCAAGTGGGCTATCAAGCGCGTCATGCCCACCGTGCGCCAGACTTGGCCGCGACTGTCGCAAGTGCTGAGCCGCCCCGGACGGCTCTTGCTGGGCCTTGCCGGCAACGCCATCCTCACCATCGGCTACGTTGGTGCGTTCCATGCCTCGCTCGAGGCCTTTGGCCAGAATGTGGCGATCATCGACCTGGCCATCGTGTTCTTCCTGGGCAACACCGTGGGCGCCATCGTGCCGACTCCCGGAGGCATCGGAGCCATCGAGGTGGCGCTCACCACGGCGCTCAGCGGTGTTGGCGTGAGTTCCGCGGTGGCGCTGTCTGCGGTGCTGATCTACCGCCTCGTCACCTACTGGCTTCCCGTGCCGCTGGGATACGTGGCGATGAAGTACCTGGAGAAGAAGGGCGAGCTGTAGCCGCCCCGCGCTACATGTCGGGGGCCATGTCCGCGAAGTGCGCAACGTCCTTGCGGAAGGCGACGGCGATGGTCGCGGTGGGGCCGCCGCGGTGCTTGGCCACGATGAAGTCCGCCTCACCGGGGCGGGACTCGTAGTCGTAGGCATCCTCGCGGTGAAGCAGGATCACGATGTCCGCGTCTTGCTCGATGGACCCAGATTCGCGCATGTCGGACAGCATGGGCTTCTTGTCGCCGCGCTGCTCCGGGCCACGGTTGAGCTGGGAGATGGCAATAACGGGGACGTTGATCTCCTTGGCCAGCAGCTTCAGCGCACGCGAGAACTCGCTGACCTCTTGCTGACGGGACTCCACCTTGCGGCCCGAACTCATGAGCTGCAGGTAGTCGATGACGACTAGCTGAAGGTCATGCTGCTGCTTGAGGCGGCGGCACTTGGCGCGGATCTCCATGAGCGACATGTTGGGGGAGTCGTCGATGAACAGCGGTGCCTTGGCCACGCGCGCCGCGGTGGAGGCCAAATGCTCCCAGTCGTTGGGGCCCATGGGGCCCTTGGTGAGCTTGGTCAGCTTGACCCCGGACTCCGCGGAGAGCATGCGCTTGGTGATCTCCTCGCGGCTCATTTCGAGCGAGAAGATCACCGAGCTCTTGCCGGCTCCCACCGAGGTGGCACGCGCGATGTCCAGGCCGAGCGTGGACTTACCAATGGCAGGCCGCGCTGCAATGACGATCATCTGCCCGCCCTGCAGGCCGCCCGTGAGGTCATCGAGTTCGCGGAAGCCCGTGGGCACGCCCAGGATGGTGCCATCGTGCTTTGACGCGGCGTCGATCTCCTCAAGGGTGCGCTCCAAGACGTCGCCGATGGCGAGGAAATCTTCGGTGTTGCGCCGTTCGGTGACCGCAAAAATCTCTGCCTGCGCGCCATCGACGACGTCGTCCACCTCGGTGCCGTCGGCGTCGTACCCCATGTTGGCGATGCGGGTGCCGGCCTCCACGAGCCGGCGCAAGATGGACTGCTCGAGCACCAGGCGTGCGTAGTACCCGGCCGACGCTGCCGACGGTACGGCGGCAATGAGCGTGTGGAGGTACTCGGGACCTCCGATGCGTCCCATCTGGCCTGACCGCTGCAGCTCAGCACCCACGGTGAGGGCGTCCACGGGGTCGCCAGAGTTGTACAGCTTGACCGCGGTGTCAAAGATGGTCTCGTGTGCGGGACGGTAGAAGTCTTCGCCCCGGACCACCTCCACCACATCCGCCATGGCGTCCTTGGACAGCATCATGGCGCCGAGCACCGACTGTTCCGCATCGAGGTTCTGCGGGGGCACGCGATCATAGGTCGCCGGGCGCGAGCCGTACGCGGCGGCGAGTTCGTCTACCGACATGGTGGTCCCCCTTCCGGCATGGTTTCTCCTTGGTACCCGTGGGTGTTCGCGACTCTCTGCCAAGAGTCTCTCCCGGGGGTCTGACACGCGACGATAGCGGGACGGGCGAGCCGCCACAAACGCTGGCTCCGTGGCGCTGTGAGTTACTCGTCCAAACCCGTGGATTACCTGTTGAGGCGGCTCCGTAGGGGTTGTGGAAACACATGTGAATTACTCGGAGGATTGCGGCCATTTTGCGCCTGTACCAGGGACGATGCTCCGCGCGTCCATGGGGATAAAGTTGTGGTTGAACTTCTCGGCGTGTCGCGCGTTGGGCGTGTCGCGGTGGGGCCTCGCGCACCCACACCCCGGCCGTTTGGGCACCTCAGGACTGCCGCCGCGTGGATCTCGGTGCGGATCAGGCAGATCAGTCCTGACGGCCACCCCACATGACAGTGCCGGGTTCCCCGCGTGGGGAACCCGGCACCGTGCACGAGGCAAGCAGCCCTACTTGGCGGCGACCACCTGAACGTCGACGGTGGCGACGACGTCGGAGTGGAGCGAGACCTTGACCTGGTACTCACCGACCGACTTGATGGGCTGCGCAATCTGAATGCGGCGCTTGTCCACGGCGGCACGCGCGCCGATGGCGGCGGCGATGTCGGCCGTGGTGACGGCGCCGAACAGGCGACCGGACTCGCCGGCCTTCGCGGAGACCACCACGGGTGCGCTCTGCAGCGACGCGCGCGCGGCCTGAGCGTCCTCAACGGACGCGAGCTCGCGGGCGCGGCGTGCCTTGCGCATCGCCTCGATGGACTTCTCGGCACCCGCGGACCACGGCGTGGCCAGCTTGCGGGGGACGAGGTAGTTGCGGGCGTAGCCGTCCTTGACGTCAACGACGTCACCGGCAACGCCGAGGCCGTTGACCTCGTGGGTGAGAATCACCTTTGCCATGTCAACACCCCCGATCAGCGGCCGGAGCCGGCGTAGGGAAGCAGGGCCATCTCGCGCGCAACCTTGATGGCGCGCGCGATGTCGCGCTGCTCCTGGACGGTGACACCGGTGACGCGACGCGAACGGATCTTGCCGCGGTCGGAGATGAACTTGCGAAGCAGCGCGGTGTCCTTGTAGTCGATCGTGGAGACCTTGGCGGCCTTCAGCGGATTGACCTTCTTGCGCGGCTTGCGAATGTCGTTCTTAGCCATGAATAACTCCTGAAGATGATGAAGATTTAGAACGGGGGTTCGTCGGACGCCGGGGCAGATGCCCAGGGGTCGTTCGCCGATCCACCAGCTGGAGACGAGAAGCCATCGCCGCCGCCGCCGAAGCCGCCAGAGCCGCCGGGCGCGCCCCCGGAGCGCTGCGTGCGCGTCACCTTGGCGGTGGCGTAACGCAGCGAGGGACCAACCTCGTCGACCTGCATCTCGGTAACGGTGCGCTTCTCGCCGTTTGCCTCCCACGACCGCGACACCAGGCGGCCCGTCACGATGACGCGCATGCCCTTGGTGAGCGACTCGGCCACGTTCTCGGCGGCCTCACGCCACAGGGAGCACCGCATGAACAGCGTCTCGCCGTCCTTCCACTCGTTCGACTGACGGTCGAACGTGCGGGGGGTGGACGCCACCGTGAAGTTCACCACGGCCGCACCGGACTGGATGAATCGCAGTTCGGGGTCGCCCGTGAGGTTGCCTACCACGGTGATCTGAGTGTCGCCTGCCATGAGATGTCCCTATCGGTCGTAGGTAGCGTGCGGACTAGTGAGCGTCCGGACGCAGCAGCTTGGTGCGAAGAATCGACTCGTTGAGGCCCAGCTGACGCTCGAGCTCCTTAGCCGTGGCGGACTCCGAGGTGAAGTTGATCACCGCGTAGATGCCGTCGTTCTTCTTCTTGATCGGGTAGGCAAGGCGGCGACGGCCCCAGATGTCGAGCTTGTCGACAGAACCGTTGTCACCAGTGACCACCGTCAGGTACTTCTCGAGCGACGGCTGAACCGTGCGCTCTTCTACCTCAGGGTCAAGAATGACCATCATTTCGTACTGGCGCATTGATACCCACCTCCTCTGGACTCGTGCGGCCACGGACTTTCCGTGGCAGGAGGGTGACGCCGTGGCGTATTGCCACCGAACAAGGGTACCGGGCGGGACCCACATAAGCGAATGGCGAGGGCCCCACGCTGTGGATAACTTCCGCGGGCCACCAATGCTGGGCCCTTTCACGGGCTTCCGGTCTGCTGCGGGGACATGGTGGTCGCTTTCACGGGCTTCCGGTCTGCTGCGGGGACATGCAGTCCGGGAGAGGTGCGCACGACCGGCCACGGCCCCTCATCCGGTGGGTTGAGCCCCAACGAAGCCTTCAGGACCCGAGGTCCCCCCAGGAGCCAAGCGTCATCCAGATCCGGGCCCTATGTCCCCGCAGGAGGTTGGGGAGCGTCGGGCCCCTTAGCGAGCGACGCGCAAGGCGAGCCGATAGAGGCGGTACCGCAATCCCCGCACCGGGACCTCCCACGTGCCGGGCCGCAGCACGCGCTCGCCGCCAAACCGCAGCTTGAAGTCCGTGAAGCCAAACCACGGGTGAGTCTCAGGCGCGCCCTCGGGCGCGGCGCCGCAGAAGTCGAACCAGCGGTCGCCAAGCCGGTGCGCCAGCAGCAGCGCCTCGGCCGCGAGCGTGTACGTGGGGTTGAGCGCCCGCGCGGACGTGAGCGAGGCCGAGTGCGCAAACATCATCTGCTCGTTGGCCTGGTAATACAGCAGGGACCCCACGGGCTCGCCCTCGTGACGCACGATGATGAAACCGCCGGCGCCCTGCTCCATGAGCACGCGCGCCACGGTGCGGAAGTAGTCGTCGGAGTGCGGCTTCATGCCCGTGCGGGCGGCGACGTCGTTGAGATGCGTCAGCAGAATCTCCACGGCAGCGGGATCGGTGGAGTGCTCCACCTCAAGCCCCTTCTTGAGCCCGTTGCGCCAATTGCGCCTCGCGGAGGAGCCAAAGGCCGCGGTGATGTCGTCCTCGGCAAGGGTCACGTCGTTGAGCACGGTGCAGTCGGGCTGCACGGTGCGCGCCGCGCGCACGGCCCCGAGCGCCTCAAGATCGTCGGCACCGACCGGCCCCGTGGGTTCCACGCGCACAAAGTCCACGCGTGCCTCGCGAGCCAATGCACGAAGGTCGGCCACCGCGTGGGCCAGGGCGGAAGCGGACTCAACCGCGGGACCGAGCGGCGCGTAGAGCCGCGACCCAAGCCGACCGTGCTCCACGATCGCCACGTACTGCCAGCCCTCCCCGGATCGCTCGTACACCGTGCGCCCCAGCGCACGCTGCACGGCCGCCCACGCGGGCGACTGCAGGATGGGAACCTGGGACGGAAGCATGCGACGAGCCTAGAGCCCGTCTCGATATGCGGCGGCGATCTCGCGTGCTCGCTCCACCGTGACGTCCGTTGGCAGGTTGATGATGCGGGCGATGACGTCGTCGGTCACGGGCAGGGTGCCCGGCCGCCAGTGGTACACGGCGGGGTCGGCAACGCCGGGAAAGAGCGCCGGGCGGTACCAGGAACCCGCATAAATGCCCTGCTCTCGCAAGGTCCGCGCCATTGCGTCGGCATCCGCGCCGGGCTCGGCAAGCACGGGAAAGCGCACGAGCGGCTGGTCGCTCGGCCCCGCGCCAAGCTCCTGTGCGTAGGCGTTCACGGCCGCGAGCCGGCGCTCCTCCACGGCTGGCAACTGCGCAAGCGCCTCCACCGCGCGCCGCTCCACCCAGTCGCCGGCGGTCACGGCCTCATGCGCCAGGCGCCCCTCGCGTTCGGGTTGCGCCACGGGCGGGGAAAACAGGCGCAGGCGCTGCAGCGCCCGGCCGACGCTGGCACCACCGGGCGCATGCGTCACCACCTTGCGGGTCCAGTGATAGGTGCGCGCCGCGAGCGCGAGCCGGGAACCGGGGGCGGGAAGCGCGGAAAGGTCGGCGACGATGCGCGAACGGAGCTCGGCGTCCTGCATGGCGGGATTCACCCACACCGCACCGCCGAACTTCGTTGGCAGCATCTTCTCCGCACCAAAGGAGTGAATCGACACATCCGCGAGCGGCGCCCCATCGGCGCCGCTCGCCATGCGGCCCACGCAGTGGGCCGCATCCTCCACCACCACGGCGCCGCCCTCTCGGGCGGCCGACGCGAGCGCTTGGGCACCGCCAGCGTCGATGACGCCAAAGGTGTGCTGGATGACGAGGGCGGCGGGAGCGTCGGGCAGGGTGAGGAGGGCGGGATCGAGCGCGAAGGTGGCAGCAGAGATGTCCGCGTAGACCGGGGTGAGGTCGGCAACGAGGATGGGGTCAATGGCCGTGGAGCACGTAAGGGCCTGCGTGACCACGCGCGTGCGGTGGGGGCGCGCGGCCGCGAGCGAACCGAACACGCTGAGCATGCCGTATCGCGCCTTGAAAACGGGGAACCAGTCCTGGGCTGACGTGCCCGTGCGGGCCGCGAGCGCAGCCCGCAGGCTCGTGGTGGTCATGCGCGCCATTATCCCGTCAGTGCCGCCCTGCTAGGGGGAAGGCGACACGGACGGCTCAGGCTCCGGTGATGTGCTGACGCTCGGTTCGGGCTCAGGCGTCTGCGTGACGACCGGCTGGGGAGTCTGCGACGGGGTGACGGACGGGCTCGGCGTGGGTGAGGGCGCCACGCCCACATTGGCACGCCGCGGGAACTTCTCCACCGGCAGGTCCTTGAGGATCGGATCCATCATCCAGGTAAACACGCGCACGGGAACGGTACCGCCGGTGATCTCCCTGAAGCCCCCGAACGGGGAGATGTCTTCGGCAGAGCCGTCCTCGCCCACCTGGTACAGCGCCACGGCGCCTACGACCTGAGGGGTGAAGCCCACAAACCACGCGGACTTGTTGTCGTTGGAGGTGCCCGTCTTGCCCGCCACCGGGCGGCCAAGCTCCTTGGCAAAGGAGCCGGAGCCGCGCTGCACCACTTGGGTCATGGCGTAGGTGGCGTCGGCGATGACGTCGGACGAGAACTGTGCCTGCGGCGTGGCCTGGTGCTCGTAGACCACGGTGCCCTCGGCGTCGAGCACCTTCGCCACCATGAAGGTGTCGTTGCGCACGCCGCCATTGGCGATGGTGGCATAGGCGCGTGCCATGTCCAGGACGTGCGGCGAGGCGGTGCCCAGCACGTTCGCGGGGTTGGCCTCGAGGCCCATCGTGTCCTGGGGAAGGCCGGCGCGAATCGCCACGTCCTTCACCGACTCGGGGCCAATCTGATGCCCCAACTGCGCGTACACGGTGTTGACCGAGTTGGCGGTGGCGGAGACCAGGTCGATGGTGCCAAAGCTCTGGTTGCCAAAGTTGTGGACCTTGTTGTCGAATCCGGGCACGGTCATGGGGCTGCGACCAGAGAACCTGGTCTTGAGAGACACGCCGTCCTCGAGCGCGGCGATGAGTGCGAAGGGCTTGAAGGTGGAGCCCGCCTGCGCGATGTCCTGCGTGACGGCGTTGCGCTGGCGCTCAAGGTAGTCGGCACCGCCGTACATCGACAGGATGGCTCCCGTCTTGACGTCGAGGGTCACGGCGCCCACCTCGAGGTTGTCGGCGTGGTCGTCCGGCATCTTGGCCACCGCGGCCTCGGTGGCATCTTGCGCTGCCTTGTCCACGGTGGTGATGACCGTGTAGCCCATGGACTCAATCTGGTCTTGGGTGATGCCAGTGGTGGCCTCCACCTCCTTGAGGGCCGTGGTCAGCAGGTAGCCCTGCGGGCCGCCGTACGTGTCCTTGGTCTTGTAGTCGATGGTTTCGGGGAACACCGCGGCGTTGCGCTGTGCCTGCGTGATGTACCCCTCGGAGAGCATGGCGTCGAGCACGTAGCCCCAGCGGTACTGGGCCTGATCCGGGTCAAGCCGGGGATCCCACGCGGACGGCGCGGGCACGATGCCCACGAGCAGCGCCACCTCCTCCACGGTGAGGTCGGCGGCCGGCTTGCCAAAGTACTGGCGCGACGCGGCCTCGATGCCATAGGCACCCCTACCGAAGTAGATGGTGTTCATGTAGTTGCCGAGCACCTCGTCCTTGGACTGCTCGTTGTCGATCTTGTACGCCAGCAGGGCCTCGTCTATCTTTCCCTTGATGGACGTGGTGGTCTGCCCCACGTAGTACCGCTCCACGTACTGCTGGGTGATGGTGGATCCACCCTGCTTGTGGCCCAGCACCACCGTCTTGAACAGCGCACGCGCCGTGCCGGACAGGTCGATGCCGTTGTTCGTGTAAAAGGTGCGATCCTCGGACGCCACAAACGCCTGCGGCACGTAGTCCGGCAGGGTAGCGATGTCTACGACCTTGCGGTCCGCCACTCCCAGGCGGCCCATGAGCGTCTCGCCGTCCGCGTAGTAGATGCTCGAGGCCTGCGCCTTGGCAAAGTCATCCGGCTCGGGCACGCTCAGCATCGTGTAGCGAATGGCAAGCCCCAGGAACCCCAGGATCAGCGCCGCGCATCCCGCGATCAGCACGGTGAGACCCGTGCGCTTGGCGATGCGCTTCCAGCGCGGCCCCTCTGGTGGCTTCTTGCCCCCCTTCTTGGTGGGCGGCTGCTTGCCGCCGCCGTTGCTGAAGCTGCCCGACGCCGTGGCCGGCTTGGGCGCGGGCTTCACCGAGCGTCGGGCCGGCTGGGTGGAAGCGGGCTTAGGTGTGGACGCGGGCTTAGTGGTGGAAGCGCCCGGCTTGGAGGTCGACGCCGGGCGCGTCGAGACGCGCTGCGGGGTCTTCTTCTGGTCGGTCACGTGCGGCATTCCTCAGGTTGTGTGGTGGGGGTGTCCGCGCGAGACACTGCGCGGCCGTCTGCCTCCCTAACGCGCAAGGGCCGCGGAACGTGCCCGTGCGCCGCGTCGACTTGCGCGCTCCCTCACCGCGGTCTATCTTGTTCGATGTATCGACGCGATACAACAAGGCAATACAACTGGGCAATACAACGTGGCGAGAGGAGTGACCGTGGCCAAGACCGATGTGCTGAGCCTCGCCATCCTCGGCATGTTGGCAGAGCAGCCCCTCCACGGCTACCAGATCCGCAAGCTTCTGGGCGCCGAGCTGGGACCGTTCCGCGCGCTCAGTTACGGCTCGCTGTACCCGTGCCTCAAGCGCATGGAGTCCAGCGGGCTCATCACCCTCGCGGAAGATGACGGCGATGGACGCGGCTCACGCCGCTCCCGCATCGCCTACGCCCTCACCCCCAAGGGCAAGGCCCAGCTCGAAGCCGAATTGGCGTCGGCCGGGGCGCACTCCTGGGACGACGATGCGTTTGACGTGCGCTTCTCGATGTTCGGCAAGACCGACTCGGCAACGCGGCTGCGCATCCTCGAAGGGCGCCGCACCCGTCTGGCCGAACGGCTTGACGAGGTCTCCGCCGCGGCGCGCCGCCAGCGCGACCGCTACGACGCCTACACCGCCGAACTTCAGCGGCACGGCCTCGAACAGGTGGAGCGCGAGGTGGCCTGGCTGGATCAGCTCATCGAAAACGAACGATCCGCGAACAGCGGCCCAACTAACCCGTCCGCCCCCGGTGCGGACGCCAACTAAGGAGAACACCCATGGCGAAGCTGCGCGTTGCCATCATCGGCGTTGGTAACTGTGCCACGTCGCTCATCCAGGGCGTCGAGTTCTACAAGAACGCGGCTCCTGGTGACACCGTGCCTGGTCTCATGCACGTCCAGTTCGGCGACTACCACGTCTCCGACATCGAGTTTGTGGCGGCGTTTGACGTGGACTCGCTCAAGGTGGGCAAGGAGCTCGTCGAGGCCACCCAGGCGTCCGAGAACAACACCATCAAGATCTGCGACGTCCCCAAGACGGACATCCAGGTGCAGCGTGGCCACACGTACGACGGCCTCGGCAAGTACTACCGCCAGACCATCGTCGAGTCTGACGACAAGCCCGTTGACGTTGTCGCGGTGCTCAAGGAGACCCAGGCCGACGTGCTCGTGTGCTACCTCCCCGTGGGCTCCGAGGAGGCGGCCAAGTTCTACGCGCAGTGCGCCATCGACGCCGGCGTTGCCTTCGTGAACGCCCTGCCCGTGTTCATCGCCTCCGACCCCGAGTGGGCCGCCAAGTTTGAGGCCGCCGGGGTGCCGATCGTGGGTGACGACATCAAGTCCCAGGTGGGCGCCACCATCACCCACCGCGTGCTCGCCAAGCTGTTTGAAGACCGCGGCGTGCGCCTCGACCGCACCTACCAGCTCAACGTGGGCGGCAACATGGACTTCAAGAACATGCTGGAGCGTGACCGCCTCGAGTCCAAGAAGGTCTCCAAGACCCAGGCCGTGACGTCCAACCTCAACTCCGGGCCGCTGTCCGGCGTCAAGGAGGACCGCAACGTCCACATCGGCCCGTCCGACTACGTGGCCTGGCTCGACGACCGCAAGTGGGCGTACGTGCGCCTCGAGGGTTCGGCGTTCGGCGAGGTGCCCCTGAACCTCGAGTACAAGCTCGAGGTGTGGGACTCCCCCAACTCTGCCGGCATCATCATCGACGCCATCCGTGCGGCGAAGATCGCCAAGGACCGCGGCATCGGCGGCCCCATCCTGTCCGCAGCGACGTACTTCATGAAGTCCCCGCCCGTGCAGACCGAGGACACCCTTGGCCGCCAGCACCTCGAGGAGTTCATCGCGGGAACGCGCGAGCGCTAGTCGCCTCGCCCCCATCCGCAGCAAAGGCCGGGTTCCCTTCACGGGAGCCCGGCCTTTGCGTTGTGGCTGGTACATCCGCGCCTAGGATGCAGTCACCCCGTCCACTTGGAGGATCATGACCACCCCACCCGCTCAGGCGATTCGCTTAGGCCGCTCCGCATGGACGTGGTTCTGGCGGGCGCTGATCGTGTTCTGGGGATTCCCGCTGATCTACTTTGCTGTGCGCCTCGCGAGCGGCCACACCGTCAACCTCCCGCTCGTCGTTGCCGTGTACGCCGGGATTGGGGTCCTCTGGTTCGGCATCTGCGCAATCCTTGCCGCGGTACGGCGTACCACGTGGCTTGACCCGAATACGCACACCATCTCGCTGCGCGGCGGCCCGTGGATCCCCCTGACGGAACTCACGTACGGCGAGGTCACCTTTCCCCGTGGCACCGTGGTACTTGCCATCGGCACGGACCGGCGCAACGTCACGTATGTTGCCGACACCTTCCTCTTTGGCGACCCCAAGATCGTGCGGCGCTGGGCGTATTGGGTGGTGCAGTCCAGCGCCATCCCGGAGCAGCTCGCCCCGGGCATGCGCGGCGATACGAGGTCGGCGATCCTGGGCCACATCGCCGCCTGGGCCTGATCGCGGCCTGAGTTTGGTTCAGCCGCGGCCCTTGGGGTCCGGGCCGTACGCGTTGGTGATGGGCTGCCCGTCGAAGAGCGCCATGACCCACACCACGATGGGCAGGAAGAACAGGAAGATCGCCCACCAGCCGGAACGGCCGAGGTCATGCATGCGCCGCACCGTCACCGCAAGGAACGGGAAGAACAGCACCAGCGCAATCGCTGCCGTCACGCCAAGACACACCCATCCCAGCGAGCTCAGCGCATCAGTATCGAGCGCGAGGGTGTCGTAGTCGAACGCGTCGTTGACCACCATGGCCGTGATGGCCACCGCAAAGACCTCGATGAGCCACGCCACCACCGTGTAGAGCCAGAACTCGGTGCGCCGCGCCCTGCCCTCATAGTCCGTCCACTGTCCCAGCGCCTTGAAGAAGTAACCGCCTGGCATGTTCGAACTCCGATCCGGTAGAGGGCGCACTTAGCGCGGCGGCGCCGCGAAGGGGTCGTAGTCGCCCGACGCTGCGGCCGGCGGGGCGGGCGGCGCGGGCGGGGGAACGGGTGGCGCCGCTGGCGTTGCCTGCACAGGCGGCGCGGCGACGGGTGGCGCGGGTGGCGCGGGTGGAACGGCGTAAGCGGGAGGAGCCGGGTACCCCGGCTGGGCGGCGTACCCCGGCTGCGCCGGCCATCCCACCCTGCCCTTGGGGTCGGGACCCCACTTGTTGGGCCCCACGTTGCTATCGAACATGGCAAGAATGAACGGCACAAGGCTCAGGCCGGCGAGACAGAACCACAGCCAGTGGCCGCTGTAGCCGGCGTCGTGCAGGCGACGCACCCACACCGCGACCTGGAGAAAGAACACCACGAGACCCAGCACAAAGGCCAGGCCGTACGTGGCAAGAATGCCGCCAGCGATCGCCGTGGCCTGAGAGTCGGTCAACTCGCCACCCGCACCCGCGGAATTGATGGCCGACGACGCCGCCACGATCATGGGAATCGTGATGAGAAAACTCAGCGGGACGCTGACGATCACCATAAAGAGGTAGAACCACCAGTACTCGCTGCGCCGGGCGCGGCCCTTGAAGTTGGTGAGGTTCCTCAAGACATGCTTGATGGACTGGACAAACGTCATGACGCCACGCTAGCGCGCTGAACCGACATCGGCCGGACCGCCACGGAGGTGAGCACCGCCGACGCCACCACCAGCACACACGACGTCACCGAACTCAGCGACACCCCCACCACCGTCACCGTGTAGAACTCGGCAATCCCGCGAAAGCCCACCGCCGCAAAGCCGATCATCCCCACGATGCCGCAGGCAACCCCCACAGCGGCCCCCGCGGTTCGCCACGGCCCGGGACCCACGGTGGGAAGGCTGGGGAAGCGCTCGAAGCGTCGGAACGTGGCAACGAGCACGGCGATGAGCACAAAGTAGGGCACCAGCAGGTACACCTTGGACCACCACCACGCTGCGCTGCCGCCGGCGGGCGAGGAGTCTGGGCCAAGCCACCACCACAGGCCGTTGACGGCAACCAGCGCGGTGAAATGCCACAAGAAGGCGGTCATCGCCATGGACCCGGCCACCACCACAACCTTCCAGTTGCGCGGCCGCTGCAGACGACGCGTTGCCCACTGGCGCACCAGCAGCGCCACCCCTGCCTGCGCCACCCCAAACGCCAGCAGCACAACCGTGGGAGGCGCCAAGTTGCTGAGCTCCTCTCCGTCGTAGCTGACCATCGAGATGCCGTAGGGGCCCACCGTGGTGAGCACCGCAACTGCACCGGCCCCGAGCGCCAGCATCGCCAACCCAAGGCGACGCGGACCCACTCGCTCGTGAACGCCGTCGGCGTAGAAGAACCCCAATTGGTGAATCGCGAGCCACACAAACGCGAAGTTGAGCCACTTCACCGCATCGACGGTCTCGGTGAGGCGCAACACGTCCACGAGCGCGGCCGCCACAACCAGCGCCGCAAGCACGCGCCAACCCCAGCGCTCGTGCGCGCGCAGGAGCATGGGCGCACACGCCGCCGCGATCAGGTAGATGCCGATGAACCACAAGAGTTGGCCAAGGATCTGCAGGATGGCTCCGCCCTGATCGGGCCACACCGCTCCCGCAATGAGCCCAACCACCATCCACACCGCCACGTACACCAGCGCCGGGCGAATGAGCCGACCCACGCGAGCGGCGGCGAAATCCGCGTAGCCGCCGTGGCGTCGGGCCGTGGAACGCCACGCAACCGCATGGGAAAAGCCGCCCACCACAAAGAACAGCGGCATCACCTGCAGCGCGAGCGTGAGCCACCGCGTCCATGGCTCCACCGCCAAGATATTGGTGAAGCCCACCGCCTGTCCCGGCGCCCACGTGACCACCGCCATGAGGTAGTGACCCATGATCACGCCCGCGAGCGCCAGCACGCGCAAGGCGTCAACGTAGCGGTCTCGTGTCACGGGGGTGGCGGCAACCAGCGCATCAACAGACATGGCGGGATGCTACGCGCCCCTTAGGGTATGAGCCATGTCCTTCGCCTCAGACCTGCGCGTTCTGTGGCATGCGCGGGGGTTTAGGCGCCTCACCTACGCGCGGCTGACCTCTCAAGGCGGCGACGGAATGTTCCAGGTGGGCATCGCCACCGCCTTCTTCTTTGACCCGACGCACGCCACCAGCGGTCGCGACATTGCCATTGGCTTCGCCACGCTCCTGGCGCCGTTCACGATCGTGGGGCCGTTTGTGGGGCCGCTTACCGACCGGTGGCAGCGCCAGCGGATTCTGCTCGTGGGCAACCTGGTGCGGCTCGCGATGGTCGTGGGGATCATCGTGTGCGTCGCCTCCGGATCGCCCCTGTGGACCCTGTATGTGTTGGCGTTGCTGGCGCTGTCCGTGAACCGCTTTCTCTTGGCGGCGATGACCGCCGGCATCCCGCAAGTGGTGCCAGAGGCCGAGTTGCTCGCGGCGAACTCGGTGCTGCCTACGCTCGGGACCCTCGCCGCTGCGCTCGGCGGGGCGGTGGGGGCCGTGGCGTCATTCGTGGCGCCGGGCTCGTCCGACACCTCCGTGGCGCTCGCCGCGCTCGTGGGCGCGGGCATCGCGTTCGGCATCTCGTCGTGGTTGTCCACGTGGCTGCGGCGCACCGAGCTGGGACCCGTGGTGCCGCTCGCACGGCTCGACTTCATGCGCCAGGTGCGCCAACTCGTCGCCGAACTGCTGGACGGCGTACGGCACTTGGTGGAGCGTCGGACCCCCCTCCACGCGCTGGGGGTGATGGCGGCGCAGCGGCTGCTGTACGGAATGATGTTTGTGGCCGCGATTCTCATGTCTCGCACCATCTTTGGCGGCAGCGTCGAGGGCAAGGATGCGCTGGCGAACTTCACGATTGTGCTGGGATTCGCGGCGGTGGGGTTTGGCGTGGCGGCCGTCATCACACCCATGTTCGGCGACCGCGTTGATCGGCATCGGTGGATTGTGTGGTGCCTGCTCGTGGGCGCCGTGGGGCAAGCCGTGCTCGCCGCCACCACCGCTACGTGGGCACTCCTGAGCGCCGCGGTGATCGTGTCCTTCGCCGTGCAGGGCGCCAAGATCGCCATCGACACGATCATTCAGCGCGACACCGATGACTCCGTACGCGGGCGCGCCTTCACGCTCTACGACGTGCTGTACAACGTGGCGTTCATTGGAGCCGCCGCGGTGGCGGCGCGGCTGCTCCCGGACAGCGGGTACTCGGCAGGCGTGATGGCCGGGCTTGTTGTCGCGTATCTGGCGGTTGCGGTGGTGTACAGCAGAACCCCGGTGCGGCCCGCCTAGGCCCCACGCTCCGCCCACCACGCCTTCAGCTCCGCCTCCGCGCGCTGCGCACCGAGCGGGCCGTGCTCCATGCGCAGGTCCAGTAGGAATCGATACGCCTCCCCCACCTCACGCCCCGGACCGATTCCCAGCAGCGCCATGATGGCCGTGCCGTCGAGGTCGGGGCGCACGGCGTCCAGCTCTTCTTGCTCTCGCAGTTCGGCGATGCGCGCCTCGAGATCGTCGTAGGCAAACGACAGCCGCTCGGCCTTGCGCTGGTTGCGCGTGGTGACATCGGCCCTGGTCAGCCGGTGCAGCCTCTCCAGGAGCGGGCCCGCGTCCGTGACATAGCGCCGCACCGCAGAGTCTGACCAGCGCGCATCCGCATACCCGTGGAAACGCAAGTGCAGCTCCACGAGTCGCGCCACGTCCCGCACGGTGTCGCGATCGAACTTCAGCTCCTTGAGCCGGCGAGTGGCGATCTTGGCTCCCACCACCTCGTGGTGGTGGAACGACACCCCGCCGCCGGGCTCAAGGCGCCGGGTGGCGGGCTTGCCGCAGTCGTGAAGCAGCGCGGAAAGGCGCAAGACCAGGTCTGGGCCCGGCACGGGTCCGTTGGCATCCGTCTCGAGGTCGATCGCCTGTTCCACCACCTTCAGCGTGTGGTCGTAGACGTCCTTGTGGTGGTGGTGCTCGTCCACCTCAAGCCGCAGCGCGGGCAGCTCCGGCATGACCACGTCGGCCAGCCCCGAGTCCGCGAGCGCCGCGAGCCCCTCGCGCACCCACGTCCCCAGCAGCAGCTTGGTGAGCTCGTCGCGGCAGCGCTCCGCGGACACGATCGCCAGCGAAGGAGCCATCGCGGCCATCGCCGCGAACGTTGCCGGCTCCACGTCAAAGCCCAGCTGCGCCACGAATCGCGCCGCACGCATCATGCGCAGGGGATCATCGCCAAAGGACACCTCCGGCTCGATGGGCGTGCGCAAGAGCCCACCGGCGAGGTCCTCGAGCCCGCCAAAGGGGTCAACGAACTCGAGCGACGGCAGGCGCACGGCCATCGCGTTGACCGTGAAGTCGCGCCGCGCCAAGTCATCCTCGAGCGAGTTGCCAAACTCCACCACGGGCTTGCGCGTCTCGCCGTCGTACGCATCCGCCCGGTACGTGGTGACCTCCACCACCACGTCGCCGCGCCGCGCACCGATGGTGCCAAACGCCCGTCCCACGTCCCACGTGGCGCGTGTCCACGTGGCGAGCAGCGCCTCCGTCTGCTCGGGCCGTGCGGACGTGGTGAAGTCCAGGTCCGCGGTGGAGCGGCCCAAGAACGCGTCGCGCACGGGGCCGCCAACGAGCGCCAGCTCGTGACCGGCGTCGGCAAAGAGCCGGCCAAGCGTCAGCACGTCTTCAGGCAATGCCGCCCACAGCCCGACGCTGCGCGTACGCAAGGCGTCGCGCGTGGGCAGGGCGGGGGGTGGGGTGGGCATGCGGACTAGCATCCCACGGGCGGCGGTGGCCGTGGCGAGCAGGGGCCGTCGTTACTCTTGGGGCATGTCTTCCTCGCCTCCGGTGCCGCGCCCGCCTGGCGGGGGCCCTGCCTCAGGCGCGGGCACTCCGCAGCGAAGCGCACCTCAGCGCAGTGCGCCGTCGCTGCCCGTGAGCAATGAGGTATCCGCGGGTGGGATCGCCATTCGCATCGACGAGGGCGTGGCCTATGCCGCGTGCATTGGTCGGCGCAATCGTGCAGGGCGGCTGGAGTGGTGTTTGCCCAAGGGACACTTGGAGCGGGACGAGACGCCTGAGGAGGCGGCGGTCCGCGAGGTGGCAGAAGAGACGGGCATCGCCGCCGAGGTGATCCGCCCCCTGGGCACGATCGACTATTGGTTCACGGGCGACGATCGCCGCGTCCACAAGGTGGTGCACCACTTCTTGCTGGAGGCGAAATCCGGCGACATCACCACGGCCAACGATCCCGATCAAGAGGCAGAGGAGGCGCGCTGGATTCCGGTGACGAACCTGTCCCGCGAGCTCGCGTTCCCCAACGAGCGCAAGATGGCGCAGGCCGCGGCGACCCTGCTGTCGATCGACACGTGATCCGCCGGACGATCGTCACCGCCGCCCTGGCGCTTCTTGCGTTGACCGGCGCGGCGGGTGCCGGCGCGCACGCACCCACCGCCCCGCGTGTGGACACGAGCCGCGTGGCGCTCGAGCTCACGCAATACGGCCCCGCAGTGGTGACCCCGGAGGATGATCTGGCGGCCACGATGACCATCTCCAACACCTCGGCGATTGCGTTGCAGGACCTGGAGGTCACGGTTTCGGTGACCAGCGCGAGCCTGAACTCGTCCTTCGCCCTGCAGCACTTCCTCGACGATCCCGCCGCCGCACAAACCCGCGTGGCCACCACGCGCGCGGTCACGGCACAGGGACTGAGCGTCAACGGTGTGCCGGGAGTGCTGCCCCCCGGCGGCACCCTCACCACCACGGTCACGTCCACTCCCAGCTCACTCGGGCTGCCGCGCGGCACCTCCGGGGTCTACGGGGTGGTGTTCACGGTGCGCAGCGCGGGCACCGCACTGACCACGCGCACGGCCGCCTTTACCTGGTACGACGCTGAGATCCCGATGCTGCGGGTGGCGCTGCTGGCCACCGCGTCGGGCTCTCCGGAGCGCGTGACGCAGGTGCTGTCTGCGGCGAGCGTTGATGGCGCGGCCGTTGTCATGGACCCCGTGACCGTGACGGATGACAGCCAGGCCTCGGCGCTGACGGCGAACAGGGAGGTGTTTGGCTTGCCCTCGGGCGACCCCGACCTCACCTCGCTTGCGCACTCCGACGATGACGACCTCTTGGCCTTTGCGCTGCACGACGCCGCCAACAATGCGGTCGCCTCCCTCCAGGACTTGCCATGGCTCGCCACGCTGCCCGTGGTCGACGCCCCCACCATCGCGCTCGCCTCCGCGTCCGGCGCCATAGCCGGCGTGGTCAACACCACGGGCGGCACGCGCATCGATTCTTCCGCCCCGGTGGTGGACGTCATCGCGGGCGACCGCGTGCTGCCCGTGCTCAACCCGCATCGCCAGCTGTCGACCATCCTTGCCACCTATCGCCCCGGCATGCCCGACGCTGCGGCCAGGGTGGTCGCGGAGGCGGCACTTGCCGCGAAGGCCGGGGATGGCGCGACTCCCGTTGTGGTGGCGCCCGGCGAGGCGTGGCAGTTGACGGCGCCCGGCGTTTCTGACGCCGTGTATCAGCTGTTGAATGCGCCGTGGGTGGTGCCGATCAGCGTGCATTCGGTCATCACGGGCGACTCGAGGGACTCGCTCACGGCCCCGGACTCTGCGGGAACGGACAACGACCTGGCCCCCGACCTCATCACGGCCCTCAGCCGCCAACTCACCGATGCCGGTCAGCTGGCGCAGACCGTGGAGGATCCCACGCTTGTCTACGTGCCCGCAGGCCGCACGCTCCTGGAGCCGCTCGCGGTGGGGCTGCGCACGGACCCCGATGCGCGCACCGCCACCTACACGGCCGCCCGCGACGACGTCAACGCCACGTTGGGCTCGGTGTACGTGGCCGAGGGCTCCGACGTCAACCTCATCGCCTCCAAGGGCAGCGTGCCCGTGTCGCTGCACAACGACCTGCCGGTGGATGCCACGGTGACCGTGGTGATGAGGTCCTCGTCCCCCAACCTCGTGGTGGGCAACGCTCCCGTGGTGACAATCCCCGCAGGCGGCGACGTCACCGCGCATATCGACGTCACGGGCGTGAAGAGCGCCAACGTCACCGCCACGGTGACCCTCAAGAATGCCGAGGCCGACGTGGTGGCCGCGCCGCAAGTGCTGCGCGTGCGGGTGCGCGCGGACTGGGGCAACGCCATGACCGCGATCTTCACCGTGGGGATCGTGGCACTGTTGGTGGCGGGCCTGGTGCGGACCTTCCGACGCGGTCGGCGCTCGAGCCGCATGGCCCCCATGCCGGACAGCGAGACGGGAGGCAGCGATGGCTGACGATCGGCCGGCCGAGTCTCCGCACGAGCCGCTGCCGGACCAGGACCCGGCCCAAGACCTGGGACGATCCCAGCCCTTGGTGCCCGAGGCGTCGGACGTGGTGGATGCCGAAGGCGGTCCCCAACCCCGGCGCCAATCGCTCGGCGGCGCCACCGCCGTGATGGCCTCGGGCACGTTCGTGTCTCGCGGGCTTGGCTTTGTGCGCACGGCGCTGCTGTCCGCGGCCATTGGCGTCAACGCGTTTGGCGCCGACGCCTACGACGTTGCCAACCGCATCCCCAACGCGCTGTACGCGATTCTCGCCGCGGGGGTGTTCAACGCGGTGCTCGTACCGCAGATCGTCAAGGCCTTCCGCCGCCCGGACGGCAAGCGCACCGTGGACCGCATTGTCACGCTCGTGCTGGCCATCTCGCTCGCGATTACCGCGCTGTGCACCGCGGCGGCCCCGTTCGTGGTGCGCCTGTACTCCTCGGCCGACTGGTCCGCGGAGCAGCGCGCGCTCGCCACGTCGTTCGCGTTCCTCGTGATCCCGCAGCTGTTCTTCTACGCGGCCTACACGATCCTCGGCGAGGTCCTCAACGCCCGCGGTCAGTTTGGCCCCTACATGTGGGCGCCCGCGCTGAACAATGTGATCGCCATCGTGGGGCTCGTGGTCTATCTGGTGCTGTACGGCGAGTATCGGGCCGGTGCCGACACCGCTGCCGGATGGACCACCGACAAAATCCTGTGGCTCGCGATTCCCGCAACGCTCGCCATGGCCGCGCAGGCCCTCATCCTGCTGTGGCCGCTGTTGAAGGGTGGCTACCGGCCGCGGATGGTGTGGCGCGGACCCAAGGGCGAGCTCACCACCGTGCGCGTGGTGGCCGGCTGGGCCCTGGGTGCGGTGCTCGTAGAGCAGGTGGGCGTCACGCTTGCGGTGCGCGTGGCGTCGGCCGCGAATCCCGGCGGCGCGGATCCCGCCATCGCCGGTAACGCCGCCTACTTCTATGCGCTCATGATCTACCTGGTGCCGCACTCGCTTGTCACCGTGTCTTTGCTCACGGCGCTCAACACCACCATGGCTCAGCATTGGGCCGCGGGCGACGTTGACGCCGCGCGGGACGATGTTGCGCGGGGCCTGCGCATCACCGCCACCTTTACGTCGTTCGCCACGGCGGCGCTCATCGTGTTGTCGCCCATGCTGGTGCGCGTGGCTCTGCCCACCGCACAGGTGGACACCGTGGCGTCGGTGGCGTGGGTGCTCATCGGCCTGTCACTGGGGATGGTGCCGCTGGGTGCCATGGTGCTCGTCAAGCGCGCGTTCTTTGTGCTCGAGGACGCTCGCGGCATCTTCTTCATTCACATCCCCATGACGATCACCTGGATCGCGGTTGCGTATGCGGGCATGGCGCTGCTCACCGAGCAGTGGTGGACCATGGGCGTGGCGCTTGGCCTGAGCCTGTCCAACGTGGTGGGCCTGATCCTGCGCGCGGGCGGCCTCAAGCGGCGGCTTGGCGGGCTCGGCGGGCGGGCCGTGGCACGGGTTCACTGGCTCTCCGCCGCCGCGGCGCTCATCACGGGGCTCGTGGGGATTACCTTGCGCGTCACGGTGATGCCGGACCTCGACGAGGTCTCCCGCAGCCCCATCCTGTTGGGCGGCCTGCAGTGCGCCATCGTGGGCACCGTGATGGCCGTGGTGTACGTACTGCTGATGAGGCTTTTCAGGGTGCAGGAGGTGGGAGCCGTGGTCAACACGGTCACCCGCCGCTTGCGTCGCAACGTACGATAGGCAGACCCACAAGATTCCACATGGGGGGAGTTGCGTGCTTATTGGCGAGTTGCTCGACGGGCGCTTTGAGGCGCTCGACGCAGCGCACTATGACCTGCCTGGGGTGGAGCGGTTTCTGGGACTGGATACCCGGCTCAACACCCCTGTACTTATCGACGCCGTGACCTCTGTTGCGCCAACGGCGGTGCGCCGCTCCGCCCTGCGCGCCATGTCCGTGAGGGATCCTCGGCTCGCCCGCGTGATCGCCGTCCACGGCGGTGCGGGCACCGCCCCCACCCATATCGTTGGCGAGCCGCTGCCAGGGGTGACGCTCGCCGCGGTGCTTTCCCGGCGTCGGCTCGATGAGGCAAAGGCCAAGGCGGTGGTTGGCGAGTGTGCGCGTGCGCTGCAGGTGGCGGCGGCGGCCGGCGTGCATCACGGCTGGGTGCGCCCCGAGTCCATCGGCGTGGACTCGCGCGGGCGCGTGGTGGTGTCCGGAGTGGGCATCGATGGCGAACTGGCGCTGCAAGCCGGGCTCCGCAGGGGCAAGGGAGAGACGGCCGACGCTACGGCCCTGGCACGCGTCTTTCTCGCCTGCATCACGGGCAGGGACGCCGACGAGGCGACGGCGGCGGACATTCCGCCCGGCACGTCCGACGCTGCCCGCGCCTTGTGCGACACGGCGATAGCCGGCACCAGCGTCGGCTCGCTGACGGACCTGCTGGACGCGGTGGGAACGTTCGATACCAGGGCGCTGCGCGGGTTGCCCTCCGGCGTGGACTCGCTGCCGCAATCGCTCAAGGGAGCCGCCGAGGCGGAGAAGCGCCGCAAGCGCGCGCGTCTCGAGGCGGCCAAGCGTGCGTTCACGGGGCCGCGCGTCACGGGTGGCGTGACGATCGCGCGCGAGACGCTCGTAAAGGCGGAGGCGGAGGCCGTGACGGGCTCGATTCCGCTCATCGTGCCTGCAGCCGCCGCCGCCGAGCTCGACGAGCCGCTCGAAGACCTCCACGACATGCTGACCTTCGAGGCCATGGTGAGCGACCAAGTGGCGCGCGCCAAGCCCACCACGGCGGAGCTGCTCTACACGCGACTGCACAACCGCTGGCCCACCTCGCGGCGCATCACCGCGCGGCTCGAGCGCGCGCACGAGCGCGCGATCAACGGCGGTCCCATCAATGCAACGCCGATCGTGCTGGTGCTCCTCGTTGGTGGTCTGGTGGTGGTCGCCATCACCGCCATCACGCTCCTCGGCGAAGGCTTTGCGCAAGACCCCAATCCCAGCTTCACGAGGGATACCTACCCCTCGTACTCCTACGGGCCGTAAGCGGGCGCGGCGCGGTTCGCCGCGGGAACATCCGGCCTCTACCATCTGTTACCAAGCCACACCGACCCCAAGGAAACACCCGTGAGCGACATCCGCAACGTCATCATCATCGGCTCCGGCCCCGCCGGCTACACCGCGGCCATCTACGCCGCGCGCGCAGGCCTGCGGCCGCTCGTCATTGCCGGCTCCATCACCGCAGGCGGCGCGCTGATGAACACCACAGAGGTGGAGAACTTCCCCGGCTTCGTGGAGGGCATCCAGGGCCCCGAGCTCATGGACACGCTCCAGGCACAGGCCGAGCGTTTTGGTGCCGAGGTGCTCTTTGACGACGTGGTGGAGGCCTCGCTCGAGGGCGACGTCAAGACCGTGAAGACCGGCATCGGCAAGGAGTTCTCCGCCAAGGCCGTGATCCTCGCCATGGGCTCCGCCTACCGCGAGCTTGGGCTCGAGGACGAGAAGCGCCTGAGCGGCAAGGGCGTGAGCTGGTGTGCCACGTGCGACGGCTTCTTCTTCCGCGACCAAGAGGTTGTGGTGGTGGGCGGCGGCGACTCCGCCGTGGAGGAGGCCACGTTCCTCACGCGCTTCGCCTCGAAGGTCTACCTGGTGCATCGCCGTGACGAGCTGCGCGCGTCCAAGATCATGGCGGACCGTGCGGCTGCCGACCCCAAGATCGAGTTTGTGTGGAACTCGCAGGTGGTGGGGCTGGACGGCACGGACAAGCTCGCGGGCGTGCGGATTTTCAACTCACAGACCGGTGAAGAGCGCGTCTTGCCTGCTACGGGCCTGTTTGTGGCCATTGGCCACGATCCCCGCTCAGAGCTGGTGCGCGGCGTGGTGGACACCGACGCTGCCGGCTATGTGCTGGTTCAGGGCCGCACCACCGCCACCAACCTGCGCGGCGTGTTCGCGTGTGGCGACCTCGTGGACAGCCGCTACCGCCAGGCCATCACGGCCGCCGGCTCCGGCTGCTCCGCCGCCCTGGACGCCCAGCACTTCCTCGACGAACTGGCCGACGCTGCGGGTGCCAGCACGGACGCGGCGGCTACCGCCGACGCCTCCCCCGCCGCGGTGGTGCACAGCGCCCCTGTTGCCGCCACCGAAGACACCTTCCAGGCCGAGGTCATCCAGTCCGACGTCCCCGTGGTGGTGGACTTCTGGGCCACGTGGTGCGGTCCGTGCCGCGCCGTGGCTCCCATACTCGACGAGCTCGCCGCCGAGTACGCGGGCAAGCTCAAGATCGTCAAGGTGGACACCGACGAGAACCCCAACCTCGCCATGGCATACGGGGTGACGTCCATCCCCACCATGAACTTCTACAAGGCGGGCGAGCTCGTGAAGTCCGTCGTGGGCGCACGCCCCAAGCCCGCGCTCAGCGCCCTGTTCGACGAGGTGCTCGCGTAACCCACGTGCGAAGGTGCCAGTGCCGCGCGCGGCGGCCAGCGTCGGGCATGAAACACTGTGCCCATGAATGAGAGCACGCCCGACGTGCCCCGGACCACCGAGGGCACCCGCCTCGATCCCTGGTTCGATGCCTACGCAGCACGCGCACACCGCATGCGCGCGTCGGAGATCCGAGCTCTCTTCGCCGTCGCCAGCCGCCCAGAGGTGGTCTCGCTGGCCGGCGGCATGCCGTTCATTGGCGGGCTGCCGCTCGACGACATCGGCGAGATGATGAGCAGGATCGTGCGGGAGCGCGGCCAGGTGGCGCTACAGTACGGCTCCGGGCAAGGCGACGAGCAGCTGCGCGAGCAGATCACGCAGGTCATGGCGCTCGAGGGGATTTCCGCCCACCCGGACGACGTGGTGGTCACCACGGGCTCGCAGCAGGGCCTTGACCTCGTCACCAACATCTTCATCAATCCCGGCGACGTGATCGTGGCCGAGGCGCCCTCGTATGTTGGCGCGCTTGGCGTGTTCCGGGCGCGCGAGGCGGATGTGGTGCACGTGCCGATGGACGCCGAGGGGCTCATTCCGGCCGAGCTGGAGCAGACGCTTGTCTCGCTCAAGGCGGCCGGGCGGCGCGTGAAGTTCCTGTACACCGTGCCCAACTATCACAACCCCGCCGGCGTGACGCTGTCGCTGGAGAGGCGCCCGCAGATTGTGGACATCTGCGCCCGGCACGGGGTGCTGATCCTCGAGGACAACCCCTATGGGCTGTTGGGGTTCGACCGCGAGCCCATGCCCGCACTGCGCTCATTGAGCCCGGAAGGGGTCATTTACCTGGGGTCTTTCTCCAAGACCTTTGCCCCCGGGTATCGCGTGGGCTGGGCCGTGGCGCCGCATGCGGTGCGCGAGAAGCTCGTGCTCGCCTCGGAGGCCGCCATCCTGTCGCCGTCCAACATGTCGCAGCTGGCGATCTCCTCATACCTCGATCACTTTGACTGGCAGGGCCAGATCAAGGCGTTCCGCGAGCAGTACCGGGAGCGGCGCGACGCGATGATTTCCGCCTTGCAGGAGTACATCCCCTCGGCCACGTGGAACGTGCCGGACGGCGGCTTCTACGTGTGGGTGAAGCTGCCGGAGGGACTCGATGCCAAGTCGATGCTGCCGCGCGCCGTGACCGCGCGCGTGGCATATGTGGCGGGCACCGCGTTCTTCATGGACGGCTCCGGTGCCGATCACATGCGGTTGTCGTATTGCTACCCCACGCCCGAGCGCATTCGTGAGGGAGTGCGCAGGCTCGCCACGGTCGTGGACGCCGAACTGGAGACCGTGCGGATCTTCGGTGCTGCGGCGGCCTCGTCTGACGGTTCGGTGGACTTTCCCGCACCCGACCTGGCATAGACGTCAAGCACAAGGAGGCTGGTATGGAGGTCATGATCCTCGCTGGGGGGCTGTCCCACGAACGCGACGTGTCGCTGCGTTCCGGCCGGCGCGTGGTGGACGCGTTGCGCGACGGTGGCGACACCGTCACCTTGCACGACGTTGACGCCGACCTCATTCCTTCCCTGCGCTCGGACAAGCTCGACGTGGTGTGGCCCATTGTCCACGGCGCCTCTGGGGAGGATGGCTCGCTGCAGGGACTGCTCGAGATGCTCGGCGTGCCGTTTGTGGGCACGGCGGCCAAGGAGGCCCGCGTGGCGTGGGTCAAGCCCGTGGCGAAGGCCGTACTCGCGCGGGCGGGAATCGCCACCCCTGACTTTGTCACCCTCCCCCAGTCGCTCTTCCGCGAGGTGGGTGCAGAGCAGGTCCTCACGGCGATTACCAGCCACTTTGGCCTCCCGGTGGTGGTGAAGCCGGCCCGCGGCGGCTCGGCGCTCGGCGTCACCCTCGTGACGGAACCCGAGCAGCTCGCGCACGCCATGGTGCATTGCTTCGCCTACGGAGACATTGCACTCGTGGAGCGCGCCGTGAGCGGCACCGAAGTTGCGGTGGCCGTACTCGGCGAGGGAGCGTCGGCCCGTACGCTGCCCGGGGTGGAGATTGTATGCGACGGCGCCTATGACTATGACGCGCGCTACAACCCCGGCCGGGTGGAGTACTTTGCGCCCGCTCGGCTCAGCGAAGAGCTGACCGACGCCGTGGCGCAGGCCGCTCTTGCCACCCACCGCGAACTTGGGCTGAGGGATTTGTCGCGTGTGGACGTCATCGTGGCCGAGGATGGCACCGTCAATGTGCTCGACATCAACGTGGCGCCCGGGCTGACCGAGGTGTCGCTGTTCCCCCAGGCCGTTGCCGCCGCCGGGCTTGAACTGACGGCGGTCTACCGCGAGATCCTTCGCGGCGCGGCCGCGCGGGGCTAGCGCCGCGCGCGCTACGAACCAAAGACCCCGGGGTCTGAGGGGTCGATCAGCGCCACGATCCGGTTGAGGTCCTCGACGGTGGCGAACTCGATGGTCACGGCGCCCTTGGAGCGCCCAAGAGCCACCTTCACGCGAGTGTCGAGGTGATCCCCTAGGCGCGCCGCAAGGCCGTCCAGGGCCTCTGTGCGGCCGCCTGCGCGCACCGTGCCCCTCTTGGGCTTTGGCGCCTCCACGCCCACCGCAACGGCCTCCTCCGTGGCGCGCACGGACAGGCCCTCGCTCACGATGCGTTGCGCCAGGTGGTCCATGGCCTCGGGGTCATCGAGTGCGAGCAAGGCGCGCGCGTGGCCGGCACTCAGTACGCCGGCGGCCACGCGCGACTGCACCTTGGGCGGGAGCTTCAGGAGGCGCAGGGTGTTCGAGATCTGCGGTCGCGAGCGGCTGATCCGCTCCGCGAGCTGCTCATGCGTAAGGTCAAAGTCGTCCAGGAGCTGCTGGTAGGCCGCCGCTTCCTCGAGGGGGTTGAGCTGCGAACGGTGCAGGTTCTCGACCAGGGCGTCCCGCAACAGGTCCGTGTCGTCGGTGTCGCGGATGATCGCGGGGATGGTGGCCAGGCCGGCGGCCTTGGTGGCACGCAGGCGCCGCTCGCCCATGATGAGCTCGTATCCATCACCGGAGGGCCGCACCACAACGGGCTGCAGCACGCCGATCTCCTTGATGGAGCCAATGAGTTCGCTCAGCGCGTCCTCGTCGAACACGGAGCGCGGCTGGCGAGGATTGGGAACGATGCTCGCCACCTCGAGCTGCGCAAAGCGCGCGCCAGGAACGGGCACCAGCGCCACTTCTCCCGTGCGCGTGGAGTCGCCGCCAAAGAAGACGTCGCGCGGGCGGTCGGTGCGGGTGGCGATCTCCGCGGTCTGCGCCGGAGCCTCCGTGGGAATCAGGGCGCCGAGGCCACGCCCCAGCCCGCGCTTTGTGGTGCTCACTGCTCTCCTTCTGCGTCACGGGCGGCTCCGCGCGCGGCGATGTCCGACGCTATGGCCAGGTAGGCCACCGCGCCCGGTGAGTGGGGGTCGTGCGTCATGACCGTCTGGCCAAAGCTGGGTGCCTCCGAGACCCGCACGGATCGCGGGACGGTGGTCTCCAAGGTCTGCTCGGGGAAGTGCCCGCGCACCTCGTCTGCCACGTCGCGCGCAAGATTGGTGCGGGCGTCGTACATCGTCAACACGATGGTCGAGACGTGCAACGAAGGGTTGAGGTGCTTCTTGACCATGTCCACCGTCTTGATGAGCTGCGTAAGGCCCTCGAGTGCGTAGTACTCGCACTGGATGGGAATGAGCACCTCTCCGGCCGTCACCATGGCGTTGAGGGTCAGCAGGCCCAGGCTGGGCGGGCAGTCGATGAAGACGTAGTCCAGTTCCTTTCCGGCGCCCGCCAACAGGTCCTTGAGGGCATCGTGAAGGCGGAACTCGCGGCGCACCACAGAGACCAGTTCGATGTCCGCTCCGGCGAGGTCGATGGTCGCCGGCACGCACCACAGTGTCTTGATGTGTGGGGAGCGCTGCGCGATGCGCGCCAGTGGAACCTCATCGAGAAGGGCGTCATAGATGGACGGGGTGCCGCTGTGGTGTGTCACACCGAGCGCGGTCGAGGCATTTCCCTGTGGGTCGGCGTCGATGACCAAGACGTTGGCGCCGTGTTGCGCGAGTGCGGCGGCGAGGTTCACCGAGGTGGTGGTCTTGCCCACCCCGCCCTTTTGGTTGGACACCGCAAAGACGCGGGTGGTCGCTGGACGCGGGAAATCCCGCGACTCGAGTTCTCGGCGCAGGCGCTCGGTGGCGATCATCTCTGCGGCCAGGGGGCTGTCGGCTACGGCGCTCAGCCCCGCGAAGGGGTCCTCCACGGACGATGTTTCACGTGAAACATCCGCACTGCCGAGGGGTTCACGCGGACCCGCCTCACCCGGCAATCCGCGCTCCTCGACCCCGGCAACGTCCGCTACTGAGGCATACGCGGGAACTTCAACGCGATGATGCATCGACTCGCGCTCCGACACGATTCCTCCCTGCTCCCGGATCACTGTTTCACGTGAAACACTGCGGCCGCAACCGGACGACGGAGTCGCCCGTGGCCGGCACAGATGACCGACTCTACCGGGCGAAGTCGCCCTGTGGAGACCCCGGGGGATAACTCGGTTCTGCGCACGAAATGGCTGTGGAAACGCCTGGGGACGACGCCCCGGTTGGCACCCGCCGACGTCCAGTTGGCGGCTGCCGCTGGCCCACCGATACCCTCGCTGCGCCAGCCCGGCTCACCAGCCCGGCTCACCAGCGCGGCGCGCGCCCCTGTTCCTTACGCGCGGTCGAGCGTGACCACAGTGGTGGGCTCGAGCCCCGCAATCGTGGGCGCGCTATGCACGGTGCCCACGAGCCCCGCACGCCTCAGCGGATACTTGGCCTTCTCGAGCTCCTCGGCCGCGGTGCGGCCCTTGAGCAGCGCCATCCGACCCTCCGGTGCCAACAGTGGCGCCGCCCACTTCACCAGCTTGTCGATCGATGCCACGGCGCGCGCGGTGATGACGTCGGCCTCCACCACATCGCGAACCTCTTCGGCTCGCCCGCGCAACACGGTGACCGAGGTAAGACCAAGCTCCTCGGCAGCCTCGCGCAACCACGCGCACCGACGCTCCATGGGCTCAACGAGAACCACCCGGCGTTCCGGCTCCATCGCGGCAATCACAAGCCCGGGAAGCCCCGCTCCCGATCCCACATCCACGACAACCCCACCGCCCAGGAACGGCACCACCGCCGCGGAGTTGAGCAGGTGCCGCTCCCAGACCCGGGTCAGCTCGCGCGGGCCAATGAGACCGCGCAGCTCGCCCTGATCAGCCAGCAAGGCACCGAACTCCCGCACCGCCTCGTAGCGATCGCCAAAGTAGGCGGCGACGGCAGGATCGCCATCGAGGGGATCACGGGATAGATCCCGCACCCCGTTGAGGTCAGCCTCGTCGCCACTCATGTTTCACGTGAAACATCAGGCCTTGGCGAGCACCACGACGTAGCGGTTGGGGTCTTCGCCCTCGGACTCCGAGGTCAGGCCGGCCTCGAGAACAACGTCGTGCACCACCTTGCGCTCGTACGCATTCATGGGCTTCATGGCCACACGCTGGGCACCCTCGTTGACCTGCAGAATGGCCTCGCGAGCCTGCTCGGCAAGGCGCTCGCGGCGGCCTGCACGGAAGTCTGCAATATCGAGCATGAGCCTGCTGAGCTCGCCCGTCTCGGACTGCACGGCAAGGCGAGCAAGGTCCTGCAGTGCATCGAGCACCTCGCCGTCGGGACCCACAAGACGCTTGAGGTTCTGGTTGGGGCCTTCGGAAACGATGGCCACCTTGGCGCGCCCTGCCTCCACGGAGATGTCAATGTCTCCGTCCATGTCGAGGATGTCCAGCAACTCCTCAAGAAAGTCCGCGGCGGCGTCGCCCTCGGCGTCGAGCTTGGCGCGCGAAGTCTCGTCGGTCATGGTCGCTCCTACTTCTTCTTCTTGGGCTTGCGGGGCTGCAATGAGGTAGGCGATGGCGCCTCATCGTCTTCGTCGATCGCGGTGGACTCAACCTCTACCGCCGACTGCGCCGCCTCTACGGGCTTTGGTCCACCAGAGCGCTTGGCGCGGGACGCCGCCTTCTTGGGCTGCTGGCGCTGTCCGCGCGCGGCCTCGATGGCCGCCTGCTTCTCCGCCTCGATCTGCTCAAGGGTGGTCTCGCCGCGGCGAATGGCGTGGGCCTGCTCGCGCGCGGCCTTCTTCTCGAGGTAGATGCGTTCGGCCTCGGAGCCCGGCGTGGGGTTGCGCTTGATCACGTAGTACTGCTGACCCATGGTCCACAGGTTGGTGGTGGTCCAGTAGATGAGCACACCCACCGGGAAGTTGGGGCCGGTGATAACAAACACGAACGGCAAGGCGTACATGATCATCTGCTGCTGGCGAGCCATGGGGCCCTCGAGCGCGGACTTGGGCATGTTCTTGCGCGTCAGCTGACGCTGCGTCGTGAAGGTGGTGGCGACCATCGCAATGATGAGAATCGCGGACACGATCTTGGCCTGCGGGCCACCTGTGGTGTCGAAGAACGAGTCGGAAAGCTTGGCGCCAAAGATGGCGGCGTCTGCAGCCTGGTGCTTGAGCTCCTGAGTCAGCAGACCCAACGGGCGGTCGGCGAGGGAGCCGTTGCCCTCCAGCCCGTTGAGTACCCGGAACAGCGCAAAGAAGATCGGTGCCTGGATGAGCATCGGCATGCATGACGAGAACGGGTTGGTGCGGTGCTTGGCGTACAGCTCCATCGTCTCGCGGCTCATGGCCTCACGGGACGCCTGGTCCTTCTTGCCCTTGTACTTGTTCTGGATCTCCTTGAGCTCCGGCGCAATCATCTGCATGGCTCGCGAGGCCTTGATCTGACGCACAAAGAGCGGGATGAGCAGCACGCGGATGGTGACCACAAGGCCCACGATCGACAGCGCCCACGCGGTACCGCTTGCGGAATCGAGGCCCACGAACGTGAACAGCTGGTGCCACACCACCATGATGTTGGCAACCACCCACTCGAGTGGGTAGAGGATCTTGGTCAGAAAGTCCACGGAAGTCCTTGAAGCTAGGCGAGCTGATGCCCGCGGTCAGTCACGTGCGCGTGCGCGTCGTGAGAATGGCTGTGATTGTTGCGGTGCAGCCTGAAGAGGCGCTCTCCGCGGGCCGGCACATCGTCAACGCCGCCAACGCTCCACGGGTTGCATCGGACGATCCGCCAAGCTGCAAGGGCGGATCCCACGACGGCCCCATGCACGCGAACGGCCTCCATGCCATACGCGGAGCATGACGGGTAGTACTTGCAGCTGGGTCCCGTCATCGGAGAGATCACCAGCTGGTAGCCGCGGATCAACCCCATGACGGCGCGTCTGGGCGCGCGCGCAATGAGGGATCCCACGGTGGTCATGCGCTCACCTTAGCCAGTGCATGGCCCACGGCCCCCCGCACGTCCGCGTCAAGCGAACGGAAGTCGGCTGTCGCCGCCGTGGGAAGGGCGCGAACGACCACGACCACGCCGGCGGGGAAGGTGGGCAGAGCGTCGGCCATGATGGCGCGGAGGCGACGCTTCACGCGGTTCCTCACCACGGCACCTCCTACGGCCCTAGAAACAGCGAAACCGGCCATGCTTGTCGCATCGCCGGTAAGCGCCACATGCACCACTACGGTCTTGCGGCCAGCTCGCGATCCGTCACGCATCACCGCACGAAAGTCGGTGGATGACCTCAATCGCGAGTTGGCCGGCAGCACCCCTACGCCGAGATTTCGGAGCGTCCCTTGCGGCGACGAGCCGCCAGGATGGAGCGACCCGCACGGGTGCGCATGCGCAGGCGGAAGCCGTGCGTCTTGGCGCGCTTGCGGTTGTTCGGCTGGAAAGTCCGCTTGCTCACGGCAGGGCTCCTACAAGGTGAAATGGGGGTGGTCAAACAGCGCAACAACGGTACGTGGAAACCGCCGCCAGGTCAAATTGTGCCTCTCGCGTTGGCCTGTCGCGCCGAACAGGCTAGGCTCCACCATCACAGCCTTCACATCGTGCAGGACACGCCGATGCGGAGGTTACGAACCAGTGACATGGCCTCAACCGGCTGTGCACAACGCTGTGGAACACTACCAACCTTGAGGGGACGGGATGACCGAAACGGCCGACGACCTACCCGTCGATGAGGTGTGGTCCAAGGCGGTTCAACAGCTCACCAAGGACGACCACCTGACGGCTCAGAACCGCTCCTTCTTGCGGCTGGTCAAGCCACTCGCGATCGTTGAGGACAACGTCTTCCTCGCGGTGGCCGAGGACTTCACCAAGAACTATGTGGAGTCCACGATTCGTGGCCCCATCACCGAGGCGCTGTCCGATGTCCTCGGCCGCGAGGTGCGCATTGCCGTGGCCGTGGATGCATCCATCACCCCGCCACCCGCGCCAGAGGCGACGCACAACGAGGTCCCGGCCCGGCCGTCGGGCAAGAACAATGCCAGTGCCCCAAGCGATGATCCCCACCTCAACCCGCGGTACACGTTTGACACCTTCGTGATCGGCCCGTCCAATCGCTTTGCCCACGCGGCCGCGCTTGCGGTTGCCGAGAGCCCCGGCAAGACGTACAACCCGCTGTTCATCTACGGCGACTCGGGGCTGGGCAAGACGCACCTGCTCCACGCCATCGGCCACTATGCGCTGCGCTTCAAGCCGCAAGCCAAGGTGCGGTACGTGAACTCGGAGGAGTTCACCAACGACTTCATCAACGCCATCCGCGACGATCGCGGCCTCACGTTCAAGCGCCACTACCGCGAGGTGGATGTGCTGCTTATCGACGACATCCAGTTCTTGCAGGGCAAGGAGCAGACGCTCGAGGAGTTCTTCCACACCTTCAACGCGCTGCACAACGCCGGCAAGCATGTGGTCATCACGTCCGACGTCAGCCCGCGTCATCTGGACGGCATCGAGGAGCGCATGCGCACTCGCTTCGAGTGGGGCCTCATGACGGATGTGCAGCCGCCGGACCTCGAGACCCGCATCGCCATCTTGCGCAAGAAGGCAGCGGCCGACGCCGTGCAGGCGCCCTCGGATGTGCTCGAGTACATCGCCTCCAACATCACCAGCAACATTCGCGAGCTCGAGGGTGCGCTCATTCGCGTCACCGCGTTTGCGGCGCTCAACAAGCAACCCGTGGATCTCAGCCTCGCGCAAGTGGTGCTCAAGGACCTCATCAGCGACGACGATTCCGAGATCACCGCGTCGATGATCATCGGCACCACCGCCGAGTACTACGGCATCAGCATGGATGAGCTCACCGGCACCAGCCGCAGCCGCGTCTACGTGACCGCGCGGCAGATCGCGATGTATCTGTGCCGTCAGCTCACAGACTTGTCGCTGCCCAAGATCGGTGAGCACTTTGGCGGCAAGGACCACACAACCGTCATGTACGCGGTCAAGAAGATCGAGGAACAGATGGGTCAGCGCCGCCAGACCTACAACCAGGTCAACGAGATTCACGCTCGCATCAAGCAGCGTTCACGCGGCTAACACGCGTCGTTGCCGGGGATGTCACACAACACGCCGATGCGACACGCCGTTCACACCTGTGGATAACTTTGTGGAGGTTCGTGGATGCACGCGTCATCCACAGGGGAACAGTTGTGAACAAAGGCCCGACGCTGGGGATGGCTTCCGCTCCACTCACAGCCAACCTGTGGTTTCCCACGTTTCATCCGCATCAATCTCACATCCTCGGCAGCCGATCTACCAGCGCATACGCGGGATATCCACAGTTTTCACGCCCCCTATGACTGATACTCATCTCTTCTTGTCATTCATCCACCGGACCTTCATCGCCGGCCGGCCACCAACCACCTTGCGTCCGCTTGCCAGCGCGTCGCACCGTTGGCGTAGTCTGTGGCGCAGTTACCCGAGGAGTTAAGCAATGAAGTTTTCCGTGGAACGCGACGTCTTGGCCGACGCCGTGGCATGGGTCTCGCGTGCCGTCCCTGCTCGCCCGCCGGTTCCGGTGCTTGCCGGCGTGCGCATCGTCGTTGACGCTGCGGGCACGGTGACGCTGTCCAGCTTCGACTACGAGGTGGCGGCGCGCAGCGAGTTCGCGGCCGAGGTGGACACCGAGGGTGAGGCGCTCGTGTCTGGGCGACTTCTGCGAGAGATCGCCAACGCGCTGCCGCACAAGCCCGTGCAGTTTGTGCTCGATGGCACCAAGGTGTCGGTCACATGTGGCGCCTCCCGATTCACTCTTGCCACCATGCCCGTGGATCAGTACCCCAACCTTCCTGACCTTCCCGAGCGCACCGGCGTCGTTGACGGCGCCGCGCTGCAGCAGGCGGTTGCCCAGGTCACCTCTGCTGCCTCTCGCGACGAGACCCTTCCCATTCTCACTGCCGTTCGGCTCGAGATCGAGGGATCCACCATTTCGCTGCTCGCCACCGACCGCTATCGCCTCGCGCTGCGCGAGCTCGAGTGGAAGCCGGCCAAGTCCGACGTCTCCACGGTGGCCCTTGTGCGTGCCAAGACCATCTCGGACACCGCCAAGGCGCTGGGCTCTGGCGAGGTTGATCTCTCTCTTGGTGAGGGAACCGGAGTGGACCTCATCGGCTTCTCCGCCGGGGGCCTCGTCACCACCTCGCAGCTCATGGACGGCGACTACCCGCCGGTTCGCAGGCTCTTCCGTGACGAGAATCCCATCACGGCCGTTGTCCGCACCCAAGATCTGATCGACGCCACTCGCCGCGTGAGCCTCGTTGCCGAGCGCAACTCGTCCGTGCGGCTCGCCTTCGCAGAGGGCGAGGTGGTGCTTGACGCCGGCCAGACCGACGACGCCCAGGCATCCGAGGCGCTCGAGGCAACCCTCAGCGGCGACCCCATCACCGTGGCATTCAACCCGCAGTACCTGCTGGACGGCCTAGGGGCACTGTCCACGGAGTACGTGCAGTTTGGGTTCTTGCAAGAGACCAAGCCCGTGGAGTTTGTGGGGCTCGACAAGCCCGGCGGCACCGTGGCCGCGGAGTTCCGCTACCTGCTGGTGCCCATCCGCATCACGTCGTGACCCCAGCGGTGTCGTAGTGCACGTCGCCCACCTCCAGCTCGCCGA
>Ga0222423_1000338_pt1 | contig 37345 bp, 68 predicted proteins | sample 3A0metagenome_FD_182472 | JGI IMG/M metagenome (GOLD analysis project Ga0222423, IMG submission 182472) | Enriched microbial communities from leaf-cutter ant dump, University of Wisconsin, Madison, United States - 3A0 (version 2) | ecosystem: Environmental > Terrestrial > Nest > Insects nest >...
CAACCATCAAACGCGTAGGTGCCGATGCTCGTCACCGAATCAGGGATCACCAACGACGTAGCAGACGACCAACCATAAAACGCGTAGTTGCCGATGCTCGTCACCGAATCAGGGATCACCAACGACGTAGCAGACGACCAACCATAAAACGCGTTGGTGCCGATGCTCGTCACCGAATCAGGGATCACCAACGACGTAGCAGACGACCAACCATCAAACGCGTTGGTGCCGATGCTCGTCACCGAATCAGGGATCACCAACGACGTAGCAGACGACCAACCATAAAACGCGTAGTTGCCGATGCTCGTCACCGAATCAGGGATCAAAACCCCACGACAATACGGAAAAATTCCATACCTATTACTTCCGCTGAAGTAAGGGCAAAATTCATAGTCGGCAACCTGAGTAATACCATACGGCAAAACCAGCGTTGGATACCCCGAACGGGATGTAGTGGTGCGCGGAACAGTATCATTAAATCCAAACGTAAACAAAGCGCCAGGCATAGGTATAACCGGGTTAATAACGGCCATCAGAACACACTCACAATCACAGTAAAAACACTATGCGGATACACAGAACTTGAAACGCTCAACACATCAGAGGCTGCCCAATCAAAGTACGCTTCACACGCAGACCACCATGCAGCATCAGCGGAAGATTTAGGTGAAATAACCGTAGGACGAGCACCCATGCCAGGAACCGAGAGCGTCAAAGAATGCGTTTCCCGCAAATCCACGACAACCTCGGTCTGCCACGGCTGGACAGCCCAATAATTCACGTTGACAAACACAGCCCTACTGGGGGCATCGCCGGAAATCGTGATCGTGTCACCATCTGACGTAAACCACCATTGGCATGCAGCCCATTCTGCGGCATCCGCTATAGAAGCAGGGAGGACTTGACATGAACTTCCTACGCCTGGCGCATCAATAACTGCTTGCCCACCATTAAAATCTTCCGAGTCAATCCGCAATTGGATAGTGGCCATCCCTCCGCCAGAACCTCCTTGCGGCGGTGCTCCTTGCCACGACCCGTCAATTACCGTTAGAACGTCGCCCTCGTCAGATGCTGAAGGTAGATTTCCACTCTCACTGATCAGACTGTTAATCGCAGCCCGCGTGTCAGATTCCTCATCCAACACGTACCCGGCAACATCAGCGTCAGATCCGCCCCCACCACCTGACGCGTTGATCCAGTGCGTGTCGAAGTCGGCAGCAGAGTTTTTGGCGAGAACTTGACCTGTCGCGCCACCAGCCGGGACACCAACACCATCTAGGCCGTCCGCGCCGTCTTGACCGGGTGCCCCATCAGCCCCCGGCGCTCCGTCTGCGCCATCACGTCCCGGCTCCCCGTCCGCACCCTTCAACGAAGCCAGCCAAGCAGCCTCATCACCAACAAAACCCTCTAAGAGAGCCACCTCGTAAGCGGACAATCCGTCAGGGCCAGGGTCACCATCATGACCATTCTTACCGTCTATCCCATCAACCCCTGGGATACCTTGCAAACCGCGCTCGCCAGTCGGACCCTGCACGCCCTGCGGACCCTGCTCACCAACCAAAGAAGCAAGCCAGTCAGCCTCACTACCATCGAAACCATCAGCTTGAGCAACCTCAAAAGCCGACAACCCCGCAACACCACGAGGCCCACGAGCACCAGCAACAGAAGAAACCTCAACCGTAATAACATCCGGTTGAACAACCTCAACGACCTCGTCACTCATGCTTGCCTCGTAACATCAGGAGAAACAGTAACTAAACCCTGCGCTAAACGGATAACACCACCGTCAGGATTAACAAGTTCAAGATCCCACACGCCAAGGGGCTGCAACTCCCCTGCAACAACCTTGGAGCGTGTATCCCATGCAGGGTCCTCAGTAACCACCGCAGGAATATCGAGAATAACCATCCCCTCATCTGAGAGGGTCAATGATGCTTCACCATCATCCGTTGACGTGACCGCCAACCAGATTTCCCCACCAACTTTGCGACGCAATTGCGTGCGAGCGAACCAGCCCGTCAAGTCAACAGGAGAGTCACCAACCTTATAACGCATGGCGCACCGGAAGTCCGCGCCCTGCGCGATCAGTAAATCAATCTGGGTGAGGCTTTCACGCCCGATAACGGTCATACGCTGACTTTAAATAGGGGTATACGAAAACCCCCACACTCGTTAAAGTATGGGGGTTTGCGGGGTATCGAGCGGCAACTTAATACCTGGAATCTAGTTTTTGCGGGGCCGTCCGGGGCGACGCTTCACAGGCTCCTCCGGCTCCACTGGGGTTTCCACATCTTCCGGTTCCGCAGGACGATTTGAAGCAGCCTCAAAACCAACCTCAAACCCAAAAAGAGCACCCCGCACACGCTCAGGATGCACATCCACAGGAATACCAAGCAAACCCGCCTGCGACACCTCATCCACAGTCAACGGCTCCACACCATGATCAGATGGAACACCCTCAGGAACCGGAACAATGGTAGGTCCGACCGGAATACCGCCCTCCACCAAATGCCCGCCCACACGAACACCATCAGGAATCACATCACCAGCCCGCAACACCAACCCGCCCGCATGAACAACACCATAAAAATCAGTGCGGATCTTCGCCACAACAACCACCTAAACCTTCCCAAAAAACAGTAGTGGGGTGAACACACTCAAGTGTCCACCCCACCATGTAACAACCCGCCAGCAGCCCTAACTACAGGACCTTACCCACCAGCAGACCATTAATGTCATTCGCGACAGGCAAGACCACAGCCGAAGCCTTAGTCCAGCGCGTCACAGGATCAGGGACCTTCCACGAAGTTACCGTGATGCCCGGACGGTCCTCAGCAGTGAAATCAACTGCACGAGAATTCGACAGTTCCATCGCCTCAGAGGTTTCACCCCAGCGAGTGTTACCGACAGTGTCAGTCGTCAGGATGTACACATCCTGCGGCAGAACGTTAGTCGTGCCAGACGATCCAGGGACCTTACCCTTATACACGTTCAAGCGAGGCAGGTTGTAAATCTGGCGGACCTGCTCCACCTGAGCTGGAGTCAAAGTAGGCGGGTTCGACTGGCCCGGGTAAATCACAGCCTTATACGACGCGTTCTTCTGCAAGTACGCGAGCAGAGCCTGTGGGACAGTCGCCGTGGTCGGTGACGCGAGCGCATCATCCTCGACGACACCAATCCACGCCAACTCGTCCGAGATAATGTCAGCGTCAGGGTCAGACCACAGGACCGAGGCAGTAGGCTTGTGATCCACATCAAGACCGAAGTCGAAAGTTTCCTTGACTCCATTCTCGTCAATCACGACCTTACCGGTAGACAAGAACTCACCTCGAGCCTTTTCCACACGATTACGAATAGCGATCGTGTTATTCACCGTGTCATCGAAAGCACGCTTAATGAAAGCGTCAATGACACGCTGCGAAGCGTTCTCCTGCAGTTGTCGAATCAACGATTCATTCAACGGCAGTTTCTGAGAAATCGGAGGCAAAGTCACCCGCGACGTGACAAGCTCAGACTGACGCTTACCAATAGGTGCTTCAGCGTCGAAAGCACGATACTTCGCAATAGAATGCGACACCGTGCCCTTCACGATCTCCGCGTCAACACCCTCAGTCAAAAGATCCGGGAGGACGTTCGACAAAGGATTCGCGACAGGTTCAGGAACCTCACGGGCAATGAACGTTGATTCAACGTCATCAAGCAGGTCAAGAATGTGGTCAGCCATCATTCACACCTCTTTCAGCGGATAATGATGGAGCCAGCAACATCAGCCGCCCCATCCGAGTCGATGGGGTGGGGAAGGTTCGCGGAAATTACCTGACCATGCAGGAGGATCGCACCAGGGACCTGCGTGTCACCAGACGTGACAGGAACATCAGCGAACAAGAAACCAGCAAGAACATCAGCCGGCTTCTCGTCATCACCCTCATACGGGCCATACAAACCAGACGCGAGTTTCACGAGAGGCTCACCCGACAGGATGCGACCCTTAGGCCAATACGTGGCCTGCGTGAACTTAGAAACATCGAGAGTAATCGACTGCGTAGCATCAGTCCCGTGAGCGGAACCAAGCCACGAAGGATCAGAATTCCCCACAAGAACAGGGGAAGTTCGAATAGGCATAATGGCCTCCAAACGTGAACGAATAAGAAACAGGTCGATCACGCTAAAGGCTTGGTGTCCACACTCAACAGCGCGTGGTGGCTGACCCCATTAACGGGGTGACATGCACATTATGAATATAGGGGTGTGACTGGCAGGCAGGACGCGTATTAGAGTCAGGAAGAATTCCCCGAAGAACCCAACAAAACGGCCTTACAGTGGGCGGTTGCGCATGACACGAGACGGGGACACTGCTCAACCTGCCAGCCACAAGAATTAGTTACGCGGTTTTCTCAACCCACCCGCGTTTCACCGCATATTCGCGAGCGATCTCACGCGCCGTTTTCTGCCCAGCCCCTGCCGCTCCAGACTTACCCGAATCAGAATTCGGGATACTCGCAACAGTAGTGAACAATCCGGGAGCATCAGCTTTCAACGATTCAACGGCAGCAGTGATTTCCTCATCCGTAGAATCCACATTCACGTTGTATGCAGCCAAAGACGCTTTAGCGACCTCAACCTTCACCGCGCCAGCGAGAAGCCGCTCCACCTTCGCGTCAAAACGATCCTTCGCGGCAGCAACACGATCAGCCGCAGCAGCAGCAGCCAACCGGTCCGCTTCATCCTTCGCTTTCTCAGCTTCAGATTTCAACGCGTCATCTGCTTCACGCTTCGCTTTCGCCAACGCAATCAGATCATCAATGCTCGTGGTTTCATCCAAACCAGCGGCCTTATACTTTTCCGCGAGTTTCTCCGCATACTCGCGAGCACCCGCCCGCTTACCCTGCGCTTTCTCACGAGTCATGTACTCAGTGATTTCCGCTTGAGTGAACGTCTTATCCTTAAAGGATTCATGACGTGGGTCCGTGTAAACGCGTTCCTCACCAGCACCTTCCTCATCAGTGGATTCAACGCAGACGAGGGGCCGGTTCTTAAAAAGTAGTTTGCTCATGATCTGATCCTCACTAGTGGGGTGTTACTCAGTTTCACTGCTCGTGGGTTGAATGACGCGGGCGGTAGGCTCCAACCCAAGCAAACGCAGTGCTTGCGTCGCATCACCGGTAGCCTTCACCAAATCCACGGCCTGGCTGAACCATTCCTGCTTGATCGCTTCCACTTCCGCTTCCGCATCCTCAATAGGGAAACCAGCAGCCTGCAAAGTCTTAACAGCAGTGAGCGTGGACATGCTATTCGCTGCACGCATGTCCTTCACGTGATTAATTGCCGTGGGTTTATCTGCCGGTAATGCTGCACCCAATTCAATCCACGCATACGGTGTAGGGCCTGCCGGGAGGATCCCAGCGGCTTGCGCGATACGGTAAGCGAACTTCAAAATCAAAGGGTATTTATCGTCCCTGACGGTCCGCATCTCTTGAATGAGGTTCCTCGACGGGTGGAAACCCAGCTCTAACGCATACCCGGATGGCACCTCGTTAGCTTGCACTTGACCTAAAAGGACCTTCGACACTCGTGTGGTCTCGGCAATCCGGTCCCGCAAGCGATCCACTTGTGATTGCAACGCGACGAGGATCTTCGACGTATCCACATACGCTGCACCGGCTTTCCCACCCCACACTGCACCGGGACCGCCTTCAAGGTCCCCCACCTCGTCTGTAGTCGCTAAAGCGGGGATCGCCTGCTGCGCACCCAACGCCAAATCACTATCCGAATCATGCAGGTCAGAGAGCGCTTCAAGGGTGTGCATGAGTGTTGATTCACCGAAAACTTCCTCAGTGGATGGAGTGTTCGGTAAATGCACGACAGGGATAAAATCGATTCCCATGTCAACTTCCTCGACAGTGTTACCGTCCACGTCAGTGAGGCGGCTTGACTGCGTGCGTGACATGCGGTCGTGGTAAATGTCAGTGCCAATGATCATGTCCTTCAACGGAATGTCATGGACAGCGTAAAAGCATGAGACGGTCGTGGTGCCACCGTATGGCAGTGCCCTGGAGTCTACTTCGCGGAGGGTCCACCTGTGTCGAGTGACAATAGTTTCCCCTGACGGGTTTTCGCTTTCCCACGCGATAATCACTTGTCTGGGGAATTCTTCACCGTGATCTGTAATGAACGGGAAATAGAATCCAGGATTGTGGATGCGTAGGACGGGACGATTCTTTTCGGTATTCCACCCTACTGCCGCGACCCCATCACCTAACGTGACAGTGTCCTGCTCGAGCGTCAACAGTTTCAGGTCAAGGCGTTCCTTCACACGCCATTCCTCAAACCACCGCAACGCAGCATCATCGTCGCAGCGGATGGTTTGCGTATCCCCAAGGACGAGGTCCCGTGTTGTTTGCGTGAGGAGGTGAGCGTCACCATACTCACGCATATTCACGGCGTTAGGTCGGATACTCGCAGCATTATTTTGTGCGAACCGGTGGAACACTTCGTAAGCTTGCAAACGCCTGCGGTCAACGAGTGGAACCCATGATCGGGTGAATCGATTCCGACCGTCACCCATCACCGTGAGTTTATTTAACGGCGTATACAAATCCAAAATTTCAGCCACGATTACGCACCCTTCTTAGTCGGTTAATGGTGTGCGTGGGTGTGTGATCTGGTCCCATGAGCGTGTGGTGTCAAGGATGATGGGTTGCATGGTTTCAAGGTCAACTCCAACCCATTGTCCTGGAGTGTATTCAGGGATTTCTGTTATTCCGTGTGCTTCGAAGATCGCGTTAATTGCGGTGGGGTCTTGTTCCACTTCGATGAGCCATGGTTCGTGTTGTTCGAGGATTGCAGCGGTTTTGCGGTGGCGTTCGCGTCGGCGGTGTCCGCGTTTCGCTTTCCCTTGACCGCATATGTTGCAGTCGGGGTCAGGGCATTTGCGGCAGTATTCGCCTTCGCGTGCTGGTTTGCCTAGGTAGGTGTGGCGGTGGGTTCGGCTCATGCCTTAATGGTGCGTGGGGGCGTGCGAGTAGGTTCACATTCCGGTGGGGAGTGTGAGCCTACTTTTTAGCGGCGTAAACCACCCCAGCGTGCACCACGATTCAACCCAGCCCACCTATTCTCACGAGACATAGCAGCCTGCATCCCACCCGTGGAATGACTCGCCCTAAACAACCGCGTCAACGCATGCACCATCGCATCCATACGGTCAGGTGAATCACCTTCACCCGTCCACGACAACATTTGATGCTCCAACTTCTTCAGCCGGTCAGTCCCATCCGCTGCATGATGGACACGGCCTTTCTCCCAGAACACGGCCACAGATTCAGCACGTACACGCTTCGACTGAGTCGCATGCACACGAGAAACCGGTGGTGGGAGAGCATGCGATTTATGACAAGATTTCAAATGGTCTTTCCACGCGGTCGCCAACACTTCAACAACCATTTCCCCACCCTGATTATCCTCAATCAGGACTTCATCGGCTTTCCAATCACAAATCGCCTGCCACACTGCGCCAGCCCACTGCGAGGGAGTTCCCTTCATCGTGCGATCATCAAGCACCCAACCATGCCCGCGCCTATCCAAGCCAGCAACAACGATACCCGTGTAGTCTGACTTCTTTTTAGACGTGGCTGCAGGATCCACTGAAACAATGCAACGGGCACGGTACGTGTAAAAGTCACCGGCTTTACCTCGTGCCTGCTCAATCCACGGTGCTTTCCACACAGCACCCTCCGCTGGGGTTGGATTCTGCTGATACAACGCCGACCAGTTACGCGTACTCGTAGAATCTTTACGGTCCTGCCATTCAGCTTGAGAGCGCCCGCGTGCGGACTCCATGAACTCCCCCACCTCACGACCGAGTGGATCATGTTCCGGGTCCTCGCACTGCGCTGGAATTGATAAGACTTTCCACCTGTCCGGCGCTGACGCTATTAAACGTCCAGCAAGATCATCCTCATGCCAACGCGTCATGATGAGGATAACGGGGGCACCTGGCGCGAGTCGGGTTTGAGCAACGGTTTCCCACCATTCCCAAATCTTGTCCCGGATACCTTCCGAATCAGCGGCTTCCGCGTCCTTCACAGGGTCATCAATGATCATCAAATCACATGGCCGGCCAGTGAGTGCACCACCCACACCGACCGAGTAGGTCCCTCCCCCATGGTTAGCAAGTTCCCACTCGATCTGACCAGACAAATCATTACGCACCGATAACCCCAGCAGGTCAGAGTTCACGGTGACATCATCACGCACTGCACGGCCAAGCCTGCGAGCTGCATTAGCCTCAAACGACGCAATCACAATACGTTTCGACGGGTCCTGCGTTAACGCCCACAACGGGAACATGCGTGAAGCGCGTTGGCTTTTCCCTTCCTGCGGTGGCATCGAAATAATCAGCCGTGAATTAGGTGTATTAAACGCTTCCACCAACGCAGCATCAATCAAATCAAGTGCTGGAGTTTGCCGTATCGTCGGATCCAACTCCACAGCAAGCCGCCCAGGAGTCACCCAGCGTGGGGGTTGAGGTTCAAACATGCGTGCAGCAGCTTCAACCCACGCATAATCCTCACTCATACCCTCAACCATCACGCACAGTGTATTAAGCCGTAATAGCCCGCAACGCTGCAGGAACAATCGTAGGGACCATCTTCCTTTGCGCAGCAGTCAACTCCAACGCATCCAACACCCGTTGAATCACTGCAGCAACCTGCGCGCCCTGCGCCTCAGCCAAACGCACCCGACGTTCCTCCACACCAGCCTTCAACGCCGCAGACGTAGCCGTAATCAAATGCTGCCGCTCACGCTCATACAACGTGTACCAAACAGACGCTTTAGCTTCCATCGTCACAACAAGACCAGCATCATCCTCAACAGTCTTAGTCCGACCAAAAACAAGAGCCTGCTGATCCACCTCCTGCACACGCTCACGCAACCACGCAACATGACCGGCAGTCCACTGCACCTCCTCCAACAATGCTTCCCCAGGCATAATGTCCCGACGAGCACCAAGAGTCCGCATCTCATCTTCTGCTTTAGCCTCAGACAATCGACGCTTAGCAGCCTTCATCACCTGCGAGGCCTTACCACCGTGTGTGGCGCAAACGGTGGTGCCGTGCATGGCGTATTTTCGGCAGCGTTCACCTGATTGTTTTGATTTTGCTGTGCATTGCCGTTCCATGAGGTTGCTTTCTTTTGTTTGGTGTTTCTTGGGGTTCCGTGAGGTTGTGCCTGATACAAGGTTTGAACTTGTGACCCTCCGATTAAAAGTCGGATGCTCTACCGGTTGAGCTAATCAGGCGTGACCCCGTGGGGCCGCTAACTGGTCTACACCGTCCGGGGGTGTCCGGTTAGCCCGTGCTCTTGACGCGATTCGAACGCGTACTGGACCGGGTTTAAGCCGGGTGCCTCTACCCGTTGGGCTACAAGAGCGGGTGCCCACGGTGTGTGGGCTGTGGGGTTATTGGATGTTGATGTAGTGGCGTTTGTTGTTTGTGGTGCGGATGGTGATGGACCCGAGTTGCGGTTCGATGTAGAGGCTTTTCACTTCGGTGTATGGGATGCCGGCGAGTTCTGTGATTGCTTGGATGATTCCGGTGGGGAGTGTGATGCGTGTGTTCATGTGAGGGTCCTGACGGGGACGAGGAGGTATGTGTATTGGCAGTGTGGTGTGTTGGGTGTGAATGTGACGGGTTTGTTGGGGTGGGTGAAGCCTAGGCGTGTGTCTTGGCTGGGTTGGGTGTCGAGGCCGTCTAGGAGGAATGCTGGGTTGAAGGATGTTTTTATGGGGTCCCCTTGTAGGGGTTGGGTGAGTGGGAGGGTTTCGGTGGCGTGTGCGTCTGTGGTGTTTCCGGCTGTGACTTCTACTGTGGTTTCAGTGAAGTTGAGGGTGATAGCGGTTCCTCGTTCGGCGACGATGCTTATGCGTTTCACTGCGTCTTGTAGTTCTTTGCCGTTCACTACTGCTGTGGTTGGGCAGGATTCTGGGATGAGGCGTTTCGCTGGTGGGTAGTCACCTGCGGTGATTGTGACGGTGATAGTTCTTAGTGGGGTGCTGAACGTGATGATGCGGTCGTTCGCGTGTAAGGTGATTTCGCCTGTGAGTGCGCGTGTGGCTTCGTGTACCGCCTTCCCAGGGACTAGGAGTTCGAAGTCTTTCCCGTCCCATGGGAGTGTTGAAGCAGTGAGGCGGTAACGGTCCGTTGAGATTGCCTCGAGGGCACCGTTGCTAGCGGTTAATTGGATGGCCGTCAGCAGTGGAAGTGCGTCATCTCGTGACGTAGCGGTTAACGCACGCGAGAGTACTGGGAATAGTACGTCAGCGTGAACGTTTCCGAGGTAATCCCCTACGGTTGGTGGTGTTGGGTATTCACTTGATTCCATGGTGTTTAACCGGAATTTTGAGGCCCCACACTGTACTTCCAGTTTACCATTTTTCACGCTGAATTGCGCGGTTTTCTTCGGTAAAGCCGCCACGATTTCGGCTAGGAGTTTACCGGGAACCAAGATCGTTTCCCCGTCAATGACGGTGGCTTCCACACTGGCTTTGACGTGTGTCGTGTAATCGTATGTTTCCGCTGTCAATTCACCGTTGAGGCTGCTGATGCGCACGCCTGACAGGATTGGTGAAGGTGGGCGGATGGGAGCGGTTTTGGCTACCCACAAGAGTTGGTCGAAGTGTTGGGGTTCAAGTGTGAATTGCATGAGCGTGCTTTCTTATCTGGCAAGGTCTTTGAACCTTGAGTAATGGAATTGATGTGCAAGGGTAACAGTGCCTGTGGGACCGTTTCTGTGTTTACCTACGATGATGTCTACCTCTCCTGCGCGAGGGTGTTCGGGTTCTTCATAATCTTCGCGGTGTAGGAGACAGATCACGTCTGCGTCTTGCTCGAGTGCACCGGATTCACGTAGGTCGGAGATGCGGGGGCGTTTTTGGTCTGCTGCTCCACGGTTTAACTGTGCTGCAGCGGCAATGGGTATGCCGAGTTTTTTAGCCAGGATTTTTAGTCCGCGTGAGAATTCTTCGAGTCCTTCACGGCGTGAAACCTTCGGGTTGAATGTCCCTAACTGTAGGTAATCAATGCACGCGATGTCGGCTTTCAAATCTTTGATGGTGGAGCGAATGTCAGCGATTGTGCATTCTGGGTCGTCAATGATGTGCAGGGGCGCGTTGCGGATCCGGGTTTGAGCTTCTGCTATGCGTTGCCATTCGTTGGCTCCTAAGTTTTTCTCTTGCAACTGTGTAAGTGGTATGCGTGCTTCAGCGGAAATGATGCGTCTGAGGTATTCATTTGCGCTCATTTCGAGTGAGAACACGACTGTTGTGTGTTGGTCTCGGATAGCGGCTGATCGTGCGATGTCTGCTAGGGCAACGGATTTACCCATTGCTGGGCGGCCAGCCATGATAATGAATTGGCCTGCTTCCATTGGGCGTAGGACCCTGTGTGCGTCCGTGTAGGGCCAGTGGATTCCTTGCCCGTCACTGGTGTTTTCGAGGTCGTCTAGGAAGTCGTCTAATTGGTCGGAGACATGAGTTTTTTGGTGTTCTATTGGACGGTAGGCGGCTTCTAGCTCGGTCATTGCTAGGGTGGCAATGTTTTTTGGTGTTTCTTCGGGCATTGCCGCGATTTGTTGAATTCGCGTTCCGGTGAGGGTGAGCCGCCTGCGTACTGCGAGGTCTCTGATTTCTTCGGCGTAGGCTGCTGCTTGTACCCCGATGGTTCCGAGTGAAACTATGTCGATGAGTGTGGGTTGGAAGCGTTGTAAACCGTATTTCGCTAGCCCTGAGACGATGGTGATGGGGTCTACGAGTTGCCCTTGGGTGAGCATGTTTCTGGCGGTTTCCCATATTGCTTCGTGTGCTGGGACGTAGAAGTCATCGGGTGTGAGTGTGCGGATTAACTGGTTGAGGACGTTTGGGGTGTGTAGGGCTGCGCATATTACGCCGGCTTCTGCTTGTGGGTTGTGGAGGTCACTCATTGGCTTCTCGTCCGTCTAGGCTGTGGTGTTTGTAGATGACACCGCCGGATAGGAATTCTGGGGTTGGCCCGCATACGCATTCGTCATCATCAGAGTGGTCTACCTGGTCGTTGACGGGCATGACATGCCATTCATCCATTGGGTTTTCCTTTCAGAAATTCCGTGGGTTCGTGGGGTATCCGCGGAGGCTAATCCCCGGGTGATTGTGGCGTTGGCATCCTTTGGGGCATCCGTGGTAGTGCATGTAGCAAGCCCCCCTTCCCCGATGGTGGGCGTAAATGCTGGGGCAATCGGAGTGTTCAGCACCGATACATTCCCCGGTTCCGTCCGCGTGGACAATGACTGTTCCGTCGCATTTCAAGGTGAGGAGACTACGAGTGTTTCGCGGGTCTGCTTTTACCCATAGCTCTTCGTAGGATGCAGCATCGCGCATGCATCGAAGGCGAGTATGGAATGTGGGGTTTGGTGGTGCCAGAGGGTTCTTGAGGTTTGGCCCGTCGAACGTGATCTTGTTTTGGCGTGCAGTGATGGGTTCGTTGCAGGCCATGCACGCGCCTTCGGGGATGGAGAGGAGTTCTTCCATTTTTTGGGTTTCCCGGAGCGCATATTCTTCGGCTTCATATTCCCGGCAGGGCGCGAGTTCACCACAGGACACGCAGATCGCGTAATGCTCTGGCAGGAGGTCCCAACCCATGTAGTAGGCGGGAACGGTGGTCCCATAGTGTGGGTGTAGTTGACCGGGTTTGTGGACGATGAGCTCAAACGAGTTTTCGTCAACGTCTCGAGTTCCTACAACGATCCAGGGTTTCCGGTCTATTGCGATGAGCATTCCTGGTTCGGGCCGTCGTGTCGTGATACTTCTGTGGATGCTTTTCACGGCGGGTGTCCAGTAGCGTCCCATGGTTTCCTTCCTATGCCCGCCGACATGACGCCGGCGGGCATAAAAATGACCCTCAGTGGGGTCAGTTGATGGTTGTTGGATCAGTGGTTTCGGGTGGGGGTGGTGTCCATCCGGCAGCGATGATCGCGTCGGCGGTGTAGTAGTCATGTGTATGTGTAACCCCGCAACCGCATGTCCATACGTGGATGAGTTCGGCGAGTTCATCGCGTGGTGTGGTCATGCGAAAACGGCTTCAGGTAGTGGGTTCACGCGAACCCAGTAGTGATACTTGGCGAGTTCACCTGACTGGATGTCAATGCCAACGAATGTCCCCACGGGAAGCCTTTCTAGGGAAATCACTTTAAGTTCCCCATGTACGATCCTCGTCACCCCTTCATCGACGATGAGGTCTAGGTCGAGGCCGTTGCTCTCATACCATGCAAGTAAACAGTCCCATGCGCTGGTATGGATCGGGTTCCTGGTCTCCGGCTTGGTGATTACCATCATTGCTCCATCAACGACGACCGTGTGGAAACGCCCCTTCATGGTTTTTTCTCTCTGTTTTCGGCGATGAAGCCTTTCCCGCAGTCGCAGTCGAATACGTGGTATGTTCCGGCTTCATTGGCGCGGTGGCGGACGTTGTGGAAGACGGTGTGCCATGCGTATTTGAGAAAGACTAGGAAACTTCTCATGATTCTCCTCGTGCGATCTTGGCTGCGGATTTCAAGCCTTGCCGGAATGTAAGAGCCGTGGCTGCCTCCACTGCACTCTGCCACCCATTAATGGGCGTGTTCTCAGGTTCACGGATGTGTTCTTCGATCTCTTTGGCGATCTGCTCACGAATGGCAGGCAGTGCTGCTTCGAGGGCAAAGGTTGCCAGCATACGTTGGTGACCTAGCGCTTCGTTGGTGTGCATGTCGCGCCAGTGTACGGATAGCGCTCGCGTGGCCGCTTCGATAGCGGCTTCGGGGATGGTCATTCAGTTACCTCCTCATACATTTGCTCGAACACGTCAGGCTTACATGGGTAGAGTGCGCCCTCCACGCCGCGGATGAGCATGTCCCCGATGTTAGCGCGAATGTTGCCTTCAGGCGTGGGGATGATTCCGAACGCGATCCCGCGCCCTCCTGACTGCTTGATGAGTTGAATCTCAGGAGCAAACTCCTGTACAACCTTCCACGGCGACGCGAAAACGATCGCCTCGATCTCGACTGGTTTCTTGCGGTACGTCATTGGGTTCATGGTTGTTCCTTGTTGGCTAGTTCGAGTAGGACATCTGCGTGGCAAGGCTGGTCGAGTGGGCACCAACACGCGAGGTTCTTACCTGCTAGTTCGGTGCGGGCTTCTGTAATGCTGGGGACCTTGGCAAAGGGGAGTAGCCCGTTCAGTGCATCGCGGTATCGCCAGACGCAGCCTTTGGCGCTCATGCCGTCCTTGATACGCCACGGGTTTCCCCATTTCGATCCGCGTCCTACATACACGGTGTTGTCGGGCATGCGCCAGCCCTTGGCGCGGCGGCGTTGCACACGGATAGGGGCACTCATTCCTTCACCTCCTTGAGTGCGGCTTCGAGTGCGGCGCGTGCAGCGTCACACCACTCGTCAGCATCCTCCTTATCCAGTCCCTCCCATGAAGGCCAACTGGCGCGCTCGGCTGGACTCTCGATCAAGGCAACCCTGCCTTCGTATAGCGCCCGTGCCGCAGTGGTCACCATGCCATCAGTCACCTCGATAGCGTTTGAATGGTGTTTTGCGCAGGGTTCTGATTCTTCTATTACTGATTCGATACGGTTAATCGTCCGATTAGCGATTTGCAGACGGCGCAATATCGGGTCGATGTACTCACCGGCGCGTTCATCGTCCGCCGCGTCACGCTTAAGAATCTCTCGAATCCTTGAGAAGGCTTGCCGCAGTTTTATATTTTGACGGCGTAACTCGTTGCGTGACTGGCGCAAGTTGTTGTTCTCAGTTGTGAGCCATTTAACGTGCCGTACTGATTTTTCAGTTATTCGGTCTGACGGGATACGCCGCCAGCCAGCCGCGAGAATCTCGTCGGCTACATTCAGTGGGAATGGTCGTGCGTCGAGTTCCAGCGCGTTCGGGTCGATAATGCGTGCTAGTTCTTCGCGTTCAGTGCTCATGATTCCTCCGTGTAGGGGTTGATGTTTTTCGCGATCTCCACTGGCGTGCCGTCGGTGTACTTCATGGCTGCCACCGCCTCATCCCATGCTTGGGCTTTGGCTTTACGGATTTCCTCGGCATACCAGCGGTCGAATGCTCGCTCTCCTTCCGCCGTGTGGTTTGTTATTGGGTCGTAATATTCAGCCACGGGGTCTTCCGCGTATCCCTTGCGCACTTCCCTTGTAGTAGGCGTGTGGTCGCTCATTTCTTCTCCAATTCTTCGATGCGTGCGAGAGCACACAGGTAGCAGTACGGGCGGTCATGCAGGATTCGTTCGAGGCTGCACGCTGGGCAATCATCATTCATTGCGTTCCTCCTGGTGGATGATCATTTCTGTTGCTGTTTTGAGTTCGCGGAGTACACCAGCGAGCACGTCATACGCTCGCACGGCTGCTCTCATCTCAGGGATTGTGCCGCCATGCTTTATCGTTGCTGCCAGTGCATCCAGATCGGCTTGGTATTTTCCACGTACATGGTCAATCACACGTAGAGCAATGTCTTGGCCAATATCGTCAGCATTCATTTCACCGAACATGAGTTGCATGGTCATTTGGTGTTTCCTGTCAGTCGGTGTAGACGTTCACGATGAGGCCTTCTACAGTTCCCCCAAAGCAGGCGTTCCCGCAGTCTGCAATGAGTAGTCTTTGCCTGGCTGTGAGTTGTTTACATTCCTCAGATAGTCGATAGGTTGTCCGTCCGTATCCGTCGCCTATCCTGGTTCGGTGCTTGCTGATTCCAACGAGGCAGGGGCCGTAGTTGAGGCCTCCGTCCTCCATGACTTTTGGTGGTTTAACTTCTAGGATTTTTAGCGCTTCGAGAAAGTCATCCCGGTACTCGATGCGGGTTTCTGGTGAGGCAAAAGCCCATCCGGATATGTGGGTCATTCTGGTGTCCTTTCAATGGTGAGCCGGGATGCGATCTCGGCATATTCTGGATAACGACGCTGGTCTGCATCACAAATCAGGTGCCCCAACCATGCGGTGATCGTGGCACGCTCATTGACTGCTGGCGGGAGGATTTGCGCACCAGTCGCCGTCTCAACAAGACGAATCACAATTCACACCTCCTCCCTCAACAATCCCTTTAGGACGCTCCCTACGGTTATCAATGTCATCCCACGACAAAGCAGGCCTCCACCCATTACGACGCGCAATATTCCTTGCACGATTCACAGCAGTACGCTCAGCCGCAGTAACCGCAACAGGAGCCTGATTCCACAAACGCTCAAACACCTCACACACCGCTTCATGCGTTTTCACATGAATTTCAGTACGCTTCAACACAGCCTGAAAATTAGATCGCTGAATCCCCAACTCTTCAGCAATCCACGCCATAGGCCACCCATTCCAACCCAAAGCTTGAATACGACGTTGCGCACCATACGCCGGGACTAACGCACCTGAACGGAGATTCTCTTGCGTTGGCTGGACAGCAAGAATTTTCTCTGCTTTATCCCGCCTAATACGTTTACGCGGTTCCCCGTCCCGGTCATGCTGCCCATACAAGATCGTTTCCACTGCCGTGTATCCGACACCAGATAGTTCTGCTATCCGCTTCCAGCCGATCCCGTAGGCTTGCAGCATGTGGATGTGTTCACGTACTGGCTGCACGTCCACGAGTCCACTGTCATAACGTCCGTAAGCGATTTGTTTTCTTCTTAGACGCGCCCGGTCCCGCATTCCTTCACGGCATGGGTCACAACCGCATTTATGCGTGATATAGCATGTTGTTGCTTTTTCGTGCTTGTGGTCTGGTGGGCATGAGGCTCTCATTTCTTCCTCCTTTCGCATGGGTGAAAATGTGCTATCTCGTCATGCAGGCGTTCGAGGTATTCGGTCTTATCCCAGCCTTCGAGTTCGCAAATGGTGAGGTCCATGTTGATGTCTGCGAGTAGTTTCGTGATGAGTTGTTCCCTGGCTAACTGGTTGAGCGCATGGGGCGCATCATCGCCCGTCAAATGCACGCTCATGGCATGCTTCTTCTTGCCGCTTGAAGTGGCTCACGTTTTAACGCGATATCTCGTTCCATCTGCACCAATTGAGCCTCACCAAGCAACGCCTTCATCTGCTGCAAGAAATGAAACAAAAACAACGAATCACCCAACGCCTCATACACTGGGAACGGTTCTTCCTTGCGCGCCTGCCACACGTTAACGAACGTGATAAGCAACTGCGCCCACTCGCTAGACCAGTTTTGAGGCGCTAAATCCCGTAGAGGATCCAAAGCCATGCACTCACGAATAAGCAAAGCGCATTCAGTGAGACTATATTCAGACGCTAAAGCACCCTCACATAACAGATGCAAGTAGAGGGCAGCGTCAGTGTGCTTAGCAGCCTTCTCCGCATACACCATCACTTCACTGAACGCTGGGTAAACGTGCCTACACCATCCACCATTAGCGAGGTGCGGAATCATCGATAGCGTGTCACGGTCTAGTTCAATGCCCCACGCTTTAAGGATCTTGTCAGCTTCCCTGTTCTTCCACGGTCCAGACAGCTTTACCAGTGGCCTTTCCGTCACTTCGTGCCTCCTGGAATCCAAGAACGAGTACGTAGCCCAGACCCTTCACGGCCTTTCGCGTTTGCTTTGCAGACGAGGCAGTCCCGCTCCCAGTGAGGTTCAGTGCCGCCCTTACCGTCAGCCCGATAAGACCTGTCTCGGAGCCGCCAGCGAGTGGTTTCACGCGTCCACGGGTGCCCGTTCCCGCATGTGGGTTTTGGTGAGGCTAGTGTGACGGGTGGGAAATCTGCACCAATCAGGGTTTTTAGGGTCGTCATACTGCACCCAACAATTCGTCAACAGGCACCACCGAAATATCGAGGGCCTGCGCTAACGTCACTTCAAGGTAAGCGCCCTTCGAGTCACGCCAACCGGGAAGCATTACAACGAGGTCACACGACACCAAACGCGGTATCGACTCACGCATGAACGCATTCCACGTGGACGTGATCGGTAGAACCGTTTCCGCTGGGTTTTCAACATGGAACCCAGCAGCCCGCAATTGCTTAGCAGTCCTGTGAAACAAGGGATAGTTTGACTCTGGTAGGCCACTCATGGGGCCTGCAATATAGATTCTTTTCACGACAATTCCTCTAAAACAAGGTATCCAAGTCCGGTTCATCTCCCGGTACATCGATTATTTGAGCGGGAGCGCAAACAGACACAGGCTGTAAACCAGGATTCACGCGTTCACTAAAATCAGTGACCACAACCTCCGTAGAGGGATTCACCCCATGCCACTGCGAATACAATGTCGTATCAATGCCGATACCCGAACACAATTCAATGCCGGTCTGCTTAACGAACTTCTGATACTCAGGCAACTGCTCACTCTGATCAAAGAACGGCCTCCCTGAATACTTGAATGGTGCACTCATCGCTGGAACAATGAACGCTCCAGCATCAGCGAAATCAGCAGCAAGATCAATAACCTTGTACTCAAATTTCGATCCCGTGTAACGAGGCGAACCACCAGCGGCTTTAATGTTCCCGAATGGCGGGTTAGAAATCGCGGTAGAGAACCTGCTACGCAGTTTCGGGAGTTCCTCAAAAACGTTCCCGCAAATCCACTGAGCATCCGGGACCATCAGCTTCCCGATTTCCACATACGCTGGATTCAATTCAATGCATACAAGATAAGTTGCTTTCGCGTACTGACTGTACCTTTGCCGGTATGTCACCGCATACGTGAGAGTTCCAATGCCAGCGCACAAATCAACGAGTGCTCCACCACCAACTTCCATGGCAAAGTCAACTGCCAGATCTAATGGCGTGAAGAACGCTCCTGCTGCGCTGTTAACGTGGTTCGCTGACTCTTGCCAATTCTGGGTAAAGAACAAGCGGTCGTCGTCATCCCAGCGAGGTTTCTTCAGGAGTAGTTCAGCTTCAGCGTGGGCTTTCGCTTCCGCTTTTGTGAGTCTCGCCAAAACGTGTCCTCTCTATTCAATTTTTGGTGCTCCAGGAACATCACCGCGTGACGGGTATTCAGTGAAAACAAAATGCAAGCGAACCAACTTAGGCCCAGCCTTCTTGGTCGTCGCATAACCATGCGGACCCGTCACATGCTCATCATCATCATCCGGCCACAACCCAGCATCAGTGAACCCATCCACACATGCTTTAAACGTTGGCTGAAGATTTTGTGCATCACGCTTCCGGGATGCTTGCGGCCATTCAATAAACACCCGCACCCACACATGGCCTTTAAACATGGGAAGGCCCTGCGCCGCTAAACATGCTTTAGAGCGCAGGGCCTTCATCAAATTGTTCTTCACTATCGGGTGGTAGCGTCCGTTTGCGGAAACTATTTCCTTGGTAGTGAATTCAAGCGTGATCATGAAACATGATCACTGGCAGGATATTAAAACGGAGGCTCCCCCGGATCATTCTGTGGAGGATTAGCAGACCACGGGTCATCCGCTGGAGGCCGGTTCGTGCTCTGCCGGCCAAAGCCGCCAGCCTGCTGTCCTTGCGGTTTTTGGTTCTTCTGCACCTGCACGGTCGCGTTCCTAAGTGACGCACCAATCTCGTCAATCTGCAATTCAATACTGGAGCGCTTCTCCCCATCCCGTGTCTCATACGAACGTTGAATAAGCCGCCCCTGCGCTATCACGCGGGAACCCTTCACCAGGGAATTCGCTGCATTCTCAGCCGCTTCACCCCATAAGCTCGACCGCATGAACAGCGTGTCACCGTCCTTCCACTCATTCGCCTGCCGGTCGAACATGCGCTGCGTTGACGCGATCGTCATGGACGCTACAGCTTTACCCGTTTGCGTGAACCGTAGTTCCGGGTCGCCAGTCAAATATCCGATGACAGTGATGATCGTTTCGTTAGCCAAGGTGACTCTCCTTCAAGAGTGTTTTCCGGTTTCGTTGAGCAAGTTCTTGCCCACGTTTCGCTTGCGCGTACACTGCAAGCGCTGCTTTATCTCCTGTGATTTTGTCGTGGTCGATGGTCCCGAATTCGCTAATGTACTCGTGTGTTTCAGGCACGAGGTAGTGCAGTGCTTTCAAATGTTCGCGGTTACGCCCGCATTCAACGTTGAGGCGATTGTTCATGTCAATCATTTCTTCGAAACGACCATCGTCTGGTTTCCTACGCTGAACGATTTCCATCGACACTGCGTCAGCGATCATCGATGCAAGCCTCTTACGCTCAGCCTCATTTCCTAGCGAAACAAAATCATGCCTGCTATCCAAAACCTCATCGACTATTTCGAACAGTGTTCTCTCGCTCATTTTCCCTCCTTCAACAGTCCAGCCTCACCCAATGCTTCAACAACTGGCAGAACATGCTCCATAACACTGTGCTGCACAATCGGTGTAAGGGACTCCCATCCAGTATCTGAACGGCCTTCCCAGAATCCACGAGCAGCAACCTGAACGGAATTTGTGTAATCCATCAGAACGCCTTCCCGTGCTTATAGGATCGGGTCGCGTTGTAATCGAGTTTCTCAATGATCGCGGCCTCCAAATCAATTTCCATCCAACCAGCCAGATCGAAAACACGGATAACGATGTCCGCGAGTTCAGCTGGAACACCCTCAGGTTTTTCAGGGAATGACTGCCAGTTCTCCGTCAGTGATTTCTTCGAACGCGCTTCCTCTAACGCTTCGGAAACTTCCGAGTGAATTAACGCGAGTTTCGAAGCAAACACTGTTGTGTCGTAAATGAATTCGTCGTGGAAGCCTGCTTCAGCGGCTTGCCTGCTTGACCTGTCGATCAGGTCTTTGATGTCAGCCATGCTGTGGTCCTCTCTTCTCGTTGTTTTCGTACCTGCCAGCCACGCGTTGGGCCGGGACACCGTCAAATCGACTCGTTCCCGGCCCGTAGGCTGACGTTAACCATCTAGATGGTGTGATCGGTCATCCAAGATTTTTTAGGGCCTGTAAACGGTCTAGACGCAATCCAGACCATCGGCCAACACCCGGAGCATCAACAACCGGAGCCGACAAAAGACCCTCAGCCTTGAACTCGGCAGCCAACTCCGGCGTAATCTCACGCTCAACAAACGGTGTGTTTTGCCTGACCAGAATCTTTTTCGTTCGATCACACTGCACACAATCAGGCTTCGAGTACACGACCACCGACATGATTTCCCCTCACCACCGGACTCCCGGCAATCTCACGGACAAGCCCGCGCCTCTCCGCCTGGTAAGCGGAAACATCATCAGGGTCAACGCTCGGAAGCACCGGCCCGTGGACAGCGAGCCTGTACGCACGAATGTTTTTGATTCGCTTCAGGATGTCCCCAGGTGTGGGAAAGCGAACCCCTTCCGCGAAGCACTCGTCACGCGCTGCGCAAGCGTCATCGAACCCATGGGGCGACAGCAGGCGCGCCCATAACCCGATCTCCACGGGTGTTCTCGGTTCACGGAGGCTCACGAGCAGATCTAACTCAGCCATGAAGCGCTGGAATTCGGTTTTCGTCATGACTCGAACTCCGGGAAATCCATGCCCTCAATGGTGTCGTAGGTCGATCTAGCGTTAACCATCCGACTCGAGGTAATAACACCCTGCGTCACCTCGTCCTCCCACCGTTTCCCGTTCAACCACGTTGACGGGTGAGCGATGTAGTTCGGGTCCAGCTGGGAGTTCGCATACTTCGAAAGTCCATCAAGGATCGTCGTGAGGTCCGTTGTTTTTCTAGCCTTGATGAACGCTTTGAGTGCGTTGGCCTTGTTGACTTTCCGTGGGTATGCCGGCCAGAACTTATTCGCGAACTCGGCTTCGAGGACCGCGGTTTTCGTTGGCTGCTCGGATGGCACGTTTACTACTACGTTAGTAGTAGTAATGGGTTCGGGTTCGGGTTCGGGGCTATTACTTTGCCATGCGCTTGCCATACCACTTGCCATAGGTTTGCCATTACTTTGGTATGGCAAATCAGTGGTTTTGCCATCGCCCCATCTTTTGGCCGCTCCCCTCTTTCCCGCAGAACTACGCGCTTTACGAAGGTTTTCGCGCCTCTCAGCTTCATCGTGACCGCTCGGTTGAAAATCTGACCAGTCGTGAAACTGAAAACCACCATCAACTTCCTCCCACAAATTTGCCATTAGCAAACGCATGGCAAACTCACGATTTGCCATAGAGTCGGAAACGGCCTGCGGAATAAACCCATCCGTGAGGTGTGCACACGACCACGAAGCCGCCCGCACCCACAAACCCATAGCCTCATTCCCAGCCATGAGTGTCTTCGTGTGGAAAGCCAACATGTCATCAACTTTGAACCAGGCCATTACACAGCCTCCAGCAAAGTCGCTTCCACAGGACTCAACCAATACCCAGCAGCCTGCAAAACCCTATAAACAGGCTTCACATCCCGGTCCTGAGAAACAATCAAAGCCAAGATCCCAGCCTCCAACGAAATGCCATCCACACTCCCGTCAGGGCGACCCAAAACCTCAAGCCACCCCTTCACCACACGAGCAGGAAGGACACTCTGCAACACTTCCAAAACAAGGCCAACCGGATAGTCTTTGACGACTACCTGACCGGCCATAATCGGTCGAAGAAACTCACGTCTCAACTCCCGTGCAATATCCTCATCCTGCACATCCCCAGACATGCGTTCCTCGATGAGGCGCTGCTTAAAATCAGGCTGGCCAATAGCCTCCAAAGCCCTAGCGTGAGCGTCACCAGTCAATCCAAGAAGAGCCTCCGCATCCTCAAGGGTGATTTCCCCCAATGCCTCCTTCGACGCATCCGGCAGGCTAGCGATCTGCAAATGCCGTTTAATCCGATCCCGAGACCGTTTCGTCAACGTTGCAATCCGGGAGACCGTCAACCCTTCCAACGTCAACTGCTCATACGCTCGTGACTCCTCCAGAACCGTCAAATCACGGCGATGCCCATTCTCGCGAACCATGAAAGCAAGACGCTCAGCCCGTGTCCTAGTGGACGTATTCACAACAACAGGAACCTCACGAAAACCTGCTGCCCGCGCTGCCGCATACCGTCTGTGCCCAGCCAAAATGATGTATTCATCACCAGCCGGCATAGACCCACCAGGGCACAATTCATGCTCCACCAGCAAGCCAGTGTGCATACGGTCAACGAGTTCACCGCAGGCCGAGCATTTCCCTTGCACCCGGTCTTTAGACCCGGGACGAACAACAATAGGCTGGATGATCCCATTCTCTCGAATGTCCTCAACCAATTCCCGAATATCACCCAAATCATCACGCGGATTATCCGGGTCAGGTTGTATGCACTGCACACTCAACTTCATTGTTTAACTCCCTGCTGTACACGCGCATAACCTTGCATGTAAGTCCGGCGCACGTAATCAACTGTTTCCGCAGTGACATGCGGGTGAGAAAGCCGATCAGAAATGTTTTGCGCCTCAAAACCCTCTAAGGTCAGACGCTTAATAAGGTCGACAACCCTGGAATGCAGTTTCCCTGACGCAAGAACCGGTAATTCATCGGTAACACGAGGTGTAATATCGCGAGCTGGAAGAACATCCAACACCGTAACCACCGGTGGAGTGATCCCATTGTCAGCTTGATATTTCAGGCGTTGCTCACGTGTTAAACCAGCAGCGAAACCTGCAACATCCTGCGCAAGGCACCATTTCCGGCAGGCAACAAGAACAGGGCAGGCACGGCAGATTTCCCGTGCATCATCAACACTATGAGCATCATCTGGTTCGCCGGCGCTTACTTCTGCTAACCATGTCGGACAATTCGTTTTCACTTAAACCTCCCCACACACCGAATTGCTGCTTCGTGTTGATCGCGTATTCACGGCATTGCATGATGACGGGAAATGATGCACAGATTTTTAAAGCCTGCTTCTCCTGCCGTAAACGGTTCTCGCCCCATCCATCTGGGAAATGCCACCAATAACCGATTTGCGCGCACGCAGCGTCAGCCCTCCATGTTTCATTCATAATCCGAGGACCTCCCGCACATCCGTGTTTCCCGTGCGTTCTAGGTAAGACAATGCTGCGATGCGTTCGGCTTCCGTTGATATGGTGGGGCCTTTCACGTCATCGAAGAATTTGTCGATGCTTCCGGTGAGTCTGCGGCCATCCCACACGTAAGATTCGGTTTTACGTTTCGTCATATGGACTCCTTGAAAGGTGTGGGATAACCGGCCTGATGGAACCCCCACAAGTTGGTGGTAAAGGAACGCCTGCATGTGCATTCCACGCGGCCATCGATGAGGATTCCGCGGTGATCCTGCCACCATGCGCGAGCCTCGATAAGATTCTGGCCAGCGTCCTTGAACGCAAGCTTTATCGGTGTGAAAGGTCTCCCGGATTTGGTGACGAGAACGTTCGTTAGAAGCGTGTTGAATCCGCATTTCATGGCCAGTTCAATGACTTTCACGTTGTATGCGTCCACGTGTTTAGCCCACCGTTGTAAACCCACCTGGTAGGCGTGCATGACGTGCTCCCAGCGTTGTTCACGCATCCGTTCCCAATCGGTATCGTAAGGGAGTTCGATTATGGTGTATCCGTCTTTGTCGAGGTTGTTGTGGTCTGGGAGTTTGTGGACGAAAGCGCAACAGTGAACGGTCCGGGCTCGGTCTTTGATGAAGTCGTGCATGTACACGCCAACATGGCTTAAAACGTTGCTCATTTCTCGGCAGTGCAAGCGCCCTTCATGCATGAGGGGCAGGCCATGATTGTTGTGTTTCATCTTGGTAGGTTCGATCCCGCCGCATGCTTCACACGTGAACCGCACAGGCTTAGGCTGATCATCATTGAGCAAGTCCAGTAGGCTGTCCTGCTGCCATAACGCACTCATCGAGCACCTGATAACTGCTTTGGAAATTTCCCAGTGATCCTTGCGAATGTAGCATCTGAAATCTCCTGATAGTGCTTTACCATCATTTTATTTCGGTAAACATAAGCGCGAGCAGTGTTACATGCTCTGCACTTACGGTGACCTCGACGCAGTTCAGCTTCAACGAGATTAGGAACAACTAATGGGTGACCAGATGGACAATGCGTCCTCTGTCTTTGCGGGTTCCGACCATGCTTCACGGTATCGAGACTATTTTCGCGTGACGTGTCATAACGCAGATTTTCGAGGCGATTGTCTCTTGGATCGCCGTTATTGTGACAGACTTCCAGTTTTTCAGGTCTTGGACCTAAGAAGGTTTCTGCGACGAGAACGTGTAGGTCAACATCACGGCGTTTACCTTCATGCTGCATGACAACGTGAACGTATTTTCCTGGAGTACAATTTGGCGTAAGGATCTTTTCAGAGACATTCATCATCCCGCGTCCACGCTTCACAACCCGAGCTAGGCTGCGCACACGTCCAAGTGTGCTTACCTCATAGACTCCTTCAAACCCATTGACAGGCTTCCATTGCTCTTCGTCAGTCAATGTCAACATGGTTCGACCCCTTCAATGAACGCGATCATTGCTTTATCAGAGGACGAACAATCCCCGCAATAATCCTTCGCATAAAAATGTTTACGCTCAATACCACAGCGTTTACATGCTCTCAGTACACGCATTCAACGCCTCCGCGAATAAATAGACAGGAGCAAAAACGCTGCACCAAAAACAATGATGATCACGACACCAACGAACTGTCGTGGACTGAGCCCTGTCTCTGCGAGTTCCGGTGAAACACCAGATTCACGTGGGACCTGCACTGTGGCGGTGTGGGCAGGTTCGCTAACCGGACGATTAACGGCGGTTTCGGTCTCAGGTACCACGGCTGTTTCAGGTGCTTCAACGCTGCTGGGTTTACCAATGTTCACCTCCGGTAGATTCTCTGGAATGCTGGTAGGCGGGTTTTCGTTGGCAGGAGTTTCCGAGACTGGGGTTTCAACCGTTTCTGGTTCGTCCACACCCACTTCCACTCTTGGAGTTTCTGGTTCAGGTTCACTGGGTTCTCCTGACGGTTCTGTCAGCTCTGGTACTGATTTGCAGATTGGTGGCTGACCGCCTTCACCGAAATGCTCGTTAAACAAACTGACTTGCACCCACTCAATGCATTCACCAGGTTGAAGGTTGAATGGGAAGAATGATTCGCCAATAAACCGTCCACCCGGCTGGTCATTATTTGGGTCAAAATGCATCCCAAACGAACCTTCAGTTGTCCGCCAGTTCACATGTCCATCTGCTGGGAAAACCATTCCGTCAGGTAACTGCACACCCTCAACAGTGACCGTGTACGGGGTCGGTGAATCTGAGCCACCAGCCCACGCTGAAGTGTTGATGGCCGCGAAGCAAATAATCATGGCGGCAAGGATCAGTGCTTTAAGGATTTTCACGTGGAAGCCTCCAATAGAAAGTGGACCCCACAACACTTGTGTGAGGTCCACTAGGTTTGAAAATGGTTTGAACCGTTACCGGCTCAAAATATGCAGGTTCCCTGGTCGTTCCATATCGTATGGAAACCAGTTTCAGTTAGTTCAATCCACCCTAATTCGATGTGGAAAACTGGGCGCTCTTCTGGGTTATCAGATTGCCGTAAACCCCAGCCGTAATATCTGGCTTCATCACGGTGGGATTCAACATATCCGTGGCAGCCTGTCGTCGCAGTGCCACACAGAAGAATGAGGTTTACAGGTGAGTTCGTTTGTGGGTCTTTCGACCCACCCATTCCCCGTGCCCGCCGATGCTGCAATGAATACTGCTGCACTGGCTGCTCACTATGCGTGTTGTACACGGTTTTCCCGCAGCGCACGCACTGACCGTTATCCCGATGCAAAACAAACCGGCGAACCGTTTTTGACGGGCCTGTCATGACAACCCTGACGTGGCTACAAGCTCAGAACGAACTGCTGCGCCCAAAGACCTACCGACCTCGATCCGATCACGTAATGTCGCTAACGCTGCCTTCGTGGAACGGACCCTTGATTCGGCGAGTTCCATCTGAAACTTCATGTCCGAGGTTTCTAATACTGCGGATTGCTTACGAGCATCAACAGACCCGGATCCGGTAAGAAAAGCGCGTGCGAATGCTGCTTCGAATGCGATCTTCTTTTCCACGAAGTCCTCATCCAAGGTTTTGAGTTCCTTGGTGAGGTCATCGAGTTCCCTGCTTACTGACATGAGAGTGAGGGCGACCTGCGAGGGACTGGGCAGGTCGCCCTTCAACTCAAACCAGTTCACGCGGCAACCTGAAACATAGTTGACCGATCATTGATCAGGGTCTTCCAGTCTGCTGGAATACCAGCAACTGAAGGATTCGATGCTGTCTTACTGTAAAACTCCCGCAATTGCTCGATAGAGCCGATTTCTGAGAGCATGACATGCCACCAGTCATCTGGTGCACCGTCAGGTGCTGGCTGCGATTTCGCCGGTGTTGTTTCTTCCCCGACAGCCTTCGCACCAGAGTGTTCACGATTCGACATTGTGGCTTCACCTACACCGAGTTTCGCCCACAAATCTTGGATACTGAACCCCGCATACTGTTGGACCCCAGGGATAGTGAACCGAACAGATTTAAGGCCCGTGATCCACACATCACCGCGTTCCCTAAGTTGCACGATTCCAGTCACGTCATAAGGCAGTGATTTATGAGAATCGACCTTCCAGTCCTTCTGCTTCGTCGGCTTACCATTCTCGTCCATCAAAGTGACGTAGTTCAGGCGAGAAGTCAGCAGGACCGGCCCATTATGCGACCGCAAAGTGTCCATTATGTGTTCCCAGCGTTGCCCAGCAAGATTCCACAAATCCATCGTCAACTTCAAGTCATCTGGGATTGGCTTCTTACTTCTCCGCAAACGCTTCAGAAAGATTTCTTCCATGTCGTTCTTCATGAGATCCCATAAACGGGTCATCGAATCCACGACGATCATGTTAGGCTTCCCGCCTTCGCCAGGTTCTTGAACGGCCTGCTCGAGAACATTCAGGATTCCCCGGTATGTCCCATCATGTTGGGCTATCTCAAAATCAGAGCCAGGAATGTGAGCGTATTCGTCAGGATCGTCCTCACCAATTCCAATCCAGATCGTGCGATGCACGAGTGGGGAGCTGGAGGCTTCAGCACAAGCCCACGACTTTCCTGCTTTCTCAACACCTGCAATGAGGATCATCGGCCATGGTGTTGCGCCGGTTGGTTTACGAGTTATGAGCGCCATTATGCTGCCTTCCCTTTTGACCCATAGGTTGCGTAATCGAAAGCGTTCTTCCCAGCGGGGATGCGCAGTGATCGGAAGTCAGCGCGTTGGCGCGTGTACTCTTGCTTAACCTCAAAATCACTACGGTTTTCGAGTTCAGCTAGACGCTCCACTAGAGCATCAACGTCCACGTAAGATTGGCCCTTCTGGTTCTTCCACGTCACAGCAGGCTTACCGTGAATGATCAGCTGCTCGGCAGTACCAAGTAGAGCTTTCACTTTCAAGGATGCTTCCTTCTCAGTTTTCTCTAACTGCAAACGAGCGTCCCGGACAAGCGCCCACTCGAGGTATTGATCAATCGCCATTTCAGGGATTGGCAAGTCATCTACGAGCAGTGTTTTCTCTGGGTCGGCAGTGGGGAACCGTAAATCCAATTCGTCAGCAGTGACAGACGCGTAATCAATGGGAGGTTCCACGCCTTCCACGATGTGGCGCTGCCACCACGCAGTTTCGCGTGCGATGATTTCAGTGATCTGCTCTTCATCACGTTCGATAGGGCCGTGAATTTTCACGGATCGTCCAACGAGAGCGACAATCCAGCCGTGCGACCGACCAGTTACTGCGAGTGCTTTCTGTACTTGCAGTAGAGGGTGCTCAGGGATTTCACCTGAGTTCCACACTTCACCGTTAGCGGTGAACCACTCGGTGGTTTTCATCTCCAGGACTCCACCATCTGATGTGAAACCATCCGGGTTCACATACAGTTCTGGGTGAGCTTTGGAAACGTATGTTCCGACACGACGCACGTCAATGCCGGTTTTTTCTTTAAACCGGTCAATGATGATCGGTTCCATGACATGTCCATACCAGAAGATGTCTTTATCTTCCTCAACGGGTGGCTCTGTTTCGTGCTTCTCGACCCACACGTGGTATGGAGTGGAAAACTTGTTGACACCAGCGAGAGTTGCGGAGTCTGTCCCACCCAATCCTTTACGGCGTTGCAGGAGCCATTCTTCACGTGAAGCGGAAGCCGGCAATATGAGTTTCGCTGCTGGTGCTTTGTAGTTCGCGGTCATGCTGCTACCTCGATTCGTTTCACCGGGACCCGCACAAGACGCGATGCAGGCGGTTCAGGATCGGGACGGCGCGGCACAAACCTGCGCAACACAATGACGTTTGACATAAACTTTCCTTTCAGATCACACGCACAAGCTCGCCAAAGCCCAAGTGCGTGCTGGTTTGCTATGAAGGCCGGTATGCGCCATACACGCTCACCAGCGTTGACTCGCTTGCCCGCGAGAAACCCAAGAACCGTTCCACACCATGCCCACGGGCTACCGTGAACGGTTCAGAAAGGATGATCGTTGCTAGCGCATACCGGTCAACAGGGTCATCAACTCTGACAGTCAAAGCGTTTTCACTCGACTCGAAGTCAGTTTTGAAACCCCGGAATTGAGCGGCCATAGCCGCATGATCACGAGCTATTACTGGACCCATCCCAAACCCCCACAGGGTTTGCAATCCAAGTCACCGGTAATTCCACGTCCACCACAGTCAGGGCAATCCACCCCAACAGTGTTTTCAATGTCCTGGAGTAGTTCATTTGACTGCTCCCGATTCAGGGTGACGGTCGAACCGTCATCAAATCGAATCTCGATACCACCCTCATCTGGTAGGACAATCATCAAATGCTCCTAACAATCGCCATGATTTTTGATTCTGGATACTTGTATGGGGAAGTCCTCCCACCAAACTGCCGGCCAGGTAACTCCCCACGCCGTGTTTTCAACCTGACGACCTCAGGGTGCATGCCAAGGATCTGTGCGACTTCCCGCACATTTAAAAGCCTGTCTCCCATGTCTCATCCAAGAGGGGAAGCTATGAGCAGCATCATGTACACGCTGATGTAGCAGATCGCTGCGAGAACGAAAATGCAGGCCGTGAAAAACATGGCCTGCACTGTCTTACGGACTTTTGGTTTCCACCAGAAACCATTCATGGGGTGACCTCCAATTGGTCTGGGAAGAAAACCCATCCTCCGTGCATGGGGTTGGCGATTCCTTCCACTTCGATTAGGACAGCGGGGCCAACAACACGCGTGATGACTCCGGTATCGTTTTTCCGTGGTCCTCGATCCGTGTAAGGGGAGCGGAGGACTTTCACTGATGTGCCAGGCTTCCACTGGTCAGCCATTTGACACCTCGAGTGCTGCGATCTGGTCACGCAGGTTTTGTGCCTTGTCTACGGCTTTCTCCAAACGGGTTAGCAGGGTTTTCTGCTTACGGCGTTTGTTTGCTTCCTGCACTGGGATGAATTCACTTAATTCGGCTTCGAGGATGATCGCTTCGCCTCCCCATCTGCGCACGATGTCGACCTTCGATTGTGCTGCAGATCTGGACTGGTAAAGCTTGTTTTGCTTGGGCCAGAAGAACGGCTTGTACGCGCCGAATTTCTCTTCCGAGTATTCTTGCCACCCTTCCGGCTCCCAGTCCTCGTTGATGTCGAACGCGCCCTCATCCCACTCATAGATCGCACCGTCTGGGTACTTCGTGATTTCCATCTTGTACATGCGGGTCATGCTGCGATCTCCTTACTAAGCGGTGGGAGCACCACATTGTGGGTGCGTAGGTTTTGAATTGCGGCATCCCATAGCCGTCCGTAACCGCGTGGGGTGAGGCGCGCGGACACTTTCACGAAAGACCCGTGATTCTTCGTTTGCACGGGAGTGTCCTTCGGCCGCACCCAACCCGATTCGATAGCCTTCGCGGTTGGCTGGTTATGGCGTACCGTATTCCCGCGAATGATCAGGCCAACGCGCCCGGCAAGGTCGAACACGTCATCCTGCCGGATCTTCACGTCAGGGAAATTCGATGCAGCGTGCACTTTCAGATCGTTGGCGAGATCACCGATAGTGCGCAGACCGTCTGCCTGCCGGAATGTTTCAGCTTGAGCGGCAGGCCCTTCCAGTTCTTGCGCTCGTTGAAGTGCGGCTTCTTTCGCGTCCTCCGCTTCAATGATCATGAGCGCGAGGTCACGGCGTGAGAGTTCACGGGGAGCCTGGGTTTCAGCGATGCGGGTTTGAATCGCGAAGTACGCTTGAGCCGCAGCCACTTCTGGGATATTTGGATCACCATTCATCGCGACAAGGTACGCAGCAAAGCGCACCATGTAAATTTCCTCACGCGGACGGCCACCCGTACCCTTTTCAGTCGATCGCCTGAAAAGGTTCTCAACGTCATGGCCTTGGTTTTCAGCAGTCTTGAATGCACGGTTTATTGGGTTGAGGAACTCGTTCCACCGCGCATACCCCATGAGCGGCATCAAGTCACGGGCGGACCAGTACTCTGTACCATCAGGGCGGCGCTTCGCAATCCGATCAAACGGTGATGCAGGAACGCTGAGGCTCATTTTCCCTCCCACCGCTTTACGGTTGCTTTGCCCAGTCGCTTCAACGCACGGTATTGCTCGAACCAGATTTCTTGGGTGGCTTCGTCGGCGGTCCATTGCTTACGGCGGCGCTTCACCTCGTCCATGAGGGTGCCGAGAGTGCCACCGGTCCAGCAGCCAACGTCGAGGCGGTGTCCGCCGTTTTTTGTGCGGTAGAGATTTGCGGTTACGTTTTCTGAGCCGATCTGCTGTACGACGAGGTAGTGCCATGAACGCTCAATATCCGCGTCGCCGTACACCCGCGCGCCGCCGGACACCTCCGCGTCGCCGAACACCCGCGCGTCGCCGAACACCCGCGCGCCGCCGAACACCCGCGCGCCGCCGAACACCTCCGCGTCGCCGAACACCCGCGCGCCGCCGAACACCCGCGCGCCGCCGAACACCCGCGCGCCGCCGAACACCCGCGCGTCGCCGAACACCTCCGCGCCGCCGAACACCCACGAGCCATCATGTAGGTTGTCTAGGCTCTCAACCCAGCCACCAAGATCACCAGCCTTCACACCCTGTCGTGGTAGGTCTCGTGTAGCCCTGATCCGGTGGACCGTGTAGCTGTAAACCACTTTGGTCTCGCCCGTGAACTCGAAATGCTTGCTCATGCGGGCACCTCTTCAACAGTGGTCTGGCTGAAGGCATATTCGATAGCCTCCGTGAAAGTCGCAAACCAGCGAAACGGCTCACCCTTGACATCAACTACCCACGCATTGACACAAGCGTTGGATTTGAAAACACCGGTCGTCCCGTACACAGTCTGATAATCCAGATATGCACCATCAGATATCAGCGGTGGCCTCGGCCGACCAAGCCGATCCTCAAACCCCGACACCACAGTGAACGGACCGAAATGTTCGAGAGCGAACCGAGCAGAATACGGCGCACCACTGCCCCCCATCAAAACAAGATGAGCAACACCAACAACAACACGATTACCGTTCTTATCCTGAAGCACAGTGCCTTCATATAAAGCATCAAGCTCAGCCAAGTTTGTGATCTGACGATTCATGATCAGTCAGCCCTGTGAAAACCTGGGGAAGCCAAAAAATCCCGGTTAAACGAGCGAGCGAGCCGCTGAAACTCAACCTCACGCTCAGAGTTATACGTTGCATGCTTTGGACCCTCATAAGCGTGAGCGCCCTTATACGTTGAGGCCATAATCAGGCCCTCCACATTCTTTATCGATGATGAACAAAAACAATATTTTTGAAGCTGTACCCAACCCGGCAGTGGTCCTTTCGACATGCCCACTTACCTGCCTACCCACCGGACGAAAACCTTGATGGGGTTAGCAGTAACAACCATTGGGTTGAGTCACCTGTCGGTGCTTCACACGGTCTGCGTGGTGTCATCGCGCTCACCAGTCAAATTCGATGCCAGCGCTCTTCCACGGTTCTCGTGTGGTCGTATCTCTATGTTGTTTTCAAGGTTCAACCGGTCGGACTTTTCACTGCTGGGGCAGTTACTGGGTGGCCTCCGGGAAGTTAAGCGGCTTTATCAAGCAGTACAACTGCACCGCTTGAACAGGCCATCTTGCGCACAAAAACGAGAGCTTCTGGAACATCCAAAGCCTCCGCAATGCGCTTACCAAGCAATGGAGTGCACGTCCGCTTCCGACCAACGCGAAGGTGGACGATAAACGACTTCGAGCAGCCGGCATATCGTGCGAGCCTCTCCGTGGAGAAGCCGCGCTGATCCATGAGTGCTCTCAACGTCTGCGGACTAGTGAGCTCCATGTACACGCTGCGGTTCATGTTTGCCTCCAATCCGTTGTGGTAACCGTTGCTTGCAATATCTATCCTATGGCAACGGTAACCGGTGCGCAAGACCCTTTTTAAAAGTTTTTTAAGGAATTTTGCTGAACCCTCAAGACGTTGGTAACCGCTCCAGATAGGCTAGAGGCGTATTTCCCGCATATATCAAGGGAAAACGGTAACCGACGGCCCCGCCGCATCCGTTGCCGAGACCCCCACCGAAAGAGATGGTTAACCCGTGCAAAGCATCACTGACCTCATCCGATCTCAAGCAGCCATAACAGGCCGCTCATACCGAGACATGGAAGCGATCAGCGAAGCGGCAGGCTACAAGGTCCGACACCAAGCCTTCAACACCCTCGCTAACCGAGGTCCGGAAGGATTTCCCAGACACGTAGAAACCGTGAAGGGAATAGCAGTGGCATTGGATCTTACCGAGGAAGAAGTCCTCATGGGCTATGCGGTATCCCTGGGCATCCCTGTGAGAGGTAAGTCGTCTTTCGAGACTCGACTTCCCCCACGGGTGGATGAGCTTGATCCAGAGATAGCGGATAACCTTATCCGTCTCATTAGGTCAGTGATAAATGAAGGGAGTGGGGAACATGATCAGCGTTCCACCACCGACATGCAGGCCGCAGGGAGTGCGGCCACCATCGCCCAAGACGATCTAGCCTTGGCAGCTCGAACCGGACTAGCCGGTAATGAGCAAGACACAGACTTCGATTCGTGGGGAGCCTAAAGAAACCCAGCGAATCTACCGAAAACAGGTAGAAACACTTCTGCGCGGAAGGCCCATCATGAGCGATAATCAATTCCAGCCGAAACCGGGAACGCAATCGACCCCGCAAACCCGGGCAGACATACGGATCCAGCAACCGGCGCTTGCCCCGCAATTTTCACCAGAACCACCACAGCCTCCAGTTCCACAGGTAGAACAGGATACTGCGACTCCACCGCGCAAGCGCCGGCTGATATCCATCCTCGCTGGATTCCTCACCGGCATACTCGTAGGAGCAGCCGGTGGAGTCGGATACATGCTCTGGGATCAACGATCCGACAATACAGCCGATGAAGAGTCTGACTTCACCCTCACAGTCCACGGGTCCGTGCAAGTCCCCGGACGCGACGCATCAGGCAGCCCATACATCACATCAGGCGGCAGATGCCGAGCTAACGATGGTTATGACGACGTGCGAGAAGGCGGGCAAGTAATCATCCGAGATAGCGCCAATACTGTCATCGGGCTTGGCTACTTGAATGGCGGACGCATAGAGAAATCCGACTACGTAGACGGGGCTTACGAGACCGGAAAGTGCATCTTCACATTCGAGATCGAAGAAGTAAACCCACCATCTGGCTTCGTCTCCATTGACGTAGGGAATCGGGCCCCGTACACCATCGAATCGCTCGCGTTGTGGGATCCGATCGACCTCACTTTGGGGTACTAAACCGGGTACGAAAACCCATGTCAGTGGGTAGAACTACCCTGCTAGCATGTTTCAACCATGGCAAATAATAAGAGACCTACCCATCACCATCCACTGGCGAAGAAAACCCGGTGTCCTCGGTGAAACTAACGGCACAGACACGATCTACTTGCACCCGGACCAATCACAAGCGCAACGACGCTGCACCCTCACCCACGAACTCGCACACATCACCCTAGGCCACACTGACGGGTGCACAAGCCGTGAAGAGCACTACGCGGATATCCTCGCAGCGCAATGGCTGATCCCCCTACCTGACCTCATTAACGCGTTGAAATGGACGGAAAACCCCGTAGAACTCGCTGAAGAACTCACCGTAGACCAAGACACTCTAGCAACTCGGTTAAAGCACCTCACACCAGAAGAACTCACAGAAATCCACGCGCACCTTGGAGAGCACTAATGCCTGGACACGTTAGAGACCGCTGGCACATCCCAGACCCTGACAGTCCGCGCAAAAAAATTAGGACACAACGCTACGGTAAAGGAAAACGCTGGCAAGCGATCTGGATAGAGCCAGACGGGACACGAAGGTCAGAGTCCTTTGAGTTGAAGGATGCGGCAGAAGCGAAACTAGATGCGATAAACCACCAACTGCGTTCACATGCGTACATCCCAGCTGAGCGGTCAAGAATCAAGTTCTCAGTCTATTATCAGATGTTCACGGACTCGCAGCAGCATCGCCGGCCAAACACGCGGCGTACAGCACAAACCTATTACAAGAACGTTTACAAACCGCATTTAGGTGAGAAGCCCATCGGCTCCATCACACGGGAAGATATCCAAAACCTAGTCAATGGTCTTGCCGGGAACTACGCTCCGACCACCATCAAGAACATCATCTCCAACCTATCGCCTGTATTCACGACAGCGGTTTTCGATGGGTACATAGTCAAGTCCCCTATCGTGCGTATAAGGATCCCAGAAGTCGATTCAGGACGTAAGAATCCTATAGGTATTGACGACGTGAAAACCCTTGCCGAAGCGATGCCAGCAGACTACCGGCGTGCATGCCTGTTTAATGCGTGTGTGGGTCTACGACCAGGGGAATTATGTGCTATCGAATGGGAAGATATTGAGGACCTCCCAGAGGGTACAGCTCGTCTAACCGTCAGTAAGCAAGTGGACCGGCAGGGGCAGCATGCACCATTAAAGACGAAGAATTCTTACAGGGTTATCCTGATCGGTGCTCATGCCCGTGCATTCCTTGGGGAACGTGGTGAAGGACCTATTTTTCACACGGTGCTAGGGAAAAAGTTGACGACCTTGGCGTTACGCACTGAATGGGCGAAAGCACGCGATAAGACGGGAGTGCAAGCGACCGGGTGGCATGAGCTTAGGCATTTTCATGCTTCGCAGTTGATTGCTGCTGGTGTGTCCCCAGTGGCGGTTGCTCGCAGGCTCGGACACAAAGATGCGACGGAGACGCTACGGACGTATGCGCATTTATGGCCGGATGATGATGAGCGGATGGCGGATGCTGCTGAGCGGTTTCTGTGAGCGTCCAAGGAGCGTCCAGTGGATGTGTTTATGCTGGTTGGAGTGGTTTCTAGTACTACTAAGAATAGTTGCTGTCATCTTGACTTGAAAGTCGTGGCGAGTGTAACACTGCTCGCCCAATAGATCCACGACCAAACTTGGCTTGTATTTCGTCCATAACCTGCTCAGAGCGACTCAGTGCAACCACCGCACCCTGCGCGGACTCTTCGAGAGTATCTTGCATTGGAAGGCTCTGGGATGAACCCAGATTCTCAACTCGCACACCAATCAACCTGACAGTTTTATGACGTGGCAACGCTGTCAGAAGTTCCCGAGCATGACGGTATATGACCGCTCCCACATCTGTTGCCGAGCGCAAAGTAACCGAGCGATTAACCGTAATAAAGTCGGAATCTCGAACTTTGATTGATACAGTCTTGCCCTTTAGTCCACGGGCTCTGAGGCGCCGGGCGCAGTCATCGCTGAGGTCGAGCATCTTACGAAGTAGTTCCTCTTGAGAATGCTGGTCTCTCGAGAATGTGCTCTCCGCACCAATCGAACGTTCAACGTGATAGGTCTCAACTTGCCGTGAATCCTGCCCCCAAGCTAGTGCGAGAAGGTGGCGGGCCGCTGACTTACCGACAATTCGCTCCAGAGCAGGCAGATCAGTATGAGCCAATTCAACTACGTTATGAATCCCCCACTGCTCAAGTTTTTCTTGAGTCTTCGCACCAACACCCCACAGCGCGCCCACCGGCAACATATGCAAGAACTCCACACTGACAGCATCCGGAATGAGCATGAGTCCGTCCGGCTTCGCTTGAGTCGAAGCCAACTTCGCAATGAACTTATTGCGCGCAATCCCTACCGAACAGGTAATACCAAACGCTCGAAATACTTCAGCACGAATCAATTGTCCAATTTCTACAGCGCCACCTAGTCGACGTGTCGATCCTGATATATCGAGAAACGCTTCATCCACACTCACCTGTTCGAGCTCTGGTGTTATTGCGGCAAGGATGTCCATAACACCTCGAGAAACTTGGCGATATGCTGCATGATCTGGCACAAGATAAATCGCACCTGGCGCGAGCGCCTTAGCTCTCGCCACCGGCAT
>Ga0222423_1000339_pt1 | contig 37283 bp, 41 predicted proteins | sample 3A0metagenome_FD_182472 | JGI IMG/M metagenome (GOLD analysis project Ga0222423, IMG submission 182472) | Enriched microbial communities from leaf-cutter ant dump, University of Wisconsin, Madison, United States - 3A0 (version 2) | ecosystem: Environmental > Terrestrial > Nest > Insects nest >...
TGTTGCGGGCCAACGCCCACGAGACCCAAGGAGCACTGCGATGACCACCGACACGTCAACGTCCACGTCCGCGCTCGGCGTGCTGGCCCGGCAGGAGATCCGGCACTACCTGACCTCCCGACTGTTCTGGGTCGGCGCCGCGCTGTCCGTCGTCACGGTGGCCGTCTCGGTCGCCACCGACGAGCACAACGTCGGCGCCACGACCTATGCGATCGCCCCTGCGGCGCTCCTGGGCGTGCTCGGCCTGGTGACCATGTTCGGGCTCACCCGGCGCTCCGACCGCGCTGCCGAGTCCGCGGGAACCGTGACCGTGCCCGAGCGCACGCGCACGCTCGCGCTGTGCGCGTCCGTCGTCGTGCCCGCCGCGACCGCCCTCGTGCTGTGGGCCGTGGTCATGATCGCCTTCCTCGTCCAGGACCGTCCCGACTGGCTGCTCCCGCCGGGAGTCTCGCCGTCCTTCGTGCTCGCCCAGGGCTTCGGCATCGGCGTGATCGCCGCCGCAGGCGGGCCGCTGCTCGGCCTGCTGCTCGCCCGCTACCTCCCACGTCGCGGCGTCGCCGTGATCGCCGCCGTGGTCCTCGTCATCGTGACGATCCTGCTGCAGGGCAACTTCGAGGGCGGGCAGCCCTGGCGCGTGTGGTGGGTCTGGACGTACTTCATCGGTCAGGTCAGCCAGGGCTGGTCCGTGGACCCGGGGGCCGCGTGGCACATCGCCACCGCGCCGGGCAACCCGTTCTGGTGGATCGCCTACCTCGCCGTGCTGTGCGCGCTCGCTGTCGTCCTCGCGGTGCTGCACGACCGTGAGGCCGCGCGCGGACCCCTGGTGAGGCTCGCCGTGGGACTGGCGATCGGTGCCGTGGCGCTGGGCGTGCTCACGATGACGGTGGGGTACACCGAGGTCCTCTCCAACCCGCTGCCCTGCCAGTCGTGCTGACCCACGCCGCGCGAGCGGTTCCGTGGCCGCGGGTCGTCGTGGCCTCCCTCGTGGTGGTCGTGCTGCTCGAGCTCGTCCGATGGAACCCGTGGACGCTGTGGCCGCTCGAGGGCACCGCCGTCGGTCTCCTCGCCGGAGCGGCAGCATGGTGCTTCGACGAGCAGGCCGCCGTCGTCGTCGACGTGACGCCCCGGGGGCTCGCATGGCGTACGAGCGCCCGCCTGACCGGCGTCCTCGTGCTCACCGTGACGTGGTGCGCCGTCGTCGTGCACGCGCGCGACGCCCTGTTCGACGAGGCGCCCGCGGTCCTCACCCAGGGTCTCGTGGCGATCGTGCTGGGCACCTCGTGGGCCACGTGGCGACGCTCGCGCGGCGAGGCGATGCCCGGCCTCGCCGCCGCGACCGTCACGGTGCCGCTCGCGACCGCGTGGGCTCTCGCGCGCCCGTTCGAGCACGAGCTGCCGGTCTTCCCCTACGGGTACGCCGGACTCGAGAGCGACTGGCGGCTCAGCACGACCGGCTGGTGCATCGCGGCGGTCGTGGCGGCGCTCGCCCTGGCGGGCGCCCTCACGGACGCCCGCTGGTGGCGAGCGGGGATCAGTCGGCGACCTGGACCGTCTCGCGGTGCGCCGCGCGGCGTCGACGGAGCGCAGCGACTGCCAGCATGATCACGATCCCCACGCCGATCAGCGCGAGGTTGACCAGTCCGTAGGCGAACACCTCGCCGGACTCGAACGCGACCGGGAAGCCGGTCGGCGCGGGACCGAAGGCGCCCTGGTCCGTCGCGCCCCCGAATCCACCCTCGCCCCCCATCCACGACAGGAGCACCACGAGCGTCTGGAACGTGAAGAACAGACTCTGGATCACGAGGTAGAGCACGACGGCGCGAAAGCGCGAGCGGACGGACAGCCCGAGGATCACGGCGAGGACAGGTGCGACGACGACGTTCATGACGACTCCTGAGGTGCGGTGGATGGTGCCTCCAGCCTGGGCCGGTCCGCCCGTGACCTCATCGGTGCCAGCACCGGACCTGGCAACGGGGGCACCTACGTGCTCGCACGCAGGCGCGCGGTGCCCGGAACCTGCGACGATCTGCAGATGAGACGGTGGTGCTTCCGCGCGCTGACCGCGCTCGCCGCCGCGGTCGTGCTCCTGGGGGCGCTCACGGGCGCGGTGCACGGCGAGCCGCTGCTCGTCGCGCTCGCGGTGCTGTCGTCCGCGGCTCCGCTGGGCGCCGCCGTGATCCTCGCGCGTCGCCCCGAGGCGGCAGTCGCGCCCGCCCTCGCCTGGAGCAGCGCGAGCGTCGTCCTCGTGCTGCTCAACGACACCGTCGCCGCCTCGGCGGGCACGAGCAACCCCTTGCCGGGTTCGTCGGTGGCGACCCACTGGTGGGTGGGTGACTGGCCCCTCAACGTGGCGGGGGTGCTCGCCCTGCTCCTCGTGTTCCCCCACGGTTCGGGGGGAACGGGCGGGTCGGGACGATCGCGGCGGCTGCAGGCGTGGGCGCGCGTCGTGCCGTGGCTGTTCGCGGTCGGGACGGGACTCGTGATCGCCGGGATGTGGGACGTGGCCCAGGACGCGGGGCGAGTGGTCGAGCAGCCGGGCGTCACACCCGGAGCGGGCCTCCTCGTCGGTCTCGCCCTCGTCACCACGAGCCTCGTCTCCGCCGTGGCCGACGTGGTGCTGCGGTACCGGCGGGCGAACGAGGTCCGACGCCGTCAGCTCCACTGGCTCGTGCTCGCCGGGACTGTCGTGGTGGCGCTGCTCGCGTGCGGGTGGGCCATGCAGCAGATCTGGGACGTGCCGCTCGCGGCCTCCTACCTGCCGTTCCTCGTCGCGATCCTCGTGCTCGTGCCCGCGGCGGTGGCGATCGCCGTCGTGCGGCACGACCTCGTCGACGTCGACCACCTGCTCGGCGCCTCCTTGTCCTGGCTGGTCTCGCTCGTGGTGTCGGCGGCACTGTTCGCGCTCCTCGCGTCGCTGATCGCCGTGGCGGACCCCAGCCTCGACCGGGCGGGCGCAGCGGTGGCAGCATTCGTCGCGGCGCTCGTGCTGCTCCCCCTGCACCGGCTGATCGGCGCCGCGATCGTGCGCGTCGTCGACCCCGCCCGCACCCGCGCGCACGCCCTGGCGGACCGCTTCATCGCCGAGCTCGGTCGCGGTGAGCGACCGCCCGAGGACGTCGGCGCGGTCCTCCGGGAGATCTGCGCCGACTCCCCTCCGCGCCTGCTGCTCCACGACCTCGACGGGGCGGGGTGGAGCCACCCGGACGGGTCGCCGGCACGGACCGCACCGGGACCTTCGATCGACGTGCGGCGCGGTGACGTCGTCCTGGCACGCGTCGAGGTCGAGCGCTGGACGCCGCGGTCGCGCCGCCGGGTGGTGCACGCGGTCAGGTTGCTCTCGCCCGCGATCGAGATGTGCCGGCTGGGCGCGGCGCTCCAGCGGGCCACGGCGGCGGCCCAGGCGACGACCGTGCGGCTGGCCGAGGCGAGCGCCGTCGAACGACGCCGCCTCGAGCGCGACCTGCACGACGGCGCACAGATGCGGATCATCGCCACGGCGCTGCGTCTTCGGGCCGTGCAGCCGATGCTCGACGGTGAGCCCGCGACCGAGGTGGACCGCGCGGTCGCGGAGCTGCGGGACACCGCCGAAGAGCTGCGGCGCGTGGCCCACGGGATCCGGCCCAGCCGCCTCGACGACGGGCTGGCCGCCGCCCTGGTGTCGCTGCGGTCGACGGCCCCCGTGCCGGTCCACGTCGAGATCGACGCGCTGCCGCCCCTCGGGGAGACCCAGGCGATCACCGCCTACTTCGTCGCCGCCGAGGCCGTGACGAACGCGCTCAAGCATGCCCGGCCGCGCGAGGTGCACGTCACCGTCACGCACCGCGGCGATCGGCTCGTCCTGGCCGTGAGCGACGACGGGTGCGGCCTTCCGGCAGGGACCAGGCCACCGGCGCTCGTCGACCGTCTCGCCTCCGTCGGGGGGACGCTCGAGCTGGCGAGCTCGGCCGCGGGGACCACGATCACGGCGGTGATCCCGTGCGCATCGTGATCGCCGAGGACGGCGCGCTGTTCCGCGACGGTCTCGCGATGCTCCTCGAACGCTCGGGCCACGAGGTGGTGGCCGCGGTGGGTTCCGGCGACGAGCTCCTCGACGCCGCGCTCGCGCACGCGCCCGACGTCGCGATCGTCGACATCCGCATGCCGTCGCGCTCGGGGATCGACGGCGCGCAGGCCGCGGTGGCCCTGCGTGACCGGCTGCCCGGGTGCGCGGTGCTGCTGCTGAGCCAGCATGTCGAGCTGCGCCACTGCCGCGACCTCATCGGCACCTCAGGTTTCGGCTACCTCCTCAAGGACCGTGTGCTCGACGTCACGGAGTTCGACGACGCGATCCGGCGCGTCGCCGCGGGAGGGACGGCTCTCGACCGCATCGTCGTGCGCGGGCTCGTGCAGGCGTCGGGACCGAGCGGGCTCGCCTCGCTCACCGCGCGCGAGCTGGACGTGCTCGAGCGGGCGGCGCAGGGACTGTCGAACGCCGCGATCGCCAGCGAGCTGCACCTGTCCGAGCGCACCGTGGAGACCCACATCCGCTCCATCTTCGTCAAGCTCGGCCTGCTCGCCGACGACGGCGCGCACCGCAGGGTGCAGGCCGTCATCACCTACCTGCGCGAGCACGGCTCGCACTGAGGCGCGACGTCGGCCACGACGGGCGAGCGCGCCGGAGCGGCGGGGACACCATTCGAGGTCGCCGGTCGGCGCATCCCTCAGGAGTAGAAGAGTCGCTCGACGACGGCGCGCGCCCGCCGGGCCGAGCGCAGGTACTCCTCGTCGAGCTCGGCACCCGACCCGTAGCCCAGCAGCCGGGCGATCCCCGTCATGGCGCGGCGGTCGTGCGGGAGCTGGTCCGCGTGCGCGGTCGAGACACGTCCGGACCACAGCACGAGCGCATCGCGCAGCTCGGAGGCGAGCCGCCACGCGCGGATCAACGTCTCGGCATCCTCGTCGTCGACGAGGTGCGCCTCGGCGGCCGCCTCGAGCGCGCGAACGGTCGACGTGCTGCGCAGGGCGGCTACCTCCCCCGCGTGCTGGAGCTGGAGGAGCTGGGCCGTCCACTCGACGTCGGCCAGTCCCCCGGGCCCGAGCTTGAGGTGACGCGCGGGCTGCACGCCGCGCGGGAGCCGCTCGGACTCGACCCGCGCCTTGATACGGCGGATCTCGCGCGTGTCGGAGTCCGAGAGCCCACCCTCGGGGTACCGCAACGGGTCGACGAGCAGCTCGAAGTCCTCCCACAGCTCGCGTGACCCGGCCACGTGCCGGGCGCGCAAGAGCGCCTGGCTCTCCCACACGGCGGCCCAGCGCGCGTAGTACTCGGCGAAGGAACCCAGAGAGCGCACGAGCGGGCCGTTGCGCCCCTCGGGCCGCAGGTCCGCGTCGACCTCGAGCGGCGGCTCGGTGCTCGTGGCACCGAGCAAGGAGCGCAACCGGGAGGCCACGGCCGTCGCGTAGTCCTGCGCCTCGCCGTCGTCAGCCCCGGGACGAGGGTCATGGACGAACATCACGTCCGCGTCGGACACGTAGCCCATCTCGCGTCCACCGAGGCGCCCCATGGCCACGACGAGCATGCGCGTCGGCGCGGAGTCCAGCCCTCGCTCGGCGAGCACCTCGGTCTCCGCGGCGAGAAGGCCGCCCGCGAGCACGACGTCGGCCGCCTCCGTGATCTCCTCCGCCGCGCGCGCGGCGTCGAGCACCCCGAGCACCTGCGACGCGGAGGTCCGCGCGAGCTCACGGCGCCGCACGGCTCGCAGCGCGGTCGCGGCAGCCGCTGCGCCGGTCGCACGGGACACGAGCGCCGCGGCCTCCGCGGCGAGACGCTCGGCCGACGGCGCCGCGAGCTCGGTGTCGTCATCGAACCACGCGACCGCCTCGGGCGATCCCATGAGCGCGTCCGCGACGTAGCGCGAGGTCGACAGGACGCGTGCGAGCCGCGACGCCGCGACGCCCGAGTCCCGCAGCAGCTTGAGGTACCAGTGGGTGGCCCCGAGCGTCTCCGAGAGCTTGCGAAAGCTCAGCAGGCCGGCGTCGGGATCCGTGCCCTCGGCGAACCAGCCGAGCATGACGGGCAGGAGCTGGCGCTGGATCGCCGCACGCCGCGTGACTCCCTCGGTGAGCGCGGCGACGTGCCGGATCGCACCGTCGGGGTCGCGGTAGCCGATCGCGGCGAAGCGTGCGCGCGCGGCCTCGGGCGCGAGCGCGACCTCTTCGGGCGAGAGCTGCGCGGTGGCGGGCAGCAGGGGACGGTAGTAGAGCGCCTCGTGGAGGGACCGCACGTCGCGGCGGGTCTGACGCCACCGGTCCACGAGGCCCTCGACCCCGTCCAGGCGCATCCCGGCCGCACGGGCGAGCCGCCGCAGGTCGCGCTCGGAGGTGGGCATGAGGTGGGTCCGGCGCAGGTGGTGGAGCTGCACCCGGTGCTCGAGCACTCGCAAGAACCGGTAGCACTCGGCGAGCTGCGCGGCGTGCTCCCGCCCGACGTAGCCGCCGGCGGAGAGCGACGCGAGCGCCGTGAGGGTGTGCGGGCTGTGGATCGCCTCGTCCGCACGCCCGTGCACGAGCTGGAGCAGCTGCACCGTGAACTCGACGTCGCGCAGCCCTCCGGGGCCCAGCTTGATCTGGCTCGAGACCTCCGCGGCGGGGATGTTCTCCTCGACGCGACGGCGCATCGCCTGGGCCTCCTCGACGAAGTTCTCGCGCCCCGCTGCGGCCCACACCAGGGGCGAGGTCACCTCGACGTACGCGCGGCCGAGCTCGACGTCTCCCGCGACGGGACGCGCCTTGAGCAGGGCCTGGAACTCCCAGCCCTTGGCCCAGCGCTCGTAGTAGGAGCGGTGCGACGCGAGCGTGCGCACCAGGGGGCCCGACTTGCCCTCGGGCCGCAGCGCGGCGTCGACGGGCCACAGTGCCGGCTCGATGCCCGGGGCGGAGCACGCCGAGGCGAGGAGCGTCGCGAGCCGCGTCCCGACGGCGATCGCCTCGTCCTCGCTCGCCCCGGCCGCGGGTTCGACCACGTAGACGACGTCGACGTCGGACACGTAGTTCAGCTCGCGCCCGCCCGTCTTGCCCATGCCGATCACCGCGAGCCGCGCTGCCGCTCCCCCGTCCGGCGCGTCCGCGCGCGCGAGGGCGAGCGCGGCCTCGAGCGCGGCGGCCGCGAGGTCCGCGAGGGCCTCGCCGACGGCGGGCAGGACGCTCAAGGGATCCGCGCTCGTGAGGTCGGTCGCGGCGATCCGGGTCAGTCGGCTGCGGTAGGCCCGCCGCATCGCGACGATCCCTTCGTCTCCCGCGAGCGCGGCGACGGGCACCTCGGCGTCGGGATCGGCGCCGACGGCGGCGAGCAGCTCGGCGCGTACCGCCCGCGCGTCGACCCCGGTACCCGGTGTCGGGTCGGCGAGCACGGCGAGCCCGGTGGGTCGCGCGACGAGCGCGTTGCCCAGGGCCGTGGAGGCGCCGAGCACGGCGACGAGTCGCGCCCGGGAGCCGTCGTCGGACACGACGTCCCGCAGCAGCGTGACGAGGCCGTCGTCGGACCGCACCGCCCCGGCGAGACGTGCGAGGCCCAGGAGGGCGAGGTCAGGGTCGGCGGCCTCGGAGAGGCTCGCGAGGAGAGGTTCGTGCGTCTCGAGGTCGCCGACGACGGCCACCAGCGCCTCGTCCTCGAGCACGCGGGCGGCCCGCTCGACGTCGTCGAACCCCAGCCGGATCAACCGGCTGGCGAGGCTGGGCCCTCGGCGCGAGCTCACAGGACCGGCAGGTACCGCCGCAGCTCGTACGGCGTCACCTGGGCCCGGTAGCCGGCCCACTCCTCGCGCTTGTTGCGCAGGAAGAAGTCGAAGACGTGCTCGCCGAGCGTCTCGGCGACGAGCTCGGATCGCTCCATGATGGTGATGGCCCGGTCGAGCGACGTGGGCAACGGGTCGATGCCGAGGGCCCGACGCTCGGCGTTCGTCAGCTCCCACACGTCGTCCTCGGCGCCGTCAGGGAGCTCGTAGCCCTCCGTGACGCCCTTGAGGCCCGCCGCGAGGAGCACCGCGAACGCGAGGTAGGGGTTCGCGGCCGAGTCGAGCGCGCGGTACTCGATGCGCGAGGAGTTGCCCTTGCCGGGCTTGTACATCGGCACGCGCACGAGCGCGGAGCGGTTGTTGTGCCCCCAGCACACGTAGCTCGGGGCCTCCGCGCCGGTCCACAGCCGCTTGTAGGAGTTCACGTACTGGTTGGTGATCGCCGTGATCTCCTGGGCGTGGACCAGGAGCCCCGCGATGAAGGAGCGACCCACCTTGCTCAGCTCGTACGGCGCGCCGGGCTCGTGGAACGCGTTGCGGTCCCCCTCGAAGAGCGACAGGTGCGTGTGCATCCCCGAGCCGGGGTGCTCTGCCATGGGCTTGGGCATGAACGACGCGAACAGGCCCTGCTCGAGGGCGACCTCCTTGACCACGGTGCGGAAGGTCTGGATGTTGTCCGCCGTGGTCAGGGCGTCCGCGTAGCGCAGGTCGATCTCGTTCTGGCCGGGCCCGGCCTCGTGGTGGGAGAACTCCACCGAGATGCCCATGGACTCGAGCATCGTGATCGTGGCCCGGCGGAAGTCGTAGCCGTTGCCGCGCGCGACGTGGTCGAAGTACCCGCCCTGGTCCACGGGCACGAGCGGGGCGGTCGGGTCTCCGGGAGGCTCGAACAGGTAGAACTCGATCTCGGGGTGCGTGTAGAACGTGAAGCCGAGGTCGCTCGCCTTGGCCATGGTGCGCTTGAGGACGTTGCGCGGGTCCGCGAGCGACTCCTCGCCGTCGGGCGTGTGGATGTCGCAGAACATGCGGGCCGTGCCACCGCGGTCCCCGCGCCACGGCAGGGACTGGAACGTGGTGGGGTCCGGCTTGGCGATCATGTCCGCCTCGAACACCCGCGTGAGGCCCTCGATCGCCGAGCCGTCGAAGCCGATGCCCTCGCTGAACGCGGCCTCGAGCTCTGCCGGGGCGATCGCCACCGACTTGAGCGTGCCGAGCACGTCGGAGAACCAGAGGCGGATGAAGCGGATGTCCCGCTCCTCCACGGTGCGGAGAACGAACTCCTGCTGCCTGTCCATGCCCACATCCTGCCCGACTCGCGTTACGAGCATGTGTCGCGACGCACCCAGGTGAGCCGCACTAGGCTGGCACGCATGGCGCCGCTCCGCATCGCTCTGGCCCAGGTCGACACCCGCGTCGGCGATCTCGACGGCAACGCGCGCAAGGTCGTGGACCTCGCCGGGCAGGCCGCCGCGGCGGGGGCCCACCTCGTGGTGTTCGGGGAGATGACGCTCACCGGGTACCCGATCGAGGACCTCGCGCTGCGCGGGTCGTTCCAGCGCGCCACGGCCCAGCGTGCCGTCGACCTGGCCACCGAGCTCCAGGATGCCGGTCTCGGCGAGCTCGCCGTCGTCGTCGGAAGCCTCGGGACCGTCGCGCAGCCCCACCCCGGCTCGACGGCGCCGCGCCCCACGAACCGCGCGCTCGTGCTGCAGCACGGCGCCGTCGTGGCGCACTACGACAAGGTCCACCTGCCCAACTACGGCGTGTTCGACGAGTTCCGCAACTTCGCACCGGGCGCCGAGCCCACGGTGATCGAGGTGCGGGGGCGGCGCGTGGGGCTCGCGATCTGCGAGGACATCTGGGCCGACGGCGGCCCCCTGGCGCGGCTCGGCTCGCACGACGTGTCCCTCGTGGCCGTGCTCAACGGCTCACCGTTCGAGGAGGGCAAGGGGCACGTGCGCCGCGAGCTGGCCGCCCGACGCGCCCGCGAGACCGGGGCGCCGCTCGCGTACGTGAACCTCGTCGGGGGCCAGGACGACCTCGTGTTCGACGGCGGTTCCTTCGTGGTGGGCGCCGACGGGCGGCTCCTCGCGCGCGCGCCGGACTTCGCCGAGCACCTGCTCGTGTGGGACCTCGCGGACGACGACGACGCCCCCGTGGTCGCTCAGATCGCCCAGGAGCTGAGCGATGACGAGGCCGTCTACCGGGCCACTGTCACGGGGCTGGCCGGTTACGCCCGCAAGAACGGCTTCCGCTCCGTGGTGCTGGGCCTTTCCGGGGGCATCGACTCGGCGCTCGTCGCGGCGATCGCGGCCGACGCGCTCGGCGGGGAGAACGTCGTCGGGATCGCGATGCCCTCGGCGCACTCCTCGGAGCACTCGCTCGCGGACGCGGCCGACCTCGCGCAGCGGCTCGGCGCCGACTATCGCGTGCTGCCGATCGCCGGGCCCGTCGACGCGTTCGAGGCCGTCCTGCCCCTCGAGGGCGTGGCGGCGGAGAACATCCAGGCCCGGGTGCGCGGCATGCTCCTCATGGGCGTGTCCAACCTGGAGGGGCACCTCGTCCTCGCCACGGGCAACAAGTCCGAGCTCGCCGTGGGCTACTCGACCATCTACGGCGACGCCGTGGGCGGGTACGCGCCCATCAAGGACGTCGACAAGTCCCGCGTGTGGCAGCTCGCCCGCTGGCGCAACGACGTGGCCCTCGCCGCGGGCGAGATCCCGCCCATCCCCGAGAGCTCGATCACGAAGCCGCCGTCGGCCGAGCTGCGCCCGGGTCAGAAGGACTCCGACTCCTTGCCGCCGTACGACCTGCTCGACGAGGTGCTCGACGCGTACGTCGAGCACGCCGAGGGGCGCGCCGAGCTGCTCGCACGGGGCTTCGACCCTGAGGTGGTGGACCGCGTCGTGGCCCTCGTGGACCGTGCCGAGTGGAAGCGGCGACAGTACCCGCCCGGCCCCAAGGTCACGGCGCTCGCGTTCGGCCGGGACCGTAGGCTCCCCGTGACGAGCGCGTGGCGCGAGCCGATCCCCCCGAGCACCGAGGAGCACGACGCATGAGCGAGACCCCCCAGCGGCGCAAGTTCCGTGTCACCCACCTCGCGCAGGCGAAGGCGGACGGGCGCCGGCTCACGATGCTCACGGCGTACGACGGACCGACGGCGCGGATCTTCGACTCCGCCGAGGTCGACATGCTGCTCGTGGGCGACTCCGTGGGCAACGCGATGTTCGGCTACCGCGACACGATCCCGGTGACGGTCGACGAGATCATCACGGCCACCCGCGCCGTGGTGGGCGCGACCGAGCACGCGCTCGTGGTCTCCGACCTGCCCTTCGGCTCGTACGAGGCGTCCCCCGCCCAGGCCTTCGCGACCGCCACGCGGTTGTTCAAGGAGGGCGGCTGCCAGGCCGTGAAGTTCGAGGGCGGACGCCGCGTGGCGCCCCAGGTCAAGCTGCTCACCGACGCGGGGATCCCCGTCGTCGGCCACCTCGGGTTCACGCCGCAGTCGGAGAACATGCTCGGGGGGAAGCGTGTCCAGGGCCGCGGGGACGAGGCCGCCGAGGAGCTGTGCGAGGACGCCCTGGCCCTCCAGGAAGCCGGGGCCGTGGCCGTGGTGCTCGAGATGATCCCGGGCCCCGTCGCCGAACGCGTCACCGAGATCCTGCGCATCCCCACCATCGGCATCGGCGCCGGGGCGGGCTGCGACGGGCAGGTGCTCGTGTGGCTCGACATGGCCGGGATGGGTGACTGGGCGCCGCGCTTCGCGAAGGCCTTCGGTCAGGTCGGGGCCGCGCTCGAGGCCGCCGCGCGCGCCTACGTGTCCGAGGTGCGCGACGGCGTGTTCCCCGGCCCGGAGCACACCTTCGAGTCCTGAGCTACCGGTCGGCCTCGTCCTGCTCGTCCCACGCGGCCGACCGCTCCCGGGCGAGGTCGAGCGCCCTGGCCGCCTCGTCGTACGTGTCATAGGGACCGAGGCGGTCCGTCCACGCGCTCTCGGGCCCGCGCTCCACCTGGCGCGTGCGCACGTTGAAGAAGAACTTGTCGCCCGTCCCCGGGTTGCCTGGGATGCCCATGCCCCCACTGTGGACCATCGGGGCGGGCGTGTCTCTTCGTAGACTGACCGCGTGACCTCCTCCACGGCTCCGCTCGGCGCCCTCGTCCCCGGCGTCGTCTCGCCGCTGCGGAGCGTCCCCGGGCACATCGAGCGGCCCGAGTACGTGGGCAAGGACCGCGAGCTCGAGTTCACGGGCTCGGAGGTCAAGGACGCCGAGACGATCGAGCGGGTCCGGGCCGCGGGACGCATCGCCGGCGCAGGACTCGCGGAGGTCGCCCGGCACGTCGCCCCCGGCGTGACCACCGACGAGCTCGACCGGATCGCCCACGAGTTCGTGTGCGACCACGGCGCCTACCCCTCGACGCTGCGCTACCGGCCCCGTCCCGACGCCCGCGAGTTCCCCAAGTCGCTGTGCACGTCCGTCAACGAGGTCATCTGCCACGGCATCCCCGACTCGACGGTGCTCGCCGACGGCGACCTCGTGAAGCTCGACCTCACCGCCTACCTCGACGGCGTGCACGGCGACACGTGCATCTCCGTGCCCGTGGGAGACGTCGACGCCGAGACGTCCGCGCTCGTCGAGCGCACGCACGAGGCGATGATGCGCGGCATCAGGGCCGTCGCACCCGGGCGCCGGCTCAACGTGGTCGGTCGCGTCATCGAGAAGTACGCCCAGCGCTTCGGTTACGGCGTGGTGCGCGACTTCACGGGTCACGGCGTCGGCGAGTCGTTCCACTCGGGGCTCGTGGTCCCCCACTACGACGCGGCGCCGTTCTACGACACGCTCATCGAACCTGGCATGGTGTTCACGATCGAACCCATGCTCAACCTCGGCGGCATCGAGTGGGAGATGTGGGACGACGGCTGGACCGTCGTCACCGCGGACCGTTCTCGCTCGGCGCAGTTCGAGCACACGATCGTGGTGACCGAGCCCGGAGCGGAGATCCTGACCCTGCCATGAGCCCCGACACCTTCTCCCCCAGCCCGCTGGCGGCCGTCACGACGGCGTTCGGCGTCGACATCGGCGGCAGCGGCATCAAGGGTGCCCCCGTTGACCTCGCGACGGGCCAGTTCGCCGCCGAGCGCGTACGGATCCCCACCCCGCAGCCCGCGACGCCGGCGGCCGTGGCGCAGACAGTCAAGGAGCTGCTCGAGACATTCGAGGTCCCGGAGACGATGCCCGTGGGCGTGACGTTCCCGGCCGTGGTGCACCACGGGGTCGCACGTTCCGCCGCGAACGTCGACGACACGTGGATCGGCACGAACATCGAGGACGTCCTCGGCCAGTCGCTCGGGCGCGGCATCCACGCCGTCAACGACGCCGACGCCGCGGGGTACGCCGAGGTCCGCTACGGAGCGGCCGCCGGCACGCGCGGCGTCGTCCTCGTCGTGACGCTCGGCACGGGCATCGGCACCACCCTCATCGCGGACGGGCGCCTCGTCCCCAACTTCGAGCTGGGTCACCTCGAGATCGACGGGGTCGACGCCGAGACCCGGGCCGCCGAGTCCGCCCGCGAGCGCGAGGACCTCTCGTGGGAGGAATGGGCACTGCGGCTCCAGCGGTACTTCGGGGTGCTCGAGGACCTGCTGTGGCCCGATCTCATCGTGGTGGGCGGTGGCGTGTCGAAGCACGCGGACAAGTTCCTGCCCTTGCTGCACCTGCGGGCGCCGATCGTGCCGGCGCGGCTGCTGAATGCCGCCGGGATCGTCGGCGCGGCTGCCCTCGCGGCGCGCGCTGCCCAGAAGGCGTGGACGGCGTGAGCTTCGACGAGATCTTCGCTCCCGGGATGCGGTACCTGCAGGAGCAGAAGGACTTCGAGGAGGACGACGCGCACCACCTGACCGCCGAGGGCAACCCGTTCGACGACATGCTCGACGCGGGGGCCGTGACGATCGAGGGCGTCCGGCCCGCCGCAGGGCGCGGGCCCAGCGCGAGTCCCGACGCGGGCGACGACCAGGGCGGATGAGCTGGTCTGTACGCCGGGTTCTGTCTCCTCGCGCGGTTGCCCACGCGGGGGAGGCGGCCATCCATCTAGGACGTGCGTTGCCGCACGCCTCGAGCGGTCTACCCGGGAGCTCGGGCGGGCCGCCCTCGAACGCTCCCTGTTCGACCTAGCTCCAGGTGGGGTTTACCGAGCCGCACCGGTCACCCGGTGCGCTGGTGGTCTCTTACACCACCGTTTCACCCTTGCCTCCGACCCTTACGGACCGGTGGCGGTCTGTTCTCTGTGGCACTGTCCCGCGGGTCACCCCGGGTGGGCGTTACCCACCACCTTGCCCTTCGGAGCCCGGACGTTCCTCGGCGGGCCGAGGCCCGACGCGGCCGCCCGACCAGCTCATCCGCCCCGCCAGCCTAGTGCAGCCGGACCGGGGCAGACCAGGCCGAGGGCCTAGAGTGCTCGGGTGCTCGTCCTCCTCCCGCCGTCCGAAGGAAAGACGCCGGGGTCCGACGGCGCACGCCCGGTCGACCTGTCGTCCTTGAGCTCGCCCGAGCTCTCCGCTGCCCGGGAGCGCGTCCTGGCCGGAGTGCGCGCTGCGAGCGCCCGACCCGACGCTCTCGAGGTCCTGGGGGTGCCCGCAGGCCTCGCGTCCGAGGTGGCTCGCAACGTGCGTCTCGACGCGGAGCCGGCCGCGCCCGCACGCGAGGTCTACTCGGGAGTGCTGTACGCGGCGGCGGGCCTCGCCGAGCTCGAAGGTGCGGCACTCGCGCGCGCGCAGGAGCACGTGCGCACGGTCTCCGCGCTGTGGGGGCTCGTCGCCCCGCTCGACCGCATCCCCGCGTACCGCGTGGCGATGGGTACGGCGCTGCCGGGGCTCGGCCCGCTCGCGGGCGTGTGGCGCGCTCCCCTCGCTCGCGTCCTGGACCCGATCGCGACCGAACGGCTCGTGGTGGACTGCCGCTCCGCGGCGTACCAGGCCGCGTGGCGTCCGGGGCCGACGGCGCACGCCTGGGTGGGCGTGCGCGTCGTGCGGGACGGCAAGGTCGTCTCCCACCACGCGAAGCACACGCGCGGCGTGCTCACCCGGCACCTGCTCACGAGGGACGCGGCCGTGCCGCGCACCACCGCCGAGCTGCTCGACGCGGCGCGCGAGCTCCCCGACGTGGGTCCGAGCGGGCCGGGCGGATGGCGCGTGCTCGGCGCCCGCCTCCTCGACGGGCCACGGCACCAGCAGACGCTCGAGATCGCGGTGGGCTGAACGGGCTCAGCTCCCGGCGGGTCCGTCCCGCAACGTCGCGACGGGTGGCACCATGACCCCGCCCGGTGGGACGTCCTTGACGACGACGGCGTGCGCGCCGATCTGCGCACCTGCACCGACGTGGAGCGCGTGCCCCCGCTTCGGTCGCACGAGCGCACCGGCCCCGACCACGACGTCGTCCCCGAGGTGGACGGCGAGGGGGGAACCCGGTTCCTGGGAGCCCGCGGTGATGGTGACACCGTGACCGATCGACACACGGTGCCCGATCCGCGTGTTGGGGTGGATCACGGTGCCCGCACCCCGGTGCCACAGCGTCACGTCGGGCTGGATCTCGCACTCGTACGGCAAGATCGCGTGGAACACCTGGAAGTTGACCGCCTTGAGCACCTTGGCCAGGAACGTGAGCCGCCGCCGGTGGAGTCGGGTCGACCACCACCACAGCCGCTCGGGTCGCACGACCTAGTCCTCGCGCACGAGGATGCGCCCGCACTCCTCGCAGCGGACGACGGCGTCCTCGGACGCGGCGCGGATCACCGCGACGTCGCCGGCGTTGAGGTCGAGGCGGCACCCCTCGCACCGGGTGCCGCGCAACATCGCGGCACCGACCCCGCCGTGCTGCGCACGCAACCGCTCGTACAGCGCCAGGAGCGACTCGGAGACCTGCGCCGCCTCGGCGTCGCGCGCGCTGCGCACCTGGCTCGCCTCGGCGTCGATCTCGGCGAAGGCCGCGTCCCGCTCGGCGAGCGCCGCCGCGTGGTCGTCGGCCGCGTTGCGGGCGCGCGCCTCGAGCTCGGTGAGATCGGCGTCGTGAGCCTCGAGGCGCTCCATGATCTCGAGCTCGACGTCTTCGAGCTCGCCCTGGCGTCGCGCGAGCGCCTCGAGCTCGTGCGTGAGCGCCTGCATGTCCTTGGCCGTCCCCTGGCCCGCGTCGAGGCGCGCCTGGTCGCGCTGGGCGCGGGTGCGCACCTGCTCGACGTCGAGCTCTGCCTTGGCGAGCTCGCGCCGCACGTCCGAGTGCGCGGTCCGCACCGTGACGAGCTCCGTGGCGATCGCCGCCGTGCGCTCTTCCAGCTCGGCGACCCGGGCGAGGACGTCGAGGGTGCGACGTCGGTGCGCGAGCTGGTCGAGCCGGGTGTCGAGCGCCTGGACCTCGAGCAGTCGTCGTTGCTCGGACGCGGGGGCTGTGCTCACGGAGCGTCTCCTTCGGGGGAGTCGAAGCGCGCCGACCACGGGTCGGTGCACAGGGTCGAGACGTGGGTCTCCACGGTAGCGCCGCGTCGCGCCGCGGCGGACCGCAGGGCCTGCGCGGCACGCGCGAGCCAGGGCCACTCGCTCGCGAAGTGCGACACGTCCACCAAGGCCGGGCCGCGCCCTTCGAACTCGGCACGCTCGCGGGCCTCCGAGGCGGGGTGGTGGCGCAGGTCCGCCGTCACGTAGACGTCGACGTCCGCGCCCCGGACCTCGTCGAGGACGGAGTCCCCGGCGCCGCCGACGACGGCCACCGTGCGCACCGTGGCATCGAGGTCGCCGGCGACGCGCACCCCGTGGGCCGTCGCCGGTAGCGCGCCGGCGACCCGTCGGGCGAAGTCGCGCAAGGACACCGGGGCGTCGAGGGATCCGACCCGCCCGAGACCGGTACCGTCCGCCCCGACCACCGCCGGGTCGGCGGGCACGAGAGGTCGCAAGTCCCTCACCCCGATCGCCACAGCGAGCGCCTCGGCCACCCCGCCGTGCGCGCTGTCGGCGTTCGTGTGCGCGACGTGCAGGGCGATCCCTGACCGCACGAGACGGTGCACGAGCGACCCCTTGAAGGTCGTGGCCGCGACGGAGTGGACCGCACGCAGGAGCAACGGGTGGTGGGTCACGAGCAGGTCGGCGCCCCACTGCTCGGCCTCGGCGACGACGCCGGCGACCGGGTCGACGGCGAAGAGCACTCGTCGGACCTCCTGGGCGGGGTCGCCCGCGACGAGCCCTACCGCGTCCCAGCCCTCGGCCGATCCCGGGGGATAGAGCTCGTCGAGGATCTGGATCGTGTCGCGCAGGCTGAGGGACTCGGTCACGAGGTGCACGCTACCGGCTCGCAGGCCGGGCATCGTGGGACGGTGTGATCTCCATCACACTCAGATAACGAAACGGTCACGGCCCGACCCTCGGCGTCGGCGCCGGAGGCGCTGTCTCGTTTCCGGCCGTGACGTGGGGCGCTCTCCGGAGCCGGCCTCCGATCAGGCAGAACGCACCGCCGTGGCTCCTGCGGGCCGCGCGCGGCACGTTGCGTGCGGGAACGTCAGCGACCCCGTACCGTCACCCGGAAGAACCACGGTTCTCACCCGAAAGGTCCAGTCGGAACTGGCCGATATCTCTCGTACCGCCCCACCTGGAGTGAACGACACGTGAGTCGCCACCTTGCCTCGCCCGCCCGTCCCGACGCGCTGTCCGCCGCGCGTCTCGTCCGCCGTGCCACGGCGGGGGCGGCCGCTGTGGCGCTGCTGCTCGCCGGCTGTGCGCACGGCGTGGTCTCGACGACGTCCCTGGGCGGACCCACCGCCCGGGACGACTCGGCCGTGGCCGTGTCGCGCGGGAGCGAGCGGACGGCTCCCACCGAGCCGACAGCCGCGTCCCCGGCGACGTCCGGGGGTGCGAGCCCCAGCGCGACGTCCGAGACGATGCTCCCCGCAGAGCCCACCCCGTCCCCGAGCACGACGAAGTCGGCGCCCAGGAAGCCCGAGCCCAGGCCGACGAAGACCCGCAAGCCGAAGCCGCCCGCGACGCCGACACCCGAACCCACCGCGAAGCCCAAGCCCGAGCCCTCTCCGACGCCCAGCCCCACGCCCACGGAGCCGCCCGCGCCGAAGCCGTCGCCGACTCCTGAGCCGCCGTCCCAGGGCACGAGGCTCGCCGCCCTGCACCCGTTCAGCTCGGGGTCACCGGCCAACACCGCCATCGGCTCGAAGGCGAGGTTCGGCGGCTCGGACCACGCGATGATGCGCGGACTCGCGCTCGCCGACCCCACGATCAACCGTCAGAACTGGTCGATCGCCGTGGCCTACGCGAAGAGCTCCGACCCCGTCGCGACCCTCACCGACACGACGAGCAAGAAGAAGTACACGATCCACATCCCCAAGGACGCTTCGACCACGGGTGGCACCGACCAGCACCTGTCGATCATCCAGCCCGACGGTCGCTGGGCGTACGAGCTCTACAAGGCGACGAAGCAGAGCGACACGGCGTGGACGTCGACCCGCGTGGTCAAGACCGACCTGTTCTCCGACGGGCTCGCCGACGGCGCCCGGGCCTCCTCGATCAGCCACCTGATCGGCTTGATCCGTACCCATGAGGTCGCCGAGAGGAAGATCCCGCACGTGCTCGCGATCGGGCTGCCCGACGCGGCTCTCAAGAAGGGGTGGGTGTGGCCCGCCCAGGGCGAGGACACGAGCAACAACCAGTACTCGGGGACCGTCCCGATGGGCTCGCTCTTCGCGATCCCCCCGGACGTCGACCTCGACACCTTGGGCCTGAGCGCCGAGGGGCTCGCGCTCGGCCGCGCCTTGCAGGACTACGGTGCCTACGTGCTCGTCCGCGCCTCGACCGCCGCACTGTTCGCCGAGCCGAGCGCCGACGGCACCGCGACGGACAGGATGAAGTCCGACTACCAGAAGAAGCTCTACGAGCTGCTCCGCCCCGTCACGAACAACTCCGAGAGCACCCCGGGCGGCGGCGGCACACCGCGCAGGCCCGCTCCCCCGGCTCCGAGCGCGCAGGCCGTCTAGCTACCTGTCGCACTCGCACACGAGGTTGTACTCGACCACCTGCTCGCCGGGCTGCGCCCACGCCTCGGCTTCCTCACGGCTCGCGAACGAGCGTCCCGCGAGCCGCCCGTCGGCGAGCAGCACGCCCACCTCGATCTGCTCGCGCGGGTCCATCCACACCGGCAGCGTTCCCGGGCTCGACACGTCGACCACCTCGATCCGACTCGACTTCCTCCACCGTACGCCTGCCTCGGAGAGACACCCCCGGGGCAGTCAGGCCGCGCCGCCGTTGACGAAGAGGGTCTGACCGTTGACCCAGCGGGCCGGGCCGGCGAGGAACGCGACGGTCTCGGCGACGTCCTGCGGCGTTCCCAGCCGCTCGAACGGGTTGCTGCGCGCGATCTGCTCGACCAGCTCGGGACTCTTCCCGTCGAGGAACAGCGGGGTGCCCGTGGGACCGGGCGCGATCGTGTTGACGGTGACGTCCCGCCCGCGCAGCTCACGGGCCAGGATCAGCCCGATCGCCTCGACCGCTGCCTTGGAGGCGGCGTACGCGCCGTAGGTCGGGGTCTGCAGGCGCGTGATCGACGTCGAGAAGTTGATGATCGCGCCACCGGGGCGCACCCGCTGCGCGGCGAGCTTGTCGACCACGAAGGTGCTGCGCACGTTGACCCGCTGGATCGTGTCGAACACGTCGAGGTCGAGCTCGGCGATCGGCGACAACGGCATGATCCCGGCCGCGTGCACCAGGACGTCGACGCCACCGAGCTCGCGCTCCGTCGCGTCGAACAGCGCCGTGGCGGCGGCCTCGTCGGCGAGGTCCCCGCCGACGGCGATGGCACGCCCCCCGGACTCGAGGATCGAGGCGACCGTCGCCTCGGCCCGTTCCGGGTGGCCGTGGTAGTGCACGACGACGGCGAAGCCGTCGTCGGCCAGGCGCAGCGCACTGGCCCGGCCGATCCCGCCGGATCCGCCTGTCACGATCGCGACGCGCTCCGTGGTGCTGGTCATCTGAGGTCTCCTCGCTATGATGTGAACACTTCGTACATTAATCTAGATCCTTGAAATGTACAACTGGTTCACATCTGTGAGGACGGGCGAGGAGCATCGATGACCGACCAGCACGGTGTCCGACGGCGAGGTCGTGGGCGCCGACCCGCGGCAGAGGTCCGGACGGGCGTGCTCGCCGCGGCAGGGCGCCTGCTGCTCGAGGAGGGACTGCCCGCGGTCACGTTCGACCGCGTCGCGAGGCAGGCCGGATCGAGCAAGGTCACGCTCTACAAGTGGTGGCCCTCCCCCGGCGCCCTCGCCGCGGAGGCGTACTTCGCCGAGAGCGCGCCGTCCCTCGAGTTCCCCGACACGGGGGACGTCCGGGCGGACCTCGTCGCCCAGCTGACCTCGTTCGTGCGCTGGCTGGGCCACGAGGGGACCGCCGCGCGGGTGGCCGAGCTCGTCGGGGCCGCGCAGACCGACCCGGACGTGGCCCGCTCGTGGGCGGAGCAGTACGCACGCCCCCGGCGCCAGCTCGCCCGCGACCGTCTGCTCACCGCCCAGCGGCACGGCCAGCTGCGCGAGGACGCCGACCTCGACGTGATCGTCGACCAGCTGTGGGGCGCCTTCTACCACCGGCTGCTCGTCCTCAAGGTGGGGTTCGACGAGGCGATGGTGCAGCGGGTCGTCGACCACGTGCTCTTCGGCGTCTCTCCCGTCCCGCCATCGGCGATGGACCGTCAGGACGACTCGTCGCACAGGGTGGGCCCGGAGGGACTCGAACCCCCGACATCCACGGTGTAAACGTGGCGCTCTAACCAGCTGAGCTACAGGCCCTGGTGCGCGCGACAGCCTACCGGCCGACGGGCCCGCCGATCGCGGCGCGGTACCACGCGATGCCCCGCACCTCGGTGGTCGGGTTGACGATGCGCTCGCGGATCACGCCCTCGGCGTCCACCAGGAAGCTCGCGCGCAGCGAGAGCCCACGGTCCTCGACGAACACCCCGTAGGTCCGCGCGACCTCGCCGTGCGGCCAGAAGTCGGACAGCAGGTCGAAGGTGATCCCCTCGGTCTCCTGCCACACGCGCTGGGCGGGCGTGGGGTCGCACGTGATGCCCAGCACCCGCACCCCGGCGTCGTCGAACTCGGCGAGGTTCTCGCTCAGCTCGCACACCTCGCCCGTGCAGCGCCCCGTGAAGGCCGCGGGGACGAACACGAGCATGACCTTCTCGCCCCGCAGCGCGGACAGGCGCACGGGGGTCCCGTGCGTGTCGGAGAGCTCGAAGTCGGGCGCGAGGGCCCCCACCTCGAGGGCGCTCATCGTCCGCGGCCGCGCGTGTCGAGCTTCGTGGCGGACCAGTCCGGCGCCACCGAGAGCGAGCTCGTCGCGTGCAGGCCGGCCGTCGTGGCCGCCTCGGCGATGTCGCTCGGCACCACGTGGCCGTCCCTCCCGGGCTTCGGCGTCAGCAGCCACACGCGGGCGCCGTCGTCGAGCACCGTCTGGGCGTCCACGAGCTGGTCGGTGAGGTCCGTGACGTCGCCGTCCTCGGCGCGCCACCAGACGAGCGCGGCGTCCGCGACGTCGTCGTACTCCTCGTCGACAAGCTCCGTGCCCGTCGCCGCCTCGATCGCCGAGCGCAGGGCCTCGTCCGTGTCCTCGTCCCACCCGAGCTCCTGGACCACCTGCCCGGGCTCGAAGGCGAAGACCTGCACGTTCCTGGACGCGTCGTCGTGTGGGGTGTGCGTGGCGGGTACCACGGGCGGACTGCTCCTCTCGGGCGGGAATGGCCGACGGCGGCGCCGACCTCGTGGGGCAACGCTAGTCCACCGCAGGTCGGTGCGCGGGGGCAAGACCCACCCGTCGAGACGGTCGGGCAACCGACCGCGACGACCGTCACACCCCCAAGGTGTGACTTTCTCCCCCTCGACGGAGAACAATGGACAGGTACCGCGGGCACTTCCCCGAACTCGGGACCGCACCGCGGCCGCAGTGGCGCGAGGTCAAGAGCCTCACCGCCTCGACGACGAAGGAGTGTGTGTGGCCACCCACGACCAGAGCACCGGTCCCCTGATCAACGGTCTCCTCTCGCAGGTGCCGGACATCGACCCGGCCGAGACCGGCGAATGGGTCGAGTCGCTCGACGGCCTCATCGACGACAAGGGCGGACCGCGTGCACGCTACGTGCTGCTGAACCTGCTGCGCCGCGCGCGCGAGCGCAACGTCGCGATCCCCACGTCGCTGACGACGCCGTACGTCAACACGATCGGCGTCCACGAGGAGCCGTACTTCCCCGGTGACGAGGCGATCGAGCGGCGCTACCGCAGCTGGATCCGGTGGAACGCGGCGGTCATGGTGACGCGCGCGCAGCGGCCGGAGATCTCCGTGGGCGGGCACATCTCGTCGTACGCCTCGGTGGCCACGCTCAACGAGGTGGGCCTCAACCACTTCTTCCGCGGCAAGGACCACCCGGGCGGCGGCGACCAGGTCTACTTCCAGGGTCACGCCTCCCCCGGCGTCTACGCCCGCGCCTTCCTCGAGGGGCGGCTCTCCGCGGACCAGCTCGACGGCTTCCGCCAGGAGCTCTCGCACCCGGGCGGCGGCCTGCCGTCCTACCCGCACCCGCGCCTCGCCCCGGAACTGTGGGAGTTCCCCACGGTGTCGATGGGCCTCGGGCCGTCGTCGGCGATCTACCAGGCGTGGACGAACAAGTACCTGCACACGCGCGGCATCAAGGACACCTCCCAGCAGCACGTGTGGGCGTTCCTCGGTGACGGGGAGATGGACGAGCCCGAGTCGCGCGGCATGCTGCAGCACGCGGCGTGGCAAGAGCTCGACAACCTGACCTTCGTCATCAACTGCAACCTGCAGCGCCTCGACGGGCCCGTGCGCGGCAACGGCAAGATCATCCAGGAGCTCGAGGCGTTCTTCCGCGGTGCCGGCTGGAACGTCATCAAGGTCATCTGGGGCCGCGAGTGGGACGCGCTGCTCAACGCGGACAAGGACCGTGCGCTGGTCAACCTCATGAACCAGACGCTCGACGGCGACTACCAGACCTACAAGGCCAACGACGGCGCGTTCGTGCGCGAGCACTTCTTCGGTCGCGACCCGCGCACGAAGGCGCTCGTCGAGAACATGACCGACGACGAGATCTGGGCGCTCAAGCGCGGTGGCCACGACTACCGCAAGCTCTACGCGGCCTACACCGCGGCCATGGAGCACACGGGCCAGCCCACGGTCATCCTCGCCCACACCATCAAGGGCTACGGCCTCGGCCCGGGCTTCGCGGCGCGCAACTCGACGCACCAGATGAAGAAGCTCAAGAACGCCGACCTCAAGACCCTGCGCGACTCGCTGCACATCCCCCTCACGGACGCGCAGATCGACGCGGACGAGTACCTGCCGCCCTACTACCACCCGGGCCCCGACGACGAGGCGATCCAGTACATGCTCGAGCGCCGCCGCGTGCTCGGCGGGTTCGTCCCCGAGCGTCGCACGCGCTACACGAAGCTCAACCTGCCGGGCGACAAGGCGTACGAGCTGCTCGCCAAGGGCTCGGGACACCAAGAGGTCGCCTCGACGATGGCCCTCGTGCGCCTGTTCAAGGACCTGCTCAAGGACAAGGAGATCGGGCACCGGCTCGTGCCGATCATCCCGGACGAGGCGCGCACCTTCGGTCTCGACGCGATCTTCCCGACCGCCAAGATCTTCAACACCCACGGCCAGAACTACCTCGCCGTGGACCGCGACCTCATGCTCTCGTACAAGGAGTCCGAGGCCGGTCAGATCATGCACACGGGCATCAACGAGGCCGGGTCGGCGTCGGCGTTCCAGGCCGTGGGCACGTCCTACGCGACGCACGGCGAGCCGCTCATCCCGTTCTACTTCTACTACTCGATGTTCGGCTTCCAGCGCACGGGCGACCAGTTCTGGGCGGCCGGCGACCAGATGACGCGCGGGTTCCTCATCGGCGCCACGGCCGGCCGGACCACCCTGACGGGCGAGGGCCTGCAGCACGCGGACGGCCACTCGCCGCTGCTCGCCGCGACCATGCCGCACGTGGTCCACTACGACCCGGCGTACGGCTACGAGATCCGGCACATCGTGCGCGACGGCATCCAGCGGATGTACGGCGAGGACGGCCGCGACCCGAACGTCATCTACTACCTCACGGTCTACAACGAGCCGATGCTCCAGCCGGCCGAGCCCGAGGACGTGGACGTCGAGGGCATCCTGCGCGGCATCCACCTGCTCTCCCCCGCGCAGGGCGAGGGACCCAAGGCGCAGATCCTCGCCTCGGGCGTGGGCGTGCCGTGGGCCCTCGAGGCCAAGGAGCTCCTCGCTCAGGACTGGGGCGTCGACGCGGCCGTGTGGTCCGTGACGTCGTGGAACGAGCTGCGCCGCGACGGACTGGCCGCGGACGAGCACAACTTCCTCAACCCGACCGCGGAGCGCCGCACGGCCTACGTCACCCAGAAGCTCGCCGGTGCCGAGGGACCGTTCGTCGCGACGTCGGACTACGACCACCTCGTCCCGGACCAGATCCGGGCCTGGGTGCCGGGCACCTACGCGACGCTCGGCGCGGACGGCTTCGGCTTCTCCGACACCCGCGCCGCAGCGCGCCGTCACTTCAAGATCGACGGGCCCTCCGTCGCGGTCCGGGTGCTCCAGCAGCTCGAGAGCGAGCAGAAGGTGCCCGCGGGGTCGACCGCGCAGGCGATCGAGAAGTACCGGCTCATGGACGTCACGGCCGGCACCTCGGGCAACACGGGCGGCGACTCCTGACGGCGTCCCACCGGGCATGACACGGCGGGCCGGGATCGTTCCCGGCCCGCCGTCGTCGTGCTCCTAGGTCCCCGCGGTGTGCTGGCTCGCCCGCGCGACCACGGCGTCGAGCTCGGCGCGCAGCGACGCGACCGCCTCGGCGTCCGGGTGCGCCTCGAGCGCCCCGAGGTGCTGGCGCGCCTCGAGGGGGCGCCCCGCGTCGATCGCCGAGAGCACGAGGTGCCTGGCGATCTCGGGATCGTGCTCCGCGGGCCGCCAGTGCCCGAGCCCGAGCCCGAGCACCTCGGTGTGCAGTCCCGCCTCGCGGAGCATCGCGAGCCCCTCGGCGAGCGCGTGCCCCGACGGGTCGCGCTCGGCCGCGGTCGCGACGCGACGCAGCGCACCTTCGTGGTCGTCGGCGAGCGAGAGCCGCGCGAGCTCGAGCAGGGCGAGCCACGCCCGCGGGTTGCCGGCGAGCTCCTCGCTGAGCGCCCACACCGCGAGGTCGGCGGCCTGCCGCGCGGGGGCCTCGTCGAGCTCGGCGGTCAGGGGGTCGCCGTCGCCCACGCTCGCCGCGGCCTGACGGCGCACGACCGAGGCGAGCGCCTCGAACGCTCGGCGGTTGTTCGGGTCGTCCGCGAGGATGGCGCGCAGGGCATCCTCGTGCTGGTCGTCTCCGCGTCTCGGGGCCGACGACGGCCGCCTCGCACCCACCTGGGACGGGGTCGCAGGGCGGTTCATCAGAGAGCGCAATCGGGACACCAAGGACATGTCTCGACTCTATCCGCTACCCATTCACCCCCGCTCTCCGGGAGCGCCTTTGTCGACTCCCCACAATCTGAGCCCTATGCTCAGCACGTGGCGACACGCACCGAGACGAGCGTCCCGACCTCCCGACGGGTCCGCGACAGCGGCGGCATGCTCGCCGGAGCGGCCCTCAAGCGGCTCGACTCCGACCTCGAGTGGTACCGCAGGCTGCCCGCGGAGGACAGGTCGTGGGTGGGGCTCGTGGCGCAGGCGGGCATCAACGCGTTCATCGACTGGTACGCGGCCCCCGGGTCGCCGACCCACTCGGTGTCCGAGATCTTCGCCGCGGCTCCCCCGGAGCTGACCCGCTCCATCTCGCTCCAGCAGACCGTCCAGCTGGTCCGCATGGTGGTCGAGGTCGTCGACGCGCACACCGACCGCCTCGCGGCACCGGGCGACGAGCAGGACCTGCGCGAGGCCGTGCTGCGCTACTCGCGCGAGGTCGCGTTCTCCGCCGCGGAGGTCTACGCCCGCGCCGCCGAGATTCGGGGCGCGTGGGACGCCCGCCTCGAGGCGCTCGTCGTGGACGCCCTCGTGCGCGGCGAGGTGGACGACTCGCTGCGCTCGCGTGCCGCGGCGCTCGGCTGGTCGGGCCGGGGGTCGAGCGTGGCCGTCGCGGGCTCCGCCGAGCCCGGGATGGACGACCTGCGGGCCGTCGACCTGCGACGCGCCGCCCGCCGAGCCGCTCAGGACTGCCTCGTGGGCATTCAGGGCGACCGGATCGTCGTGGTCCTCGGCGGGGAGGGTGACCTCGGTGCGGCCGCGGCGGGCCTCGCGGCGCGCTTCGGTCCCGGGCCGGTCGTCGTCGGACCCGCGGGTCAGTCGCTCGAAGGTGCCGCCCTCTCCGTCCAGGCCGCCCTCGCGGGACTCACGGCCGCCCCCGCGTGGCCCGCGGCGCCGCGGCCCGTCGACGCCGACGAGCTGCTCCCCGAACGCGTCCTCGTGGGCGACCCGACGGCCCGCTCGACGCTCCTGCGCGCGGCCTACGCGCCGATCGCCGCCGCGACGGGATCCCTCCTCGAGACCCTCACCGCGTACCTCGCGAACGGTCGCTCGCTCGAGGCCGCGGCGCGCGGGCTGTACGTCCACCCGAACACCGTGCGCTACCGCTTGCGCAAGGTGGTGGACCTCACGGGCTGGGACCCGCTCGTCGCCCGCGAGGCCTACGTGCTCCAGACCGCGGTCGCGCTCGGTGCCCTCGAGGGGGCCATGGCCCCGATTGTGCGATCCTGACAAACGTGTCCGGCAATCACTATCCGAGCCCTGCGGCGCCCCGCGCGCCGCATCGGGCACAGTGGTACCCGTGCTAGCCGTCGTCTGCCCGGGTCAGGGCGCCCAGACCCCCGGGATGCTCTCCCCCTGGCTCGAGCTTCCCGGCACCGCCGAGCTCCTCGGCGGGTGGAGCGAGCGCACGGGCGTGGACCTCGTGGCGCACGGTACGACGTCCGACGCCGAGACGATCCGGGACACCGCGATCGCCCAGCCGCTCCTGACCGCGTCCGCCCTCGCGACCGCGAGCCACGCGCTCGCGAGCGACGGCCCGCAGCCCGACGTGGTCGCCGGCCACTCCGTCGGTGAGTTCCCCGCCGCGGCGCTCGCCGGTGTCCTCGCGGCGGAGGACGCGCTCGCGCTCGTCACCGTGCGCGGCGCCGCGATGGCGCGCGCCGCCGCCGCGACCCCCACGGGCATGAGCGCCGTCCTCGGCGGCGACCCGGACGAGGTGCTCGCACACCTCGCGGAGCTCGGGCTGACGCCGGCGAACGTCAACGGCGGCGGCCAGGTCGTCGCGGCGGGCGCCCTCGACGCCCTCGCGGCCCTCGCGGAGGACCCGCCCGCCCGCGCCCGCGTGGTCGCCCTCCAGGTCGCCGGAGCGTTCCACACGACGTTCATGGCCCCCGCGGTCTCCGAGCTCGCCGAGGCCGCGGCGCGCACGACGACGACGGACCCCCGCGTCACGCTGCTCTCCAACGCCGACGGCGCCCCGGTGACCTCGGGGACGGTGGCGCTCGAGCGCCTCGTGGCGCAGGTCGCGAACCCCGTGCGCTGGGACCTGTGCTGCGAGCAGCTGATCGCCCTGGGCGTGACCGGTCTCCTCGAGCTCGCCCCCGGCGGGGTCCTCACGGGGCTCGCCCGCCGCACCCTGCCCGGCGTCGCCACGGTGGCGCTCAAGACCCCGGACGACCTCGACGCCGCCCGTTCCCTCATCCGCGAGCACGCCGGCGCGTCGGCCGGTCAGGAGGACCAGTGACCCGAACGACCCTCAACCAGGCGAGCGGCGCGCAGTTCTCGCGCGTCATGGGACTGGGCGCCGTGCGCGGCGAGCTCGTCGTCACGAACGATGACATCGCGGGCCCGATCGACTCCTCGGACGAGTGGATCCGCCAGCGCACCGGCATCATCACGCGACGGCGCGCACCCGAGGGCGTCGACGTCATCGACCTCTCGGAGCAGGCTGCGCGTGAGGCCATCGCCAATGCCGGGCTCGAGCCCTCGGACATCGACGCCGTGATCCTCTCGACCGTCACCTGGTTCCACCAGACGCCCGCGGGTGCGGCCGTCCTCGCCGACCGGCTCGGGGCCACCCCGGCCGCGGCGTTCGACATCTCGGCCGCGTGCGCGGGCTACGCGTACGGGATCGGCCAGGCGGACGCGCTCGTCCGTTCGGGGGTCGCTCGGCACGTGCTCGTCGTGGGCGCGGAGAAGATGAGCGACTTCATCGACCCGACCGACCGCTCGATCTCCTTCCTGCTCGGAGACGGTGCTGGCGCCGTCGTCGTCGGCCCCTCGGACTTCCCCGGCATCGGACCCACCGTGTGGGGCTCGGACGGCTCGAGGTCCCAGGCCGTGCGTCAGACGCACTCGTGGCAGGAGTACAAGGCGAACCCCGAGCTCGAGTGGCCCACGCTGCGCCAGGACGGCCAGTCCGTGTTCAAGTGGGCGAGCTTCCAGATGGGTCCGATCGCGCAGCGCGCGCTCGACGCGGCCGGGGTCACCGCGGACCAGATCCAGGCGTTCATCCCCCACCAGGCGAACATGCGGATCATCGACCAGATCATCAAGCAGCTGGGGCTGCCCGAGACGGTGGCCGTGGGCCGCGACATCGCGGACACGGGGAACACCTCGGCGGCGTCCATCCCGCTGGCGACCGAACGCCTGCTGCGCGAGGGCCAGGTCTCCTCCGGCGATCTCGCGCTCCAGATCGGTTTCGGTGGTGGACTGGTCTACGCGGCACAAGTGATCGTCCTGCCCTGAACCGCACCGCCCGGCTGCGAGAATGTCCGGGCACCGGCGACAGCCACCCGCAACAACCAACCAAGGAGACACCATGGCGTACACCGAGAGCGAGATCCTCGAGGGGCTGGCCGAGATCGTCAGCGAGGAGACCGGTCTGCCGACCGACTCGGTCCAGCTCGACAAGAACTTCACCGACGACCTCGACATCGACTCGCTGTCGATGATGACGATCGTCACCCTCGCCGAGGAGAAGTTCTCCGTGCGCATCCCCGACGACGAGGTCAAGAACCTCGCGACCGTCGGCGACGCCGTGAGCTTCATCAACGGCGCCCAGGCCTGACGAGGCGCCAGCACCGCGCCGACGCCGGGTGCGAGGGCTCGACCCTCGCACCCGGCGCCCCACCCACCTCCGGAGAAGTCATGAGCAAGCAGATCGACGTCGTCGTCACCGGCCTCGGTGCCACCACGCCGCTCGGCGGGGACGTGCCGAGCACGTGGGCCGCCGCGCTCGCCGGAGAGTCGGGCGCGCGGACGTTCGACAACGACTGGGCCGAGAAGTACGAGATGCCCGTCAGCTTCGCGGCGACCATCAAGGTCAAGCCCGAAGAGGTCATGCCGCGTCCCGAGATCAAGCGCATGGACCCCTCCGCGCAGTACGCGATCATCGCGGCGCGCGAGGCGTGGGCCGACGCCGGGACGCCGGAGCTCGCCCCCGAGCGGCTCGGCGTGGTGGTCTCCTCCGGGATCGGGGGGATCTGGACCACGCTCGACGCGTGGGACACCCTGCGGGAGAAGGGCGCCCGGCGCGTCCTGCCCATGACGGTCCCCATGCTCATGCCCAACTCCCCCACCGCCTACGTCGAGCTCGAGCTCGGCGCCCGGGCCGGTGCGCACGCGCTCGTCTCGGCGTGCGCCTCCGGGGCCGAGGCGATCGGATACGGCTTCGAGATGATCCGCTCGGGCCGCGCCGACGTGGTCGTGTGCGGCGGCACGGAAGCCACGATCCACCCCATGCCGATCTCCGCGTTCGCGGCCTCGCGCACGCTCTCGCTGCGCAACGACGACCCGCAGGGCGCGTCACGCCCCTACGACGTGGGCCGCGACGGCTTCGTGATCGGCGAGGGCGCCGGGATCGTCGTCCTCGAGAGCGCCGAGCACGCCGCAGCGCGCGGCGCCCGCGTCTACGCCCGCCTCGCCGGGCAGGGGCTCAGCTCCGACGGTTACCACATGACGTCTCCCGAGCCCGAGGGCCGCGGGCAGATCGCCGCGATGCGGGCCTCGCTCGCACAGGCCGGTCTGGCACCGTCCGACGTCGTGCACGTCAACGCCCACGCGACCTCGACCGTCGTCGGCGACCTCGTCGAGGCGCGCTCCGTACGCGCGACGCTCGGGGACGCGGCGGACGGGGTCGCGCTCTCGGCCACCAAGTCCATGACGGGCCACCTGCTGGGCGGCGCCGGGGCGCTCGAGTCGATCTTCACGGTGCTCGCACTGCACGAGCGCACGGCGCCCCCCACGATCAACGTCACGGACCCCGACCCCGAGCTCGTGCTCGACCTCGTCCGTGACACCCCGCGCGCGCTCCCCGAGGGTCAGATCGCCGCGATCAACAACTCCTTCGGCTTCGGGGGGCACAACGTGGCCCTCACCTTCGCGAGCGCCTGACCGGGCGGACCACCGTCCGTCGTCGGCCCCTAGGGAACCAGGAGCGCTGCCGACGTGCGGTTCACCGGCGCGTAGTCCTGCTTGGTGGCCGTCACGCGAACCGTGAGTCGCTTGCCCCGGTCGGCCTTCGTCACGACGTAGACGCGCTTCGAGCCTTTCGTGGTGATGGCCTTGCCGTTGCGGTACCACCGGTAGCGCACCGTGTCCGCGCGCGGGGACCAGTCCTTGGCCCGCGCGGCGACCGCGGTGAGCCTCGTCCCCACCGTCGCTCGGCTCACGCCGTCCGGGAGCTCGATCGTGGGGCGCGGGGTGGTCGCGAACTCCTTCTTGACCTGGTAGACGCCCTTGAGCTGGAGCACGGCCTCACGCGTGCCCGGGCCTTTCGCCACGGCCACGACGCGCAGCATGCGGCCCGCGCTGTTCTTGGGCAGGCGCTTCTTCTTGCCCGAACCGAGGTACCGCCACGTCCCGTTCACCCGCTGCAGCTCCCACCGGAACGTCAGCTTCTTGGGCCTGGGCGAGAGCTTGCCGCCCACCCACGCCCGTAAGCGCGCCTTGGCCTTCGCGCCGGGCAGCAACGACTTCTGGTCGACGTGGATGTACAGTTCCCTCACGTGGCGGCCGTACCCGGTGGGAACACCCCTGGACCCCACAGGCGCCGCGAGATACCCGGCCCAGACGGGGCTCGTGAACCCGGCCGCCCCCGGCCGGTAGTACACGATCAGCCCGTTGCCGCTCCCGAACGGGGCGAGGCCGTTGTACCCGCAGCCGCCCGGGCCGCAGCCGTACGACCCGAGCTCGCCCATCCGGGGCGCGTCGCCGCGGAAGGTGACCTTGCGCAGCGGGGTGTCCGAGCCGTCCTCGGTGGACCTGTCCTGGTCGAGCGCGCTCGCCCCGATCCAGGTGACGGTCGCAGGGATCACGAACGAGCGGATCTTGTTGCCGTAGAAGGCGAAGTCCTCGATGGTCTCGACGCCTCGCGGGATGGAGACGGAGGTCGCCGGCTTCGGCGAGTGGTCCGGGTAGACAAAGCTCACCGGTCCGGCGAAGGCGCCGTACCCGATGGACGTGACCCGATAGCTGGTACCCCGTGACGTGATCGTCGCGGGGATCGTGATCTTCTTCTTGCGGGATCCGCTCCAGCCCGTGAGCGTCGCGGTCCCTTCCGCGTCGTCGAGGTCGAACGTGAACGCACCGACCTTGACGCCCGCGCGCGCAGCTCCGGAGGGCTCGTCCGCCGACGTCGGCATCGACGCGACCCCCAGCGCGAGGATCGCCGTGACCAGGACTGCGACCGCTCGGCGGCCTCGGCTCGTGAAGCGCATCGCAGCAGCGTAGCGGCAAGGTGCGCCGCTCCTCGCTACCCGTGCGTGAGCGCCGCCCGAACGTCGTGCACGATCCCTCGGACGGCCTAACCGGTGCGGTGCAACCAGCGCACGGGCGCCCCGGCCCCCGCGTAGCGGAACGGCTCGAGCTCCTCGTCCCAGGCCTCACCGAGGGCGAGGCGCAGCTCCGCGCGCAGGCGGGCGGCGTCGTCGGCGTGCTCGAGCGCGGCCCGGACCCTGTCCTCGGGGACCACGACGTTGCCGTGGACGTCCGTGGCGGCGTGGAAGATGCCGAGCTCGGGGGTGTGGCTCCAGCGGGAGCCGTCCGTGCCGAAGCTCGCCTCCTCGGTCACCTCGTAGCGCAAGTGGTTCCAGCCGCGCAGCGCGGACGTCAGCTTGGCCCCCGTGCCCGGGACACCCTGCCACGACACCTCGGTGCGGAACATGCCGGGCGCGGCAGGCTGATCGGTCCAGTCGAAGGACACACGCGCGCCGAGCACCCCGCCGGTGGCCCACTCGATGTGAGCGCACAGCGCACGGGGTGCTGAGTGCACGAAAAGTACACCGCGGGTGATGGCACCAGCCATGTCGTCACTCCCTAGGTTCGAGGTGCGTCTTCCCCAACGACCTCATCTAGCGAGCTTCTCCGTGGCACACGCGGTGTACCTGGGGCTCATCATGCCCCAATCCCGGCGCCGTGACCAGCCCCGGCGTCCGCGTGCCTAGATGTAGTTCCCCGTGACGTTGTGAACGCGTTGTGCGGGGGTGAGGCCGTCGATGCCGGTGTGGGGTCGGTGGTGATTGTAGTGATGGAGCCAGTCGGGGTAGGTCGCTGCGCGGGCGGCGTCTGAGTCGTAGTTCTGGGCGTAGGCCCATTCGGTGGCCAGGGTGCGGTTGAAGCGTTCGACCTTGCCGTTGGTCTGGGGGCGGTAGGGGCGGGTGCGTCGATGCGTGACGCCTTCGCCCAACGCCTTGGCGAAGGCGTGCGAGCGGTAGCACGAGCCGTTGTCGGTCATCACTGCGCTGACCTCGAAGCCAGCGTCGCGGAAGAACTCTCGTGCGCGCTGCCAGAAGCTGGCGGCGGTTTCCTTGCGTTCGTCGGGCAGTTGCTCGGAGTAGACGAGTCGTGAGTAGGAGTCCACGGCGTGGTGCAAGAACACGTAGCCGCGCGAGGCGGGCGCCCCACGACGGGCAGCCTTGTCACGAGCCGCGTCGGCGTTGCGTGCCTGGATCGAGTCGCGCCCGTGGGCACGCCACCCTCCACCATCAGGGATCCGGCCGAGCTTCTTGATGTCGACGTGGACCAACTCACCGGGAGCCGACGCCTCGTAACGCACCACGGTGGGCTTGCCCGGTCCCCTGGTCGAGGTGGGTCAGCAACGGCATCTGATACCGGGCCAGGACCCGCCCGACCGTCGAGCGGGGCACCCCCAGGTGGTAACCGATCCGGTGCGGTCCCCACCGACGAACAAACCGCAACGCCACGATCCGCCGCTCCAAGCGTCGCGGGCACTTCGACGGGCAGCGGCGCGGGCGCGACGAACGATCCATCAACGTCTCCCCATCGCGATACCGCCTCGCCCACTTCGACGCCGTCGCCGGTGAGACCTGAAACCGTTCGGCAGCCCGCCGCACTGACCAACCGTCCACCACGATCAGCACAGCAAGACGACGACGCCCCTCCGGCGTCAACGGAGCATTAGCGTGAGTCACGAGGACCTCCGAGCAACGAAGTGAGTGTGGTAACCCACATCGTGCCCGGAGGTCCTCCCTCACCTCAGACGTTCACAACCTCCCGGGGAACTACACCTAGACGAGCTCGCGCACGGCCCGCATGGCCTTCTTGCGCACCGAGCGCTCGAGCCGGTCGAGGTAGAGCATCCCGTCGAGGTGGTCCACCTCGTGCTGCAGGCAGCGCGCCATCAGTCCCGTGCCCTCGACGACGACGGGCTTGCCGTCGAGGTCCGTGCCCTCGACCCGGGCGTACCACGCGCGGTGGGTGGGGAACCAGAGCCCCGGCACCGAGAGGCAGCCCTCGTCGTCGTCCTGGTACTCCTCGGTGGACGTCGCCACGATCACCGGGTTCAGCACGTAGCCGATCTCGTCGTCGATGTTCCACGAGAACGCGCGCAGGTTCACCCCGATCTGGTTGGCGGCCAGGCCCGCCCGGCCGTCCATGTCGACCGTCTCGAGCAGGTCCTCGACGAGGGAGCGCACGCGCGCGTCGACATCGGTGATGGGGTCGCACGGGGTGCGGAGGACGGGGTCCCCCACGACCCGGATCTCTCTGATCGCCATGGGTCCATCCTTCCACGAGCCGCGGCTCGTCCTGGCATGGCGAAGGGCCAGGCAACCGTGCCTGGCCCTTCGACGTGCTGCGTGGGGGTGCTTACTCGCCCGACGGCGCCTGCGCGGGCACCATGCCGAGGAGGCTGCGGACCTCGCCCTCGTAGAAGCGGCGGTGGCCACCCAGCGTGCGGACGGCGGAGAGCTTGCCGGCGTTCGCCCAGCGGGTCACCGTCTTGGGGTCGACGCGGAAGAGCACGGCGACCTCGGCGGGGGTGAGGAGGGCACCGGGGTGCCCGGGAGCCACGGAACCAGCGGCCGTTGCGGCGGCGTCGGTAGCGGTGGGGATCATGTACTGCTCCTGTCGTTCGGTAGCTCGGCCAACCCAGGGGGTCCCGAAGCTTTGCGTCCCCTCCTCGCGGAGGGTTTGCCTTTTTCGCTGACGCGTCACACTTTGCCCGATAACGGACAAACACGCAACTACCGGAACGGTTATTCACCCGATGGGGTTGCGTCCATGCTGGTCAGAGGCTCGATGTGATGTCCCTCACACCTCATTCGCGGCCAGCGAGCTCCCTCGCGGCCCGTCGCTCCCGCTCCACCGCGGCCCGGTGCGCACGAGGGTCGTACTCCGGGGAGCCCTGCTTGCGGGCCATCGCTGCCGCGGCGGCCTTGGCCTCGACGTACTTCTTGTCCGCCGGCGTCTGCTCGTGGGTGGTCATGCCGCACCTCGATCTCTCGACGGTTCGCTCGCACTCGGCTCGGTACCTCGTCCCACCGTACGCCGTCGCGCTCGGGTGCACCTGCGGATCGCTCGTGCCCCAGGCGGGGCTTGAACCCGCGACCGACGGATTATGAGTCCGCTGCTCTGACCGGCTGAGCTACTGGGGCGCCGCTGCGAAGCCTACCGACGCCCGGGCCGGGTACTACCGTGGAGTCATGTCACTGCTGCGCCGCCGCATGATGCCCACCGCCGTCCGGGCGCTCATCGACCTTCCCTCGGGCGACGCGCTCCTCGCGGCTGCCGCCCTCGAGGACGGCAGCTACGCCGCCGCGTCGCGGTTCGCACTGCATCGCGTAGCTGGCGGTGAGGTCACCTCGTGGCCGTGGACGGAGGTGGACCGTGCGGCGTTCGACCCCGAGGCCGCCGTGGTCCACGTGACGCTCGTCACGGGCGAGACGATCGATCTCGAGCTGACCGCGGAGCGCAACCGCTCCTTCGCCCAGACGCTGCGTGAACGGGTGCAGAACTCGGTGGTCACCGCGTCCTCGACCCAGCTCGAGAACGGCACCACGGTGCGGGTCGCGGTGCGCCGGGCGAGCGACGGGCAGCTCTTCTCCCAGGTGATCGCCGTGGGTGTCCTCGACCTGTCGGAGCCCACGACCGCCGCCGTCGTCGACGAGCTCGAGTCCCGGGTGCGCCAGGCGGCCGGACTGCCCTGATTCGCCTGCTAGAGTTCTCTGCTGCTGTCCCCTGTAGCTCAATTGGCAGAGCATTCGACTGTTAATCGAAGGGTTGTTGGTTCGAGTCCAACCGGGGGAGCATCTGGCCCCCGCCCGGGTTCCCTGGGCGGGGGCTTCTGTCTGTGCGGAGAAGGTCCGCCGCTTCCATCCCAAAGGCTCGCGCGATCGCGTCGATCTCGTCGATCGCGAACGCTCGCTTGTCGTGGAGCTTGAGCGAGACCGCCTGCGGGGTAAGCCCGAGGATCACGGCGAGGTCGCGCTGCTGGACGTTGTAGCGACCCATCTCGGCGCGAATGTTTGCGGTGACGCGTCGGCTGAGCGGTAGCTCGTCGAGCGGCACGAAGGGGATGACGTTTGTGCTCATGACCTGACAGTACAACGGTACGTGAAGTCTCGCAACGGGCGACCGGGTGAATCGCGACACGCCGCATGCGCTCAACAGATTGTGAACTCGCGCGCCGCTGTGCTAGAACTTCGCCATGGTGAGTTCACAGAACGTTGTTTCACGCAACGTCCGCACGGCGATGGACCTACGAGGCGTGACGCAGAAGTCGCTCGCGGAGGTCCTTGGGATCACCCAGCAGGCCATGTCAATGAAGCTCAACGGCACCCGCCCCCTGCGGATCGAAGAGCTCGAGGAAATCGCTGGGTACCTTGAAGTCGACGCCGCTTCGCTCCTCGCCCGGAGCGCATCGTGACGCGCGCACGCTCGTCGGCCAGGCTAGACGGACTCGATGTAGAGCACCGTCTTGGTCGGCGTCACTCGGACACGTCCCGGAACGACCAGCAGGCTCCCGGAACGCTCGGCGGACTTGAGTCGTGGAACGACGACGTCCCGGCGGCTCTTCGCGAGGTGGCCCACGAACGTCTCGCCGAGCAGTACTGCGACCGCGTCGAGGTCGTAGGGGTCTCCGGTGTCACGAGCGAGCCGAAGGGTGAGGCCCTCGACATCGACCCCCACCGGGTGTCCGGCGTGTTCGAGGGCTCGGTTCAGAGTCTCGAGGTCGACCAGCTGCACCGCGGTGCGCGATTCGAGTGCGAGCGTCACGGTGCTTGCCGTCGAGTCGTTCGGCACAGTCGCGACGACCGGCGTGTGCGGTGGTCGGCTCAGGCGCATCTCGAAGCCTCGCCCGTCGGCCAGCACGGTCCCCATTGCTCCGAGGCGTCGACCCGCTCGGCCCGCCTCCTCGACTTGCTTGCGCACGGCGTCCTGCCACCTTCTCGGGATGTAGCCGACGACTCGTCCGGCCAGGAGCAGCGCGATCGCGCGGCGGTCGTGGGCGTTCGTCGGCTCAGCACGCACCTCGAGCGTGACCTCCTGCGGTGCAGTGCCATCCATGCCGAGATCGCGCAGTGCGCGCCTGACGTCCCCGGTCCTGTGTTCGACGCCAGCCGCCGGGAACCCGTGCTCGAAGTCGAGCAGCTCGTCCGGCTCGAACACGGCGGCGGGCGTGCGCTCGCGTCGGCTGAAAAGACCCACGATGACTCCTCTTCGGTTGGTGAGTCGGCGTCGCATGCGCCGGCCTCGTGCAGCACCACCGTAGAGGCCCTCGTCGACGCGCCGGGCTCCCCCTCCCGGCGCGTCGACGGTACGGGGCCCGCCGGGGGTGCGTCGTGAGCGTCGAGATGACTGGCTCGGACCCGCTGGTCCGCGTGTACGCCGGCGAGCTCGACGAGACCTACCTCGGTCTCGAGGTCCTCCTAGTCGACCGCGCGGGCAACGCACTGCGCGGTGTGCTGCAGGACCTGCAGCAGGTCCCGTCCCAGCGGTCGATCGACATCGCGATCCACACCGCCGAGCTGCTCGGCGTGCCCGACGCCGCCGCACACGTGCGAGCACAGGCCGCACCGCTGCGTCACACGCACCTGCTCCTGGACGGACTCCCCTACGTCGTCGACGTCGACCTGTCGGTGCTCACGACCGTGCCCAGGTCCGCCCTCGAGCCCACCCCGCCCGTCTTCCCCTGATCGGAGACACGC
>Ga0222423_1000342_pt1 | contig 37141 bp, 34 predicted proteins | sample 3A0metagenome_FD_182472 | JGI IMG/M metagenome (GOLD analysis project Ga0222423, IMG submission 182472) | Enriched microbial communities from leaf-cutter ant dump, University of Wisconsin, Madison, United States - 3A0 (version 2) | ecosystem: Environmental > Terrestrial > Nest > Insects nest >...
TCATAGCGAGGGGGAAACGCCCGGTCCCATTCCGAACCCGGAAGCTAAGCCCCTCAGCGCCGATGGTACTGCACTCGCCAGGGTGTGGGAGAGTAGGACGCCGCCGGACATCATTCAGAAAGAGCCATCCCTTCGGGGGTGGCTCTTTCTGTTTCCCCGGAACGATCGCGGCCCGTGCGCGGCAGAGGATCGGTGGTGCAGATGGCGCCGGTGTGCGCGTGGACGCGATCCGGTTCTGCGGGACGGCGTGCTCGGCGGGCCCGGATCAGGGCTCGGTGCTGATGCGGGGCCGTTCTTGGCCAGTCGCTGGTCTGTCGTGCGTGTCTGGAGCTGTGGGTGTGGTCACTGACGTGCCGCCAGGTACCGGTGCGGAGCGCATGGGTGGGATGATGGCCGTCGAATCGTGCGAGGAGAGTACACAGATGAACAGCGATCACCGGTCGGGACGTTTCCCGGACGACAAGGACAGGTCCAGCGACGACCGCCGGGACGGCGGGAGGTCGGCTGGCGGTGAGAGGTCGTCTCACGGTGGTCGCACCGGCGGTGCATCACGCGGTTCGTCGAGCTACGGCTCCGTCCGAGGCGCTGACCGAGGTGGCCAGGGCGGCCGCGGAGATGCCGGCGGCCGTTCGCGCGACGACCGTGCGGGGCGACCGTCGTACGGGGATCGCGGCCGGCAGGACGCGCGCGGGTCGTACGGTGACCGTTCGCGCGACGAGCGTGCGCGCGGTGGCTCCGCGGACTGGGGCTCCGGGGCAGGTGCTTCAGGTGGGCGACCGTCCTCCGACGCCCGGGGTGGCGGGAGTGCTCGTTCGTCGTACGGAGACCGTCCTGGCTCGGGCCAGCGCCCGTCGTACGGTGAGCGGCCCGGTTCGGGCGACCGTTCGTCGTACGGCGAGCGGGCCCGGTCCGGCGAGCGTCCGTCGTACGGGGACCGTTCAGGTTCCGGGCAGCGTTCCTCGTACGGTGACCGGTCCGGTTCTGGAGAGCGCCAGCCGTACGGTGAGCGTTCCCGCCCGGGTGGGCGTTCGTCGTATGGCGATCGGTCGGGGTCCGAGCAGCGTTCGTCCTACGTTGACCGTGCCGGCGCCGGTGATCGCGGAGGCCAGCGTGACCGCCGTCCCTCCGGGGACCGCGCGCGGGACGACCGCGGAGCTCGACCGTCCTACGGGCAGCGCGACGACGCGTCGCGCGATCGTCGTTCGTCGAACGACGGGTCGCGCGAGCGGCGCGATGCGGGCTCCGCGGCCGGCCGTCCCAGCTACGGGGACCAGGATCGCGGCGGGCGCGCTCGGCCGTCGTACGGGGACCGCGGCCGCGACGATCGCGGACGCGAAGGCCGTCCTTCGTCCGGGCAGCGAGACTCGCGTCCGGCATCCGGGCGGCACGCGCCCGGTGATCGTCCGAGCGCCGGCCGGCCCGAGCGACCCCGTGACGACCGCTCGGGGCGACCTGCCTACGGTCAGCGGTACGAGGAGCGCGGCTCGTCGCGTCCATCGTCGAGCGATCGGCGGCCGATCGCGGGGGAACGTCGTGGACCGCACGATCGTCCGGAGCGCACCTCCTCAGCGCCGGGCGCGGGTGGAGACCGTCGCGGTGGCCCCGCACGTGGCGGTGACCTGCGCCGCGACGGCGGCCGTAGCGACTCCGATCGTCGTGGTTTCGATGGCCGCAGCTCCGAGAGCCGCGGTTCCGATCGCGCCGGCCACCAGCGCGGGGACAGCGGTCGCGACGGCCGCCGTGGTGACTTCTCGCGAGGTCCTCGCTCCGCCGGCGGACGGCCGTCGGGCGATCGCGACGTCGCGCGTGGCGAGCGGGACTCGCGCCCGCCGCAGGACCAGCGTCGGCCTGGGCCGTTCATCCCTGACGACGTGACGTTCAGCGACCTCGACCGAGCCGCTCGGGCGCCTCTGCGCACCCTGAGCAAGGACAACGCTGAGCGCGTCGGCCGTCACCTCGTGATGGTCGGTCGCCTCCTGGACGAGGATCCGGAGCTCGCGTACGAGCACGCTCAGGCGGCTGTGCAGCGTGCGGGTCGTGTCGACGTCGTGCGCGAGGCTGCCGGCCTGGCCGCGTACCGAACAGGTCGTTTCGCCGAGGCGCTGCGTGAGCTGCGCACGGTGCGGCGGCTGAACGGCTCGTCGGAGCACCTGCCGATCATGGCCGACTGCGAGCGTGGCCTCGGGCGCCCCGAGCGTGCCATCGCCCTGTCCCAGGAGCCGGAGGCGGAGTCCCTGGACGCGGCCGGTCGGCTCGAGCTGGCGATCGTCGTCAGCGGTGCGCGCGTGGACCTCGGCGAGTTCGACGCCGCGATCGCGACGCTGGCGACGCCGGCGGTACGTGGCGCGAAGGGGGTCGCGGCCGTGCGGGTCGCACAGGCGCGGTCGGCTGCGTTCGAGGCAGCCGGCCGGTCCGGCGAGGCTGCCGCGGAGCTGGCTCCCTACAGCGCGGCGCAGCTCGCGGAGGCGGACGGTGGCGTCGCCGACGACGAGGACGACGTCGTCGTGTACGACCTCGTGGAGGACGAGACCGACGTCGAGGCGGATGAAGAAGACGCTCAGGACGAGGGCGACGACGTGGTCGAGGCCGGCGTCGACGACGCGCAGCCCGGTTCGGCGGACGTCGTCGAGGAGGACGCTGACGCGTCCGGGGCGGTCGCTTCTGGCGACGGTGCTGAGGGTGCCGACGAGAAGGAGCGCGCATGAGCGCGGGGCTGATCGGGTCGAGCGCGCCGCTCGCCGAGTCCTACGACCTGGCCCTCGTCGACCTCGACGGTGTCGCCTACAAGGGGCACGAGCCGATCGAGCACGCCGCCGACGGGCTCACGTCGGCGCGAGGCCACGGGATGCGCCTGGTGTTCGTGACCAACAACGCGTCGCGCGAGCCTGAGTCCGTGGCCGACCAGCTCACGGGGCTGGGCATCGCGACCCGGCCCGACGAGGTCATGACGGCAGCACAGGCCGCCGCGCAGCTGCTGCGGAGCCGGCTCCCGGAGGGCTCGCGCGTGCTGGTCGTCGGCGGTGCCGGTCTCGTCACGGCCGTGCGGGAGGCCGGGTACCGGGTGGTGGACTCTGCGGACGACGAGCCCGCGGCGGTCGCCCAAGGCTTCGCGCCCGAGGTGGGCTGGGCGCAGCTCGCGGAGGCGGCCTACGCGATCGAGCGGGGAGCGTGGCACGTCGCGTCCAACCTGGACCTGAGCCTGCCCACCGCGCGCGGGTTCGCCCCCGGGAACGGTTCGCTCGTCGGCGCGGTCCGCGCCGCCACCGGCATCGTTCCGGACAGCGCGGGCAAGCCCTCGTCCACGATGTACGACATGGCCGTCGAGCGCGTCGGTGCGCGGAACGCCCTCGTGATCGGCGACCGGCTCGACACCGACCTGGCGGGGGCCCGATCCGGCGGGTACGACGGGCTGCACGTCCTGACCGGGGTGAGCTCCGCGCGCGACGACATCCTGGCGATCCCGGGCGAGCGTCCGCACTTCGTCGGGGCCGACCTGCGTGCGCTCCTCGAGCCGCACCCGGAGCCGGGCCGATCGGACGACGGCTGGTGGGTGTGTCGCGAGGCGTCCGCGCGTGTCACGCACGGTGTGCTCGAGCTCGGTCGCGGTGGTGCGGACCCGATCGACCTGGTCCGGGCCGCGTGCGCGGCGGCGTGGGCGGCGGTCGACGCGGGCGACGACCTCGACCCCGGCAGCGTCCCGGAGCTCGCCCGTCCCTGACCGGGCGTCCGCACCCTGGGGATGTCTCGCGCCCGTGTCGGTCCCGCCGGGTAGCGTGGGCGCGGGTTCGGACAGCGAGGAGGAACGGTGAGCGAGGCGATCGAGGTGGTCCCTACGGGCGACGACGGCGTCGACGAGGCGTTGCGTAGCCTCGACGGCGTCGCCGAGCAGCCGCTGCGCGCGCACGTCGCGGCGTTCGACGCCGTCCACGGTGCGCTCCAGGACCGGCTCGCCTCCGCCGAGGCGTGACCGCCCTGACTGCGCGAGCCGTACGGTCTCGTGAGGTGACGGCGCCCGGCGGGCTCGTCGCCCCCGGACCGTTCGCGGAACAGCCCGCTCAGGACCGCACCCGCACCCTTCATTGCACCCGTCACCGCACCGGAAGGAGCGCCCCGATGGTCGACCACGCCGTCCGGCTGGACATCGCCCTCGTGCGTCGCGGGCTGGCCAGGTCGAGGGGAGAGGCGACGAATCTCGTCTCAGCCGGGCGGGTTCGGGTCGACGGAGCGGTGACGCAGCGGTCCGCGACGGCTGTCGGACCTGCGGCAGCGCTCACGGTGGACCGCGACGACGACCCCGGTTACGCGTCGCGCGGCGCCCACAAGCTCGTCGGCGCGCTCGATGCGACGGGAGTCGTCGTCGACGGTCGGGACTGCCTCGACGCGGGTGCGAGCACCGGCGGGTTCACGGACGTGCTCCTTCGGCGCGGGGCGCGCCAGGTCGTGGCGGTCGACGTCGGCCACGGGCAGATCGTCGACCGCTTGCGCGACGACCCTCGGGTCGACGTTCGCGAGGGTGTCAACGTGCGCGAGCTCGACCCAGCGTCGGTCGATCCCTCGCCGTCGCTGGTGGTTGCCGACCTGTCGTTCATCTCGCTGACGCTGGTGCTTCCCGCGCTGGCCGGCGTCGCGACGGCGGACGCGGACCTCCTCGTCATGGTGAAGCCGCAGTTCGAGGTGGGGCGCGAGCGGCTCGGCTCCGGCGGGGTCGTGCGTGATCCGGCGCTGCGTGCACAGGCCGTCCTGGAGGTCGCGGCGGCGGCGAGCGGCCTCGGCCTCGGCGTCGTGGACGTGGTCCGCAGCCCCCTGCCCGGGCCCAGCGGGAACGTGGAGTACTTCCTGTGGTTGCGTCGTGGCACACCCGGGATCGACGAGCTGGAGGCTCGCGTGCGTGCGGTCGTCGCCGGCGGACGTGAGGAGGACGCATGACGCGTCGAGCACTGGTCGTCACGCACAGCGGGCGCGAGGTGGCGGTGAGCGCGCTCGAGGAGGTGGTGCGCGAGCTAGGGGCCGCCGGCATCGAGCCCGTGCACGCCGGTGAGGACACGGAGGCCGCCGACCTGCCCGAGTTCGACCTGGCCGTGGTGCTGGGCGGCGACGGGACCATCCTGCGCGCCGCCGAGCTGACCCGCGGCACGGTCGTGCCCCTGCTCGGCATCAACCTGGGGCACGTCGGTTTCCTTGCGGAGGCGGAGCGCGACGACGTCGGTGACGCGGTGCGGCGGCTCACAGCGGGCGACTTCACGGTCGAGGAACGCGGGACGCTCGAGGTGCGGGTCGTCCGCGCCGACGGCACGGTCCAGACGGGGTGGGCGCTCAACGAGGTGGCCCTGGAGAAGGCGGACCGGTCGCGGATCCTCGAGGTGGCGGTCGGCGTGGACGGGCACCCGTTGTCGTCGTTCGGGTGCGACGGCGTGGTCGCCGCGACCGCCACCGGGTCGACCGCGCACGCGTTCTCCGCCGGGGGTCCCGTCGTGTGGCCCGATGTCGACGGGATGATCCTGGTGCCGCTCGCCGCGCACGCGCTGTTCGCGCGACCACTCGTCGTCGGTCCACGCAGCCGCCTGGCGGTCGAGGTGCTCGACCGGTCGCCCGCTCAGGGGCTCATCACGTGCGACGGACGCCGCCGCCTCGAGGTGCCCGCGGGGTCGCGGGTCGAGGTCACGCGCGGTGACCAGCCGGTGCGGCTCGCCCGGCTGACGCCGGCGCCGTTCACGACGCGTCTGGTGAACAAGTTCGACCTGCCCGTGGCGGGCTGGCGCGGACGCCCCACGCAGACGAACGGCGAGGGGCGTCCCGGCGCGGGTGGTGGCCCGTCGTGATCGAGGAGATCCGTATCGCCGATCTCGGTGTGATCGGTCGCGCGCACGTCGAGCTCAGCGCGGGACTGACGGTGCTCACCGGTGAGACCGGCGCCGGCAAGACGATGGTGCTCACCGCCCTCGACCTCCTGCTCGGGGGCAAGGCTGACGCCGCGACCGTGCGGACCGGTGCGGCCGGCGCATCCGTCGAGGGGCGTGTCCTGCTCGCCGCCGACGGGGATGCGCTCGCGCGGGCCGCCGAGGCGGGCGCCGAGGTGGACGACGACGGGTCGCTCGTCCTGGTCCGCACGATGAGCGTGGGTACCGAGGGCTCCGCGGGACGCTCGCGCGCGTTCGTGGGTGGCCGATCGGTGCCGCAGGCGGTGCTCGGTGAGATCGCCGAGCACCTCGTGACCGTGCACGGGCAGAGCGACCAGGCCCGGTTGCGCTCGCCCGCGCACCAGCGAGAAGCGCTCGACGCGTTCGTCGGCGCCGAGCACACGGCGACGCTCGCCGAGCTGAGGGCGGCGTGGGCCGAGCGCAACGGCGTGCAGGACGAGCTGGACGACCTGGTGAACCGGGCGCGCGACCGCAGCCGCGAGGCCGAGCTCCTGCGCCTGGGGCTGGCCGAGGTCGAGCGCGTCGACCCGCAGCCGGGCGAGGACGTCGAGCTCACGGCGGAGGCGGAGCGGTTGGCGCACGCCGAGGACCTGCGCGTGGCGGCGACCGGAGCGCACGTCGCGCTCGCCGGCGATCCCGACGGGGCCGCCGTCGACGTCGTCAGCGCCGTCGATCTCGTCGAGCAGGCACGTCGCACGCTGGAGCACGCCGGTGCGCACGACGCCGTGCTGGGCGCGCTCGCCACTCGTGCCGGAGAGGCCGGCTACCTGCTGGCCGACGTGGCCGCCGAGCTGTCGTCGTACGTCGAGGACCTCGCCGCCGACCCGCGACGGCTCGACGTCGTGCACCAGCGTCGCGCCGAGCTCGCGACGTTGACGCGCAGCTACGGGTCGGACGTCGACGAGGTGCTCGCGTGGGCCGACACGGCCGGGCGGCGCCTCCTCGAGCTCGACGGCGGCGACGAGCGGATCGAGCAGCTGCGTGCCCGACGTGACGAGCTCGACGCGACGCTCGGCGGCCTGGCCGAGAAGGTCACGGCATCTCGGCGTGCTGGGGCCCAGCGGCTCGCGGCCGCCGTGACGGCCGAGCTCGCGGGGCTCGCGATGTCGGGTGCCGACCTGCGGGTGCAGGTCGAACCCGCGCAGGCACTGGGCCCGCACGGCGCCGACCAGGTCGAGATGCTGCTGGTTCCCCATGCCGGGGCTCCTGCCCGCCCGTTGGGCAAGGGTGCCTCCGGCGGTGAGCTCTCACGCGTCATGCTCGCCCTCGAGGTGGCGCTCGCGACGTCGCCCGACAGCGGTGCGTCCCGACCGGGCACCTTCGTGTTCGACGAGGTCGACGCGGGCGTCGGTGGCAAGGCCGCGGTCGAGGTCGGGCGCCGCCTGGCCACGCTCGCCCGGCAGTCACAGGTGCTCGTCGTGACGCACCTGGCGCAGGTCGCGGCGTTCGCGGACCACCACCTGGTGGTGACCAAGTCGCAGGCCGCCGGCGTCGATGTCGTGACGGACTCCGACGTGAGGTCGGTCACGGGAGAGGAGCGCGTGCGCGAGCTCGCCCGCATGCTGTCGGGTCAGGCGGACTCCGACGCCGCGCGGACGCACGCCGCAGAGCTCCTGGAGCAGTCGTTCGTGGGACGATGACGCACGATGAGATCCAGTCTGCGCAAGCGCTCCGCCCTGCCTGAGCCCGGCGTCGTCGCCGGTGTGGCTCGAGTCGACCCCCGGACCAAGGGGCTGACGAAGCGTCTCAAGGCAGGCGACGTCGCCGTCATCGACCACGAGGACCTCGACCGCGTGTCGGCCGAGGCGCTCGTCGCGTGCCAGCCCGTCGCCGTCCTGAACGCTGCACGCTCCACCTCGGGCCGGTACCCGAACCTGGGCCCGGAGATCCTGGTCGGCGCCGGGATCCCGCTGGTCGACGACCTCGGCCCGGACGTCATGGCCATCGCCGAGGGGCACCACCTGCGGGTCGTCGACGGCAGCGTGTACGACGGCGACGACCTCGTCGCCGAGGGCGTCGTCCAGACGCCGTCCACCGTCGCGCTGGCGATGGAGGAGGCGCGCGCCGGCCTCTCGGTGCAGCTCGAGTCGTTCGCAGCCAACACGATGGACTACCTGCGCCGGGAGCGGGACCTGCTGCTCGACGGTGTCGGCGTGCCCGACATCAGCACGGTGATCGACGGTCGCCAGGTGCTCATCGTCGTCCGGGGCTACCACTACAAGGAGGACCTGGTCACGCTCCGGCCGTACATCCGCGAGTACCGGCCGGTGCTCATCGGCGTGGACGGGGGAGCGGACGCGATCCTGGACGCCGGCTGGCGGCCCGACCTCGTCGTCGGCGACATGGACTCGGTCTCGGACCGCGCCCTGAGCTGCGGCGCGGAGATCGTCGTGCACGCCTACCGGGACGGTCGTGCGCCGGGTCTGGCGCGCGTCGAGCAGCTGGGTGTCCCGCACGTCGTCTTCCCGGCGACGGGCACGAGCGAGGACGTGGCCATGCTGCTGGCCGACGACAAGGGCGCCGAGCTCATCGTCGCCGTCGGGACGCACGCGACGCTCGTCGAGTTCCTCGACAAGGGACGTTCCGGCATGGCGAGCACGTTCCTGACCCGCCTGCGCGTGGGCAGCAAGCTCGTCGACGCCAAGGGCGTCTCGCGGCTCTACCGCCACCGCATCTCCAACCTCCAGCTGACGCTGCTGGTCCTCGCAGGTCTCCTCGCGCTCGGCGTCGCGCTGGCCTCGACCTCGGCCGGGCAGACGCTCTACGAGCTCCTCGGCGCCCGGTTCGACGACTTCACGTCGTGGGTCGGCTCGCTCTTCGGGGGCAGCTGATGACCGCGGACGCCCGCTCGACGGCTCGTCGTCGCCCCCTTGCCTGCCTCATCTTCGACGGAGAGAACGCCCTGTGATCGACTTCCGCTACCACGTCGTCTCCCTGATCTCGGTGTTCCTGGCGCTCGCCGTGGGCATCGCGCTGGGCGCGGGCCCTCTCAAGGAGACGATCGGTGACACCCTGACCGGGCAGGTCCAGCAGCTGCGGACCGAGAAGGACACGTTGCGTTCGCAGCTCGACGACGCCAACTCCGACCTGTCGGACACGCAGTCCTACGTCGAGGCGGCGTCGCCGCAGCTGCTTGCAGGCTCGCTGACCGACCGGCGCGTCGTCGTGATCGAGCTGGGCGACCTCAAGGGCGCCGAACGCAAGGGCCTGGCCGAGCACTTCAAGCAGGCCGGGGCCAGCATCACCGGCTACGCGACGCTCACCGACGCGTGGTCCGACCCTGACCAGCGCAGCTTCCGGCAGGCGCTCGTCGGGAACCTCACCCAGTTCCTGGCCCCCGCGCCGGCGACCGGAGCCGACCTGGAGACCGAGCTGGCCGCGGCGCTGGTCCAGGGCCTGACGGGTGCCGACAAGGCCGCACCGGACAAGCTCAGCCAGGACGCCTCGTACCTCATGGAGATCCTGACGACCGGTGACAGCCCGCTGGTGACGCTGGCCGACCCGATCACGGTCCCCGCGGACGCGGTCGTCGTCGTGTCGGCGAACGAGGCCGCCACCGCGACGGCCCCGTCGCCCACCGCGCCCCCGACCGCGGAGGACCTGGCCCCCGAGCTCTCGGTCATCAGTGCCGCTCAGCAGTACTCGACCGGTGCGGTGCTCGCGGACGGTGCGCGCGGCGAGGGCACCCTGACGGACACGATCCTTGCGGACGACGACCTGAGCGCCGCCCTGACGACCGTGTCCGACGCGCAGGACGTCGCCGGGCAGGTGAACGTGCCGCTCGCACTCGCGGCCCGTATCGCCGGCACCAACGGCCACTACGGGTTCGGCGACGACGAGACCACGATCCCGCCGGCCGTGCAGCTCGCACCGGTGGACCGGACCCCCGTCGCCGCGCAGCCGTCCGGCGAGCCGACGAAGGGTTCGGCGGGATGAGTGCGGGCTGGCGCCGTCGCGTGGTGGCGGCGCTGGTCGGGGGGACGGTGACCTCGGCGACCCGCGGGTTCCTCGACCAGCAGGCCCCGGGCGGGCAGGCCCGCTGGACCCGCACGAACCACCGTGGCGAACCCGTCAGCATGCTCGAAGGACCGGCCATCGGCGCCGGCATCCTGGCCGGGGTCGCGGTGGGCGCGCCGGACACGCGCGGCGCGGCTGCGCTCGTCGTCGCCACGGCCGCGGGCTCGGCGTTCGGCATCGTCGACGACCTCGCGGAGGACCAGAGCGCTCGTCGCAAGGGTCTGCGGGGACACCTGGGCGCGCTCGCGCACGGGGAGGTCACCACCGGCGGGCTCAAGGTGCTGGGGATCGGCGCAGCGTCGCTCGTCGCGGCGTCCCTGGCCGCGCGCCGCAAGCCGGGAGCGAGCGCCGTCGGCCACCTGGTCGACGTGGGCACGTCGGGTGCCCTGATCGCGTTGAGCGCGAACCTCGTCAACCTGCTCGACCTGCGCCCCGGTCGCGCGCTCAAGGCCGCCGCCCTGGTGGCGATCCCGCTGGCCGCCGCCCCGGGGGCGGGTGGCGGTGCGGCCGCCGGCATCGTCGGGGCCGGCTACTCCGCGCTCGACCAGGACCTGGCCGAGACCGACATGCTGGGTGACGGCGGCGCGAACGCGCTCGGCGCCGCTCTGGGCACTGCGCTCGTGCTGAGCGCACCCCGCCCGGTGCGCCTGGCCGCGCTGGCCGCCGTGGCCGGACTGACCGTCGCGAGCGAGCGCATCAGCTTCACGAAGGTGATCGCGTCCACGCCCGTCCTGCGCGAGCTCGACGCGTGGGGCCGTCGGCCCGTGCACGTGGCCGACCTGGGTGCGCCGGGCGACCTGGGCGACCCGGCCCCGTGAGCCCGGTAGCCCGGCGCGCGGCGGGCGGCCTCGCCGGCGCGGCCGCCATGATCGCGGCCGTCACCTTGCTGAGCCGTGTGCTGGGCTTCGGACGCTGGTTGGCGCAGGCCCACGGCGTCGGCCCCGCGGCGATCGGGGACGCGTACAACTCGGCGAACCTGCTGCCCAACGTCCTGTTCGAGATCGCCGCGGGCGGCGCGCTGGCGGGTGCGCTGGTGCCCGTGCTCGCCGGCCCGATCGCCCGGGACCTGCGGGGTGACGTCGATCGGATCGTCTCGGCCGCGGTGGGCTGGACGCTGCTCGTCCTCGTGCCGCTCGCGGGCGTGCTCGCGCTGCTGGCGGCGCCGATCGGGGACGCGTTGGCGCACGGCGACGCACGCAGTGCGGACCTCATCCGGTACTTCGTGCTGGTCTTCGCGGTCCAGGTCCCGATGTACGGGCTCGCGGTGCTGCTGTACGCCGTGCTGCAAGCGCACAAGCGGTTCTTCTGGCCGGCTTTCGCCCCCGTCATGGCGTCGGTCGTGACGATCGCGACCTACCTGGTCTACGGCGCGCTGGCAGACGGCGAGCAGTCCGACCCGAGCCACCTGGCCGACGGTGCGCTCGGCGTGCTGGCGTGGGGGACCACGCTCGGCGTCGCCGCCATGTGCCTGCCCATGCTGATCCCGGTCCGTCGCCTGGGGGTCCGGATCAGGCCGACGTTGGGCTTCCCGGCCGGTGTCGGCCTCCGCTTTCGCTCGCTCGCCCTGGCCGGCGTCGGTTCCGTGGCCGCCCAGCAGCTCACGACGCTCGCCGTCGTCGTGGTCGCGAACGCCTGGGGGACCAAGGGGACGCTCTCGGTGTTCCTCTACACCCAGCAGGTCTACCTCCTGCCCTACGCCGTGCTCGTCGTCCCGTTGGCGACGTCGACCTTCCCGCGTCTGGCCGCCCGTGCGTCGGCCGGCGACAGGGTCGGCTTCGCCCGCACGTCGAGCGCGGTCACGCGCGGGGTCGTGGCGGCCGCGGGTGTGGGTGCGGCGGCGGTGATCGCGGCCGCGGTTCCGATCGCGTCGATCTTCCGGGTGCTGGCCAAGGAACCGGCCGTCGGTGCCGGGCCGGTCGCGAGCCAGATGGCGGACACGCTGACCTGGATGGTGCCCGGGGTCGTCGGTTTCGCGCTGCTGTTCCACGCGTCCCGCTCGTTGTACGCGCTCGAACGGGGACGTGCCGCGATCGTCGCCAACGTCGCCGGCTGGGGAGTGATGGCCGTAGGGGTCGTCGGCCTCGCGGCGCTCGACTGGCCCGACGGACGCACGGCCGTCTCGATCGGTGCAGCGAGCACCATCGGGATGACGCTCGGCGGCATGGTCGCGGCGGTGGCGCTGGCGCGAGCGGCGGGCTCGGCCGCGCTCGCCGGGCTCACCCGGACCGTCCTCGTGACCGTCGGCGGGGGCGTCGTGGCCGCGCTCGCCGGGCGATGGATGGCCGACACCGTCCAGGACCTGGGCGGCGACGGGCTCGTGACGGCGCTGGGCGCGGCCGCGGGAGCGGGCATCCTGGCGCTCGTCGTGTGTGCCCTGGCTCTCGCGGCGCTGGACCGCGGCACGGCGCTGGGGGTGCTGCACGCCGAGCGGGAGCCCGCCCCGGCCGTCGTCGGTCCCGTTCCCCGACGACACCGAGTGAGGCGATCGGGCCGGACGCCCTGAGTGACCGGACTCACCGCGCGTGCCCCTTCGATAACCGGGGCGGCGTCAGGTAGGTTGGAATCCCGTGACAGAGCGCGCGCATCGACTCTCCGGGCGGTCGGATTCCACGACCCGGCACATCTTCGTCACCGGGGGCGTCGCTTCGTCTCTCGGCAAGGGTCTGACGGCGAGCAGCCTCGGCCGACTCCTTCGCTCGCGTGGCCTGCGGGTCACGATGCAGAAGCTCGACCCGTACCTGAACGTGGACCCGGGCACCATGAACCCGTTCCAGCACGGCGAGGTCTTCGTGACCGACGACGGTGCGGAGACGGACCTCGACGTCGGGCACTACGAGCGCTTCCTCGACGTGAACCTGGTCGGGTCGGCCAACGTGACGACCGGGCAGGTCTACTCGCAGGTCATCGCCAAGGAGCGTCGCGGCGAGTACCTCGGTGACACCGTGCAGGTCATCCCGCACATCACGGACGAGATCAAGTCCCGGATGCGTCAGCAGGCCGACGGCGACTTCGACGTGATCATCACGGAGATCGGCGGCACCGTCGGCGACATCGAGTCGCAGCCGTTCCTCGAGGCCGCGCGCCAGGTCCGGCACGACATCGGCCGCGACAACTGCTTCTTCCTGCACATCTCGCTGCTGCCCTACATCGGCCCGTCGGGCGAGCTGAAGACGAAGCCGACGCAGCACTCGGTCGCCGCGCTGCGCAGCATCGGCATCCAGCCCGACGCGATCGTCCTGCGCGCGGACCGCGACGTGCCGGAGAGCATCAAGCGCAAGATCGGGCTGTTCTGCGACGTCGACGTCGAGGGCGTCGTCGTCGCCAAGGACGCTCCGAGCATCTACGACATCCCGCGCGTGCTGCACTCCGAGGGCCTCGACGCCTACGTGGTGCAGCGCCTCGGACTGCCGTTCCGGGACGTCGACTGGTCCGGCTGGGACGACCTGCTGCACCGCGTGCACCAGCCGGCGCACCGCGTCGAGGTCGCGCTCGTCGGCAAGTACATCGACCTGCCCGACGCGTACCTGTCGGTGACCGAGGCGCTGCGCGCCGGCGGCTTCCACCACGACACGAAGGTCGTCATCCGCTGGGTCACGTCGGACGACTGCCAGACACCCGAGGGTGCGAGCGCGTCGCTCGAGGGCGTCGACGCGGTCCTGGTCCCGGGTGGGTTCGGCGTGCGTGGCATCGAGGGCAAGCTCGGCGCGCTGCGCTGGGCGCGCGAGAACCGCGTCCCGACGCTCGGCATCTGCCTGGGCCTGCAGTGCATGGTCATCGAGTACGCCCGCACCGAGCTCGGCCTCGAGGGGGCGTCCTCCTCGGAGTTCGACACCGACCCGGCCCACCCCGTCATCGCGACGATGGAGGAGCAGCTCGCGATCGTCGGCGGCGAGGGCGACCTGGGCGGCACCATGCGGCTGGGCTCGTACGAGGCCGCGCTGACGCCCGGTTCGGTGGTCGCCGAGGCGTACGGCTCCGAGCGGGTCACCGAGCGGCACCGTCACCGCTACGAGGTCAACAACTCCTACCGCGACAAGCTCGAGGACGCCGGTCTGGTCATCTCGGGTGTCTCGCCCGACCGGTCGCTCGTCGAGTTCGTCGAGCTCCCGCGTGACGTGCACCCGTACTACGTGGCCACGCAGGCGCACCCCGAGTTCAAGTCGCGCCCCACCAAGGCGCACCCGCTCTTCGCGGGGCTCATCGGGGCGGCGCTCGCGCAGCGCGGCGACGACGCCTGATGACAGGCGTGCCGGACGCGGGCGCCGTGACCGAGGACCGGCCGGCGCCGCGTCCGGTCGTGCAGCACACCGTGCTGCACGAGGGACGGGTGTGGGACCTCGTGTCCGACGAGGTCGACCTGGGGGAGTCCCGGGTCGTGCGTGAGTGGGTCGACCACCCCGGCGCGGTCGCGGTGATCGCGCTCGACGACGAGGAGCGCGTGCTGCTGCTGCAGCAGTACCGCCACCCTGTGCGCTCCGAGCTGTGGGAGCCGCCCGCGGGGCTGCTGGACGTCGAGGGCGAACCGCACGTCGACGCAGCGGCCCGTGAGCTGGCCGAGGAGGCCGACCTGGTCGCAGGCGCCTGGTGGCACCTCGTCGACTTCTACACGACCCCCGGCGGGTCGTCCGAGCGCATCACGGTCTTCCTGGCCCGCGACCTCTCGCCCGTCCCGGACGACGAGCGCTTCGAGCGGACCGACGAGGAGGCCACGATGGTCCCCGCGTGGATCGCGCTCGACGACGCCGTGGATGCCGCCCTGGGCGGCCGGTTCCACAGTCCCACGGCCGTCACCGGGATCCTGGCCGCCGCAGCGGCCCGGTCGCGCGGCTGGAGCATCCTGAAGCCCGCTCGCTGAGACCAGGCGTCCGGGGTGTCTGCTCGCCGGGTCGGGCGAGGTGCGTCAGGGTGCTCGGTGACCCGTCCAGACACGCCCGTCCCAGTACTCCTGGCCGTACCCGGCCGGTGACGGGTACCAACCCGGTGCCGCGGCGGGGTGCGTGACGACCTGCGTGGCGAGCATGACGTTCACCGGCGCCACCATCCGGACGGCGTGCGCCTGGCAGGCCATCACCAGGCTCACCACCCACCCGATGAACGACCAGCCGAGGAACAGGTTCAGCAGCCCGATCGCGGCCTGGTTGGAGCGGCCCCGGCTGGCGGCGATCGCCCATGGGAGCAGGTAGCCCATCGTGACGAGCGTGCACACCCAGGCGATGGCGATCACCGCACCGCTCACCTGCCGCTGGTCCGTCACCACCTGCGAGGGCGCGGACCAGCCCCCGGTCGCCCCGCCGGTCCAGTGCACCGGCTGCGTCGTCGGGATCGGCTGCACGGTCGGGGTCGGGTGAGCTGTCGGGACTGGCTGCTGGCTTCCCGTGGTCGGGCCGGCGCCGATGGTCGGGAAGGGTGTCGTCGGCGGACCTGCCGCACCAGACGCCTTGCCCAGGCTCACGCCGCCCGTGTCGTTCGACGGAGCGGGCACGACCCGGATCGGCACGGTGTCGGGGTGCGACTGCTCGTGAACGGACGTGTCCGCGTCTGGTTCGCTCATGGTCATCTCCTGCTGCTCATCGGGTGCACGCGTCGACGTTCGTCGTGGTCAGTCGACGTCATCGGCTGGTGCTGCGACGGTACTGAGCGTTGGCGAGGGGTACGAACACGATCAGGATCACCGCCGACCAGATGAGCGTGTAGACGCCGGCGTGCTGCAACGGCCAGGAGTCGGGCGTGGGCACGCCGTCCGGGATGTTGCCGAACAGCTCGCGTGACGCCTGGGTCACGGCCGAGACCGGGTTCCACTCGGCGAAGGTCTGGAGCGGACCGGGAAGGCTCTCGAGCGGGACGAAGGTGTTCGCGACGAACGTGATCGGGAAGATGACGATGAACGTCGCGTTGTTGAACACCTCGACACTGGGCACCAGCATGCCGAGCCAGGCCATGACCCACGAGATGGCGTAGGCGAACACGAGCAGCAGCAGGAACCCGGCGGCCGCCTCGCCCACCGAGCTGTGGATCGCCCATCCGACGAGCAGTCCCGTCACGGCCATGACGATCAGCACCAGGACGTTGTTGATGACGTCCGACATGGTGCGCCCCGTGAGGACGGCAGACGGTGCCATCGGCAGCGACCGGAACCGGTCGATGATGCCCTTCTTGATGTCCTCGGCCAGCCCCGCACCCGTGATCGTGGCGCCGAAGATGACGGTCTGCGCGAAGATCCCCGCCATGAGGTACTCGCGGTAGTCCTTCGGGCTCGTGCCCCCGGGCACGTCGATCGCGCCGCCGAACACGTAGGCGAAGAGCAGGACGAACATGATGGGCGACAGCGTCGTGAAGACGAGAAGGTCCGGCACGCGCTTGATCTTGATGAGGTTGCGCTTGGCGACGACGTACGCGTCGCCGATGACGATGGGGACGGCCATCACGCGGCTCCTTCCGTCGCGGCCTCGTCGTCCTCGGCCATGCGGCCCGTCAGGGAGAGGAAGACGTCGTCGAGCGTGGGGCGGCGCAGCCCCACGTCGTCGAGCGTGACCGAGGCGCCGTCGAGCAGGCGGAGCGCCTCGGTCAGGACGTTCGCGCCGCCGCTGACGGGCATGAGCAGGGAGCGACGCGGCTCGTCGAGGGTTGCGGGGGAGACGCCGAGCGGCTCCAGCAGCCGACGGGCCTCCTCGAGCCGGGCCGGGTCCTGCACGGTCAGCTCCAGGCGTTCACCGCCAACCTGTGCCTTGAGCTGGTCGGACGTGCCCTGCGCGATGATCCGACCGTGGTCGATGACCACGATCTCGTCGGCCAGCAGGTCGGCCTCCTCCAGGTACTGCGTGGTGAGAAGCAGCGTGGTCCCGCCGGCGACGAGGCTCTGGATCACCTCCCACATGTCCGCGCGCCCGCGCGGGTCGAGGCCCGTGGTCGGCTCGTCGAGGAAGATGACGGGCGGGTTCGCCACCAGGGCGCCGGCGAGGTCGAGCCTCCGCCGCATCCCGCCGGAGTACGTGCGCGACGGGCGGTCCGCGGCGTCCTCCAGCCGGAACGACGCCAGCAGCTCACGTGCCCGCTCGCGGGACCGCTTGGCGCCCAGGTGGTAGAGCCGCCCGATCATGTCGAGGTTCTCGAACCCCGTGAGGTACTCGTCGACCGCCGCGTACTGGCCGGACAGCCCGATGCGCCGGCGCACCTCCCGCGGGCGCCGCAGGACGTCGACACCTGCGACCTGTGCCGAGCCCTCGTCGGGGCGGAGCAGCGTCGTCAGGATGCGGACGATGGTCGTCTTGCCGGCCCCGTTGGGGCCGAGGAGTCCGAGGACGGACCCGGTCGGGACGGTCAGGTCGACGCCGTCGAGCGCCGTGACGTCCTTGTATCGCTTGACCAGTCCCCGGGCGGAGACGGCCACGTCGGTTTCGCTGGGAGCCATTCCATGAGACTAGGTGTGACCTCTGACACAGTCACGGACAAAGTGCCGGGGCGAACGGTCAGACGGTCGCGACGGCCTCGGGAGCAGGCGCTCCGGTGGTGATCTCCCCGCGCGTGCGGGTCGAGAACAGGAAGGACGACACCCCGGCGGTCAGCAGCGCGGCACCGAGCATGTGCAGGTTGACGAGAGCGATCGGAAGTCCCGTGAACAGCTGCACGTACCCGATGGCTCCCTGGAGCAGCGTGACGACGACCAGCAGCACGGCCGTGCGCCACAGCCGCCCGGTCGCGCCTGCCCGGCGCAGGCGCCAGACGACGACGGCGAGCACCGCCAGGAACGCCCACACCGCGGCCGCGTGGACCTTGGCCATGAGGTACGGGTCGACGGCGAACCGGTAGCCGACCTCGTCGTCACCGGAGTGCGGGCCGGCGCCGGTCACGATCACCCCGAGCACGAGGACGACGACCGTGAGCGCGACCAGCACGCGGACCCAGGTACGCGTGACGGGATCGACGAGCGCCCGCGACGGTTCGTCGCCCTCGCGGAACCGGAGCATGAGCCACGTCGAGAGCGCCACGAGCGTCATGGAGATGAGCAGGTGCACGGCGACGAACCCGGGGTTGAGGTGCGCGAGCACGATGACGCCGCCGATGACGGCCTGTGCGAGCACCAGCAGCAGCGGCGCCGTCGCGAGCCAGCGGTACGAGCGCGGTCGGCTCCGGTCCGTGGCGACGAGCGCGGCGACGAGGAGCGTGATGACGAGCAGGACGCCCGTCAGCGTGCGGTTGCCGAACTCGATGAGCGGGTTGATCGACATCGCCGAGTGGAACTCGGGCGTGAAGTGGCCGGGCTCGCAGTACGGCCAGTCGGAGCAACCGAGCCCGGAGCCCGTCAGGCGCACGGCGCCGCCGGTGACGACGATCCCGATCTGCGCGACGACGTTCGCGACGACGACGGGCCGGCCGAACCGTGGACGGAGCCGGTCGAGGGTGTCGAGGACGGAGTCGGAACGCACGTCCCCAGCCTACTTTCCGGGTGCGGGCCACCCGGCCGCTGGCGAGGCGAGACGCGTCACACGGGCGGTCGGCCCGCGGTGAGGTCCTGGGCGAGCATGACGATGATCCCGCTGGGCCCGCGCAGGTACGTGAGCCGGTAGACGTCCTGGTAGCTCGCGACACCCCGCAGCGGGAAGCAGCCGTGCCGGGCGGCGATCGCGAGCGCCTCGTCGAGGTCGTCCACGGAGAACGCGATGCGGTGCATGCCGATCTCGTTCGGCAGCGTGGGCTCGGTCTCGATCGCGTCGGGGTGCAGGTACTCGAACAGCTCGAGCCGGCCGTGGCCGTCCGGCGTCTGCAGCATGGCGATCTTCGCGTGGTTGCCGTCCAGGCCGACCGCCGTGTCGGTCCACTCGCCGCTGACCTCGTCGCGGCCGATCACGCTCAGGCCGAGGTCGGTGAAGAAGGCGATCGTCGCCTCCAGGTCCCGCACGGCGACGGCGACGTTCTCGAGCTTGATGGGCATGACCTCGATGCTCGCAGCCCGTCGCGGGTCAGTGCCAGCGGAACAGGCGCGCGGCGCCCCATCCCAGCGCGGCCGTCCAGCCGACGAGCACGACGATCGACCAGGCCGGCAGCGTGCCGTGCTGGAACGCCTGGCGCATCGCCTCGCCGAGGGCACCGGACGGGAGCAGCAGCGCGAGGTGCTCCATCGGGCCGGGCAAGCGGTCGGCGGGCACGATGACCCCACCGCCGAGCGCGAGCAGCAGCAGCGCGATGTTGGCGACGGCCAGCACGGCCTCGGCGCGCAGCGTCCCGGCGACGAGCAGCGCGAGCGACGTGAACGCGGCGGTGCCGAGCAGCATCGCGACGACGGCGAGCAGGACACCGAGCGCATCGGGCCGCCAGCCCAGGGCGACTGCGGTGAGGCCGATGACCAGGACCTGCACGGTGCCGACGACGACGACGCCCGCGACCTTGCCGGCGAGCAGGCCGCCGCGCCCCAGCGGCGTCGTGGACAGCAGGCGCAGCACCCCGTTGCGGCGGTCGAACGCCGACGCGATCGCCTGCGACGTGAACGACGAGGTCATGACCGCCAGCGCGAGGACGCCCGGCGTGAAGAAGTCGATGGCGGACAGGCCGTTGGTGTCGATGTCGAGCACGTCCACCTGCGTCAGCCCGACGAGGACCAGGACGGGCACGATGATCGTGACCATCAGCTGCTCGCCGTTGCGCAGGATCGCGCGCGCCTCGAAGCCGGTCTGCGCGACGAAGCGCTGCCACGCGGGCGCGGCGCCGGCGTGCTGGGTCGGGACGGTCGTCGTCATCGCAGGTCCCGTCCGGTGAGGTCGAGGAACACGTCCTCGAGGGTGCGGCGTCCGACGGTCAGGCGCGTGGGCAGCACGTCGTGCTCGGCGAGCCACGCGGTGAGCGTCGCGACCGTGGACGGGTGGACGGCGCCGACGACGACGTACGCGCCGGGTCCGTTCTCGCGGACGCTCAACCCCTCGCCGAGCCCGGCGGCGAGCGCGTCGACGTCGAGCCCGGGCCGCGCGTCGAGGCGCAGAGTGCTGTCGTCGCCGTCGGCCACGAGGTCGCGCACGGAACCCTGGGCGATGACGCGGCCCGCGTCGACGACGGCCACGTGGTCGGCCAGGTCCTCCGCCTCGTCCATCAGGTGCGTCGTGAGGACCACGGCGACGCCCTCGTCGCGCAGCTCGCGGACCAGCTCCCACACGGCGTGGCGCGACTGCGGGTCCATGCCGGCGCTCGGCTCGTCGAGGAAGACCAGCTCGGGCCGTCCGACGAGCGCCGCAGCAAGCGCGAGGCGCTGGCGCTGACCGCCGGACAGGCGCCGCACGGTCGTGCGGGCGAACGACCCCAGCCCCAGGCGGTCCGTGAGCTCGCCGAGATCCCGGGGCTGCGCGTACATGCGGGACACGTGCGCGAGCATGTCGGCGGCGCGGATGCCCGTGGGCAGGCCACCGTCCTGGAGCATGACGCCCACCCGGGGACGCAGGTGGTGCGTGTCGAGGATCGGGTCGTGGCCGAGGACCCTGACCGTGCCCTCGTCGGGCTGGCGCAGGCCTTCGCAGCACTCGACGGTGGTCGTCTTGCCCGCGCCGTTGGGACCGAGGACGGCGGTCACCTGTCCCGCACGGGCCACCAGGTCCAGCCCGTCGACGACGGCACGGTCGCCGTAGCGCTTGACGAGACCGCTGATCTCGAGCGCAGGGGAGTCGGGCACGAGCGGTGAGTCTAGTTGCGTCGCACCCGGCGCCGGCCGCCCCGGCCGCACGATCACGGCGGACCGGCCGTGTGAGATGCCACACGGAGCGCGTGGCGAAGGGTCGCCTTGCTTGCAGGGACTGATTTCGGCAACAACACTGTTGCCTATATTGCGGCCGTGACGGCCGCGCCCCGCGGGCGCTCGCGACGAGCGCCTCGACCCCCGGAGGTGCAGATGAGCGCGACGCTGCCTGCACCTGTCCACGCCTCCTCGCACGCGGGGGACCAGGCGGAGGCCGGGACGCGTCAGCGGGTCCTCCAGCTCGTCGCGTCGGCCGGGCCCATCGCCGCACCCCAGATCGCGCAGCGCCTCGACCTGACCCCTGCCGCGATCCGCCGGCACCTCAGCGTGCTGGAGCAGACCGAGCAGATCGCCGTGCACGAGGCGCACGGAGCCGTCCCCGCACGGCGAGGCCGGCCGGCCAGGCTCTACGTCGCGACCAACCAGGGCCAGGCTGCTCTGTCCCAGCGGTACTCCGACATCGCCACGGACGCCCTGCGGTTCCTGGCGCAGACCGGCGGCGCGGCGGCCGTCGAGCAGTTCGCGGAGCACCGCGTCGCCGCCCTCGAGGCCCGCCTGAGCGACGTCCTCGCCGAGGCGGGCGACGACACGGCGGACCGGGTCCAGGCGCTCGCGACAGCGCTGTCGGACGACGGCTACGCGGCCTCCGCCCGTCCGGGGCCCGGCTCGCACGCCGTCCAGCTCTGCCAGGGGCACTGCCCCGTCCAGGACGTCGCGCACGAGTTCCCCCAGCTGTGCGAGGCCGAGGCGCGCGCGTTCTCGCGCCTGCTCGGCGTGCACGTGCAGCGTCTCGCCACGTTGGCCGGCGGCGGCCACGTGTGCACCACGAACATCCCTGTCATCCCCCCAGCCCCCGTGCTCGCACCGGAAGGAACGAACGCATGAGCGCACCGACGCAGGACCCGGCACAGCCGATGACGCAGGACGAGGCCATCGCCTCGATCGGCAACTACGGCTACGGCTGGCACGACGCCGACCTGGCGGGAGAGATCGCGAGCCGCGGCCTGTCCGAGGCCAAGGTGCGGGAGATCTCCGCGCTGAAGAACGAGCCCGAGTGGATGCTCAAGACGCGCCTCAAGGCGCTGCGTCTGTTCGAGAAGAAGCCCATGCCCTGGTGGGGCTCCGACCTGTCGGGCATCGACTTCGACAACATCAAGTACTTCGTGCGCTCGACCGAGAAGCAGGCCACGAGCTGGGACGACCTGCCCGAGGACATCAAGGCGACGTACGACAAGCTCGGCATTCCGGAGGCGGAGAAGCAGCGCCTCGTGGCCGGTGTCGCGGCGCAGTACGAGTCCGAGGTCGTCTACCACCAGATCCAGGAGTCGCTCGAGGAGCAGGGCGTCATCTTCCTCGACACCGACACGGCGCTCAAGGAGCACCCGGAGATCTTCGAGCAGTACTTCGGCTCGGTCATCCCGCCCGGGGACAACAAGTTCGCGTCGCTCAACACGGCCGTGTGGTCGGGCGGCTCGTTCGTCTACGTCCCGCCGGGCGTCCACGTGGACATCCCGCTGCAGGCCTACTTCCGCATCAACACGGAGAACATGGGCCAGTTCGAGCGGACGCTGATCATCGCCGACGAGGGCTCCTACGTGCACTACGTCGAGGGCTGCACCGCACCGGTGTACTCGAGCGACTCGCTGCACAGCGCCGTCGTCGAGATCATCGTCAAGAAGAACGCTCGCGTCCGGTACACGACCATCCAGAACTGGTCGAACAACGTGTACAACCTGGTCACCAAGCGCGCGACGGCCGCCGAGGGCGCGACCATGGAGTGGGTCGACGGCAACATCGGCTCCAAGGTCACCATGAAGTACCCGGCCATCTACCTGCTCGGCGAGCACGCCCGCGGCGAGACGCTGTCCATTGCCTTCGCGGGTGAGGGCCAGCACCAGGACGCCGGCGCCAAGATGGTGCACGCCGCGCCGCACACGTCCTCGTCGATCGTCTCCAAGTCCGTCGCCCGTGGTGGCGGCCGCACGTCGTACCGCGGCCTCGTCCAGGTGCTCGAGGGGGCCGAGCACTCGGCGTCCAACGTGCTGTGCGACGCGCTGCTCGTCGACCAGATCTCGCGGTCCGACACGTATCCGTACGTGGACGTCCGCGAGGACGACGTGTCGATGGGCCACGAGGCCACGGTCTCTCGCGTGAGCGAGGACCAGCTGTTCTACCTGATGTCCCGAGGCATGGCCGAGACCGAGGCCATGGCGATGATCGTGCGCGGGTTCGTCGAGCCCATCGCGCGTGAGCTGCCCATGGAGTACGCCCTCGAGCTGAACCGCCTCATCGAGCTGCAGATGGAAGGGTCCGTCGGCTGATGGCCACCACTACCGAGTCCACCGCCCCCGGAACGTTGTCGACGGACCACTCGCGGGCACAGGCCGACGGTGCGCACACGCACGGGGTCGGCGGTACGCCCGAGTCCTCGCGCGCCGCGCGCCTGACGTCCTTCGACGTCGCCGACTTCCCCGTGCCCACCGGGCGCGAGGAGGAGTGGCGCTTCTCGCCGATCAACCGCCTGGCCCCGCTGTTCGCCGCGGACACCGACGGTGTCCTGGCCGGCCACGGCGTGCTGACGACGGTCGTCGAGAGCCCCGAGGTGAACGTCGAGATCGTCGAGCGCGACGACTCCCGCCTGGGCGTCGCCGGCAAGCCCGGTGACCGCACGGCCGCGACCGCGTGGGCGTCGTTCCCCCGCGCCACGGTCGTCACGGTCCCGCGCGAGGCCGTCGCCTCCAAGGTCACCTCGATCCGCGTCGAGGGCGTCGAGGGTGCGGGCACGCACGACGCGCCGCTCGACCCGTCCGCGTCGCACCTGGTGATCAAGGCCGAGGCGCTCTCGCAGGGCGTCGTCGTGATCGACCACGTCGGGCACGCCGCGCTCACCGAGACGGTCGAGATCGTCGCGGAGGACGGCGCGCACCTGACCGTCGTGTCCGTGCACGACTGGGCCGACGGCTCCGTGCACGCCGCCTCGCACCGGCTGCGGGTCGGCCGCGACGCGACCGTCAAGCACATCGCGGTCACGCTCGGCGGCGACGTCGTGCGCATCACGCCCGACGCCGAGTTCGTCGGCGAGGGCGCCTCGGTGCAGATGCTCGGTCTGTACTTCGCCGACGCGGGCCAGCACCAGGAGCAGCGCCTGTTCGTCGACCACGCCGTGCCCAACTGCGTCAGCCGCGTGACCTACAAGGGTGCGCTGCAGGGCGAGGGTGCGCACACGGTGTGGGTCGGCGACGTGCTGATCCGCGCTGCGGCCGAGGGCACCGACACCTACGAGCTCAACCGCAACCTGGTCCTCACGGACGGGGCACGCGCGGACTCGGTGCCGAACCTCGAGATCGAGACGGGCGTCATCGAGGGCGCGGGTCACGCGTCCGCGACCGGCCGGTTCGACGACGAGCAGCTCTTCTACCTGCGCGCCCGCGGCATCCCCGAGCCCGACGCGCGTCGCCTCGTGGTGCGCGGCTTCTTCGCCGAGCTGCTGCACGAGATCGGCGTGCCTGAGGTCGAGGAGCGGCTCATCGCCGCGATCGAGGCCGAGCTCGAGGCGTCCATGACCGCGCTCGACCAGGTTTCCGTCGAGGGCTCGCAGGCCGGTGCGACCACCGAACCGGAGTCGGTGTGACCGCCCAGCTGGCCTGCATGACCTCCGACGTCCCCACCGGCGGCACGCTGCTGGTGGAGCTGGAGGCCGAGTCCGGCACCGTCGAGGTCGCGATGGTCCGCGACGAGGACGGCGAGCTGCACGCCATCAGTGACATCTGTTCCCACGGGGCCGTCTCGCTGTCCGACGGCGAGGTGGAGGGCTGCACGGTCGAGTGCTGGCTGCACGGGTCGAGGTTCGACCTGCGCACCGGCAAGCCGCTGAGCCCGCCCGCCATGACCCCCGTGCCTGTCTACCCCGTGACCGTCGACGGCGAGCGCGTGCTCGTCGACGTCGACGCCCCCCTGTGAGCTAGGAGAACCCCCGCATGTCCACCCTGGAGATCCGCGACCTGCACGTCAGCGTCGAGACAAAGGAGGGCCCCAAGCCCATCCTGCGCGGCGTCGACCTGACCGTCCGCAGCGGCGAGACGCACGCCATCATGGGCCCCAACGGCTCCGGCAAGTCGACTCTGGCCTACTCGCTGGCCGGCCACCCCAAGTACACCGTCACCTCGGGCACCGTCACGCTCGACGGCGAGGACGTCCTGGCGATGTCCGTCGACGAGCGCGCCCGCGCCGGCCTGTTCCTGGCCATGCAGTACCCCGTCGAGGTCCCCGGCGTCTCGGTGTCGAACTTCCTGCGCACCGCCAAGACCGCGATCGACGGCGAGGCCCCCGCGCTGCGCACGTGGGTCAAGGACGTCCGCAGCGCCATGGACAACCTGCGCATGGACTCGTCCTTCGCGGAGCGCTCGGTCAACGAGGGCTTCTCGGGCGGCGAGAAGAAGCGCCACGAGATCCTGCAGATGGAGCTGCTCAAGCCCCAGTTCGCGATCCTCGACGAGACCGACTCCGGCCTCGACGTCGACGCGCTGCGCATCGTGTCCGAGGGCGTCAACCGCGTCCGCGAGAACAGCGAGGTGGGCGTCCTGCTCATCACGCACTACACGCGCATCCTGCGTTACATCCAGCCCGACTTCGTGCACGTCTTCGTCGACGGCAAGGTCGCCGAGGAGGGCGGCCCCGAGCTCGCCGAGCGCCTCGAGAACGAGGGCTACGACCGCTTCCTGACGACCGCCACGGTCTGACGGACGCCACGGGTATCGACGATTCCGAAGGATCTGCGCGCCGGGCGGGCAGATCCTTCGGAATCCTCGCGGTTCAGGACGAGGAGAGGTGGACGACGTGACCAGCACGATCGAGGCGCACACGCTGAGCGCCGGCGAGCTGTCGGCGATCCGGGCGGACTTCCCGCTGCTGGAACGCACGCTGCGTGACGGTCGTCCGCTCGTGTACCTCGACTCGGGCGCCACGTCGCAGAAGCCCGACGTCGTGCTGGACGCCGAGCAGGACTTCTACCTCCAGCGCAACGCCGCCGTGCACCGCGGGGCCCACCAGCTCGCCGAGGAGGCCACCGAGGCCTTCGAGGACGCGCGTGGTCGGGTTGCGCGGTTCGTCGGGGTCGACGACGACGAGATCGTCTGGACCTCCAACGCGACCGCGGCGATCAACCTGGTCGCGTACGCGATCTCGAACGCGACGCTGGGACGTGGGGGAGAGGCCGCCCGCCGGTTCGCCCTGGCTCCCGGCGACGAGATCGTCGTGACCGAGGCCGAGCACCACGCCAACCTCGTGCCGTGGCAGGAGCTGGCCGCGCGGACCGGTGCCGTGCTGCGGTGGGTCGGCGTGGACGACGACGGTCGTGTCCGGGTCGACCAGCTCGACGAGGTCGTCGGCCCGCGCACACGTGTCATCGCGTTCACGCACGCGTCCAACGTCACCGGCGCGATCACGCCGGTGGAGCCGTTCGTCGTCAAGGCCCGTGAGGTGGGCGCGCTGACCGTGCTCGACGCGTGCCAGTCGGTGCCTCACCTGCCCGTCGACCTGCACGCGCTGGGCGTCGACTTCGCCGCGTTCTCCGGCCACAAGATGCTGGGTCCGACGGGGGTCGGCGCGCTGTACGGACGTCGCGAGCTGCTCGCCGCGATGCCGCCCGTCACCACCGGCGGGTCGATGGTCGAGGTCGTCACGATGGAGACCACCACCTACGCGCCACCGCCGCAGCGGTTCGAGGCCGGCACGCAGATGGTGTCGCAGGCCGTCGCCATGGGCGCCGCGGCGACGTACCTGTCCGACATCGGCATGGACGCGATCGCCGACCACGAGCGGCACCTGACCCGGCTGCTGCTCGACGCCGTCGCGTCCGTCCCCGGCGTGCGGGTGATCGGCCCGACCGACGCGGCCGACCGGCTCGCGACCGTGTCCTTCGTCGTCGACGGCGTGCACGCGCACGACGTGGGCCAGGTGCTCGACGACGCCGGCGTGGCCGTGCGTGTCGGCCACCACTGCGCGCAGCCGCTGCACCGCCGGTTCGGCGTCGCCGCGACGGCCCGTGCGACGGCCGCCGTCTACACGACCGACGAGGAGATCGAGGCGTTCCGGGAAGCGTTGAGCGGGGTCCGGGCGTTCTTCGGTCTGGAGGCACCCGCCTCGAACGAAGGAGCAGCATGACCAGCTCGATGGAGCAGCTCTACCAGCAGGTGATCCTGGACCACGCCAAGCACCCGCACGGCCGCGGCCTGGGCGTCGCTCCCGGCGGTGTCACGTCGGGCGAGTCGCACCAGGTGAACCCCACGTGCGGCGACGAGGTGACCCTGCAGGTCGACGTCGACGACGCGGGCGTGGTCCGCGACGTGCGGTGGGAGGGGCAGGGCTGCTCGATCTCGCAGGCCTCGGTCTCCGTGCTGCACGATCTGGTCGTCGACCAGTCGGTCGCGACCGCCGGTGACCTGGGTGCGACGTTCCGCGCGCTCATGCAGACCAAGGGCGTCGGCCTGGACGACGAGGCGGCCGAGGACGCCCTCGGCGACGCGAACGCCTTCACCGGCGTCGGCAAGTTCTCGGCGCGCGTCAAGTGTGCGCTGCTCGGCTGGGTCGCCCTGAACGACGCCCTCATCAAGTCCGGCGCCAGCGCCGACGCAAAGGAGAACGCATGACCACCACCGTCGCCGACGTCGAAGAGGCCATGCGCGACGTCATCGACCCCGAGCTCGGCATCAACGTCGTCGACCTCGGGCTCGTCTACGGCATCGTGCTGGACCAGACCAACACGGCCGTCATCGACATGACGCTCACGTCGGCGGCCTGCCCGCTGACCGACGTGATCGAGGACCAGTCCGCGCAGGCGCTCGACGGCCTCGTCGACGGCTTCCGCATCAACTGGGTCTGGATGCCGCCGTGGGGACCGGAGAAGATCACGCCCGACGGCAAGGAGCAGATGCGGGCCCTGGGCTTCAACATCTGAGTCCTTCGGGACGACGAACGAGGGGGACGCGCTGGCCGGCGCGTCCCCCTCGTCGTGCGTCACCTCAGAGGATCCCCTCCGCGGCGGCGGCCCGGATGGTCGGGACGGTGGGCTGGAAGCCGAGCTCCCGCGCGAGGGAGCCGTCCATGCGGCCCGACCACGGGTTCTCGAGCGTCGTTGCCGAACCGGGGATCGGGTCGCCTGCGAGCGTGGCCATCTCCCAGACGGTCACGGGCGCGTCGTCGGTCACGTTCACCGTGCGTCCGTCGGCGACCCCCGAGAGCGCCAGCAGGACCATCACCGCGATATCGCGGTGGTGGGCGACGGAGTAGGTGTGCGCGGGGTGCAGGCCGAACAGCGTCGCGAGCCGTGGGATCGAGGCGAGATGGCCGTCCCCGTCGCCGTAGACGAACGGCAGGCGAAGGATGGCCCAGGTCAGCCCGCTCTCGCGGACCAGATTCTCCGCGGCGATCTTGCTCGCGGGGTACGCCTGGCTGGGGGACGTGCCGTCATCCTCGTGGGCTGGGTGGTCGGCCGTGGCGTCGTAGACCTGGCCGGTGCTCGCCATGACGAACCGGGCGGTCGGAGCGTGGCTCGAGACGGCCTCGAGGAGGTGCCGCGTGCCGTCGTGGTTGGCCCGCCAGATGGCGTCCTCGTCGCCGGTGCGGAACAGCGCGGCCAGGTGGACGACCGCGTCGACACCTTCGACGGCCTCGCGCAGCGACGCGGCGTCGTCCAGGTCGCCGCGAACCGCGGTCGCGCCGGCCGGGAGGTCGACGTCGCGGCGGACCAGCGCCCGGACCGAGAAGCCGGCGTCGACGAGGCGGGGTAGCAGTCGTGAGCCGACGAGTCCGGTGGCGCCGGTGAGCAGGATGGTGGTCATGTTGTGTCCTCCTAGTGATCATCAGTACTGCTGATGATTAGCGTACACCCTAGAGTGGAGGCATGGCCGATGATCGAGATCCTGGACCGGCGCTCAGTCGACGGCTCGGCTACCTGCTCAAGCACGCGATGCTCACGCTCGAGGAGCTGCACGAGGAGTACATGGCGCCCACCGGCGTGACGGTGCGCGAGCTCGGCGTCCTCCTGATGCTCGCCGACCGGGAGCCCGAGTCTCAGCAGCAGGCAGCCGGTCGTCTCGGCGTCGACCGCACCTCGATGGTCGGCCTCCTGGACGTGCTCGAGGCCAAGTCGCTCGTGGTCCGCCGCCCCGACAGCGCTGACCGACGACGCAACGTCGTCGAGCTCACCGCGACCGGGCGCACGGTGCTCGACCAGGCGAGGCGAGCGAGCGACGAGGCCGAGCGGGCGTTCCTCGCCGACCTGGGCGACGACGGCGCCACCCGGCTCCGCGCTCTGCTCGAGCAGCTCGCCGCGGGTGAGCCCTCGACCGAACGACGGGAAGGCGCGAGCAGACCCCGCGCCTGAGCTTGGGCACCGTCGTTCGGGCTCCCAGGAGGATCTGGACGCAGTCCCTGTGCGACGAGGTCGGCGGCAGCGCGGACGTGGCCCGATGGCACCCGGTCGAGGTGCTCGACGGGCTTCCGCGCGTTGAGCTCGTCGATGCTGCGCTCGTCATGGCAGGCGTCGCGCCCGGCGCGTGACGGTCCAGGTCAGAGCGGGCGGCCCGGCTCGGCCGTCACGTCGGGCGTCGCAACCCCAACGTGGCCGTGAGGAAGTCGACGACCGTCTCGACGAGGATCCTGCGGGACTCGGCGCGGCGGTACTCGTGGCCCTCGCCGGGGAGCTCCAGGTACTCGACCGGGTGGTTGCGGTCGCGCAGGGCGGCGACGATCTGGCGCGCCTCGCCGATGGGGACGTTGGTGTCCAGCTCGCCGTGGACGACGAGCAGCGGTGCGGTGATGGCGTCGGCCTCGCGCAGCGGGGAGATGTCCTCCAGGAGTGCGCGGTCGCGTTCCGGGTGGCCGTACTTGGAGACGGCTGCGGCGGCGATCCACGGTTCGGTGTCACGGTAGAACGTCACGAGGTCGCTCATGCCGCAGATGTCGACGCCGGCGGCGAAGACGTCGGGCGTGAACGCGAGCGCGGCGAGCACCAGGTAGCCGCCGTAGGAGCGGCCTGTGACCGCGATGCGGCCGGGGTCGGCGATGCCTGTCTCGATGAGGTGCTGCGCGGCAGCGGTGACGTCGGCGAACGCGCCGTAGCGGCCGTCGAGGTCGTCGGCGTGCACGAAGTCCCGGCCGAACCCGCTCGAACCGCGCACGTTGGGCGCGAAGACGGAGATGCCCGCAGCAGCCAGCGCCTGGTGCTGGGCGTCGAACGCAGGCCGCTCCTGCGACTCCGGGCCGCCGTGCAGCCACAGGGCCGCCGGGCCGGGGTCGTCGACGCCCGGGGCGCGGTACAGCCAGCCGGAGAGCAGCGTGCCGTCGTCGCTCGTGAAGGTCTGCAGCGTCGGGACGACGAGGTCGACCTCGGGGTGCGGGCCCTCGGTCACGCGCGTCCACGCGTGCGATGCGGTGTCGAGGTGCCACAGCTCGCGCGGCCGCTCGGGCCCCTGGACCCCCAGGATGACCGAGCGACCGTCGCGGCTGAGCACGGGCGTCGTCGCGACGAGGCCCGGCAGGCCGCTGATCGGGACGCGCTCGCGCGTGGTGGTGTCGAACAGCTCGAGCTCGCTCGCGCCCGCCACGTTCCAGACGAGGAGCAGCAGGCGGCCGGCGTCGTCGGCGTCCACGGCCTCGAGCTCGGCGTCGTCCCTGGTCACGAGCGTGCGTTCCTGTCCGCGGTAGCCGTTCGGGCCGAACGGGAGGCCGATGAGCTGCTTGCGGGACAGGCCGACGTCGCTGGCCAGGTAGGCCCACAGCGGACCCGCGTCGCCGTCGGGAGCCGGACGGACCAGCGCCACCTCGGTGGAGCCGGTGCCGTGGGGGAGCAGCGGGAAGTGGTCGTCGGTCAGGCGGTCGACGACGACCGAGAACTGACGCCCGCGCTCGCCGTCGACGATCACCAGGAACCGTTCCTCGAGCGAGATGTCGAGGACGTGGATGAGCTCGCCCTCGGCCAGCTCGTCGAGCCGTCCCGTCCACGGGTCCGCGAGGTACGAGCGCGCGGGAACGTCGGGGCTCACCGACGGGAACGTCACGACGACGCGGTGGCCGCTGCGAGCCCACGGCCCGAGCTCGGCGTGCTCGCTGGCGTCGCCCGCGATCCGTCGGGCGCCCGTCCCGTCGGGCCGCACCACCCACACCTGCGTGCGGACGCCGCCGTCCGTCGCGACCGCGCAGGCCAGCCACGCGCCGTCGGCCGCCCACGTCACCTGGACGACGGGGTCGTCGGACAGCGCGATGCGTACCGCGGGCGGCGCCTCGCCGTCGAGCACGACGTCCTGCACCCACACCTCGGGCTGCCCTGACCGGTCGCTGAGGAACGCGACGCGACGCGCGTCGGGTGTCATGGTGGGTCCCCAGCTGCCCCACGCGCCGGTGAGTCGCTGGATCAGTGACCGTTCGTCGGAGAGCACCGTCATCCCTCCATCCTCGCGTCTTCCCTTGTCGAGTGCGCCCGATGCCTGCCGAGCGCGCCCCTTGTAACGGGTGCGTTCGACGCACACCGGGCGCGCTCGGCGGTGGGCCGGCGCGGGAAAGTCGCAGGTCTCAGTCCACGTGGGCCTGGAGCCAGAGCTCCAGGAGGGCCAGCTGCCACAGGGCGTTCGAGCCGAGCGTCGTGCGGGTCGTGTTCGGGTCGGCCAGGAAGCGGTCCACCGTGTCCGGGCGGAACAGCGCGCGGCGTCTCGCGGCCGGGTCGGTCAGCGACTCGCGCACGCGGTCGAGGTAGGGACCCTCGAGCTGGCGGATGGCGGGCACGGGGAAGTAGCCCTTCGTGCGGTCGATGACCGCGTTGGGCACCACGCCGCGGGCGGCGCGCTTGAGCACGCCCTTGCCGCCGTCGGCGAGCTTGAGGTCCGGCGGGATGCGTCCCGCCAGCTCGACGAGCTCGTGGTCGAGGAACGGCACGCGCGCCTCGAGCCCCCACGCCATCGTCATGTTGTCGACGCGTTTGACCGGGTCGTCGACGAGCATGACCGTCGTGTCGTTGCGCAGCGCGGCGTCGACCGACGTGTCCGCGCCCGGTGCGCCGAACGAGCGCCGGATGAACGCGCTCGGCTCGTCGTCCGCGCAGATCCAGTCGGGGTTCAGCACGTCGCCCATCGCGTCCCAGCGGCGGTCGAAGAAGACGCGCGCGTACGCCTCCTCGGCGTCCTGGCGCGGGACCGACGACAGCGGCGGGTACCAGTCGTATCCGCCGAGGACCTCGTCGGCCCCCTGCCCGGACTGCACGACCTTGACCGACTGTGACACGTCCTGGCTGAGCAGGTAGAACGCGACGCAGTCGTGGCTGACCATCGGCTCGCTCATGGCGCGCACGGCGCCGTCGATGCCGGGCAGCAGGCGGGACGAGTCGATGCGGATGCGGTGGTGGTCGGTCGCGAACTCGCGCGCCACCAGGTCGGAGTACTCGAACTCGTCGCCGCTCTCGCCGCCCGCGGAGTCGAAGCCGATCGAGAACGTCGCCAGGCCCGTCTGCCCGGCCTCGGCCAGCAGCGCGACGACGAGCGAGGAGTCGATGCCGCCCGACAGCAGCACCCCGACGGGGACGTCGGCCACCATGCGCCGCTTCACCGCGGTCCGCAGTGCGTCCAGCAGCGCCTCCTGCCAGTCCTCGCCCGACCGAGCCGCGAGGTCCGGGTCCCGCTCGAACGGCGCGTGCCAGTAGACGCGCTCCCGGCTGCGCCCGTCGGCCTCCACCACGCGGACGGTCGCGGGCGGGAGCTTGCGGATGCCGCTCAGGATGGTGCGGGGGGCGGGGACCACTGAGTGGAACGTCATGTACTGGCTCAGGGCCACGCGGTCGATGGACGTGTCGACGCCGCCGCCCGCGAGCAGCGCCTGCGTGGTGGAGGCGAAACGCAGCAGGCCCGGTCGCTCGTCGAGGTAGAGCGGCTTGATCCCGAGCCGGTCGCGGGCCAGGACCAGGCGGCCCGTGCGGTGCTCGAAGATCGCGATGGAGAACATGCCGTGGAAGTGGCTGACGAAGTCCTCGCCCCACTGCGCGTAGGACTTCTCGATCACCTCGGTGTCCGAGTGGGAGAAGAACCGGTGGCCGGCCGAGGTCAGCTCGGCGCGCAGGTCCTCGTAGTTGTAGATGCAGCCGTTGAAGACCACCGACAACGCCTCGGGGGAGTCGACCATCGGCTGCGAGCCCGCCGCGGACAGGTCGATGATCGACAGCCGTCGGTGCCCGAGCGCCACGGGCCCGCGCGCCCACAAGCCCGAGCCGTCCGGGCCGCGGTGCACCATGCACGCCGTCATCCGGTCCACGGCGGACGCATCGGCCGCCGTGCCGTCGAACCGGAACTCACCTGCGAGACCGCACACGGCGGCTCCTCTCGTCGTCCTGTCGGGCGTCGTCGGGGGAGGCGTGGTCGTCGTCCTCGCCCCGGATGATCCACGTGTCCTTGGCGCCGCCGCCGCGCGAGGAGTTGACCACCAGGCTCGCCTCGGGCGCGACACGGGTCAGCGCGACGTCGGCCAGGTGGTGCTCGCGGCGCTTGCGCCCGGTCGCCATGACGAACGCCCGCAGGTCCACGTGCCGCGGCTGCAGCCGGCCGTCCTGCAGCGACGGTACGCTGGACAGCGCGACGACCTCCTGCGCGACCCACGCGTCGGGGTGCGCGGCGATCTCCAGGCGTCGGGCGGCGACCTCCGCGGCGCTCGCGGCGGGCCCGATGAGGACTCCGACACCGCCTGCGCCGTCGACGGGCTTGGTGACCAGCTCGCCCACGCGCTCCAGGACCGCACGACGCTCGGTCGGGTCGCTCGTGCGGTACGTCGGCACGCTCTCCAGCAGCGGGCGCTCGTCCAGGTAGTAGGCGATCAGCTCGGGGACCGAGCGGTACATGGCCTTGTCGTCGGCCACGCCGTTGCCCGGCGCATTGGCGAGCACGACGTCGCCTGCGACCGCCACCTCGAACACCTCGGCGCCGATCGCGCGGCCCTCGCCGTCGTGCACGTCGACGAGCTCGTCGTCGAGCCGCAGGTACAGCGACCCGATCGGCTGCCCGCTGGACCGGTGCACGACGCGGCGGTCGCGCACGTCCAGGTCGTCGGCCGTCACCAGCAGCAGGCCGGCGCCGTCGGCCAGGCGGCGGTGCTCGAACCACGCCGACGCACCGGGCCCGCTGGTGAACAGCGCGCCACGAGTACCCGGCTTGGCGCGAGCGAGGAGCGTGGAGCGCAGGCCCTCCAGCGTGCGGGCGGGATCCGCCAGACCGTCGGGCCGCGGCAGGTCCGGCATGACGGTGTCCATGAGCTCACGCACCGCGATCGCATAGGCCATGCCCGACGGGTTGCGGACGTTGTCCTCGAGCACGCGCCACCCGCCGTACTCGTTGCGGACCAGGTCGAAGCCGAGGATCGGAGCCCGTAGCGTCGACGCAGGCAGGCGGGACGCCTCGTCGCGCCAGCCCGGTGCGCCGAGCACCGCGGCCTCCGGCAGGACGCCGTCGGCGAGGATCCGCCGCGGCCCGTACACGTCGGCCAGGAACGCCTCGATCGCGCGCGAGCGCTGCACCAGCCCGGCCTCCAGCTCGGACCACTCGTGCGACAGGATCAGGCGCGGGACGAGGTCGACCTCGAACGGCTGCTTGCGGCCGTCGACGCCGAACTCGAGCTCGTGCTCGCGAGCCCACCGGTCCCGTGCGTCGACGCGCGCCGAGATGCCGTCCAGCCCCGTGACGCGCACGTGCTCGACGAGGTCTCGGTACGCCGGTCGCGCGACGCCCGACGAGCGCACGGCCTCGTCGCCCGCACGGATGGCGTACCGAGGAACCACCCGCTCGTCGGGCTCGTCGCCCGGCGTGCGGCCGCGCGTGTCGCCCTGCGTCTCGGCAACCACGAGGCGCATGACGTCGTCCAGGTCGCCGCGCTCGACGTACGCCGCGCGCTGCCGGTCGGCTGAGTTGCCACGGGCGAGCGCCGTCTCGGCCAGCTCGCACACCTCGTCGAGGTCGCCCAGCTCGTCGAGAACGGGGCTCAGCGTCTGCACCAGGCTGCGGACCGCCTCGACGGCGGGGGTCGGCCGGGGATGCGCCGAACCGACGAGCAAGGGGCCGGACAGCCCACCACGCGCCGCCTGCCAGATGGCGGCCCGGTGCAGCGGCGGGGGCAGCACCTGGCGCGGCAGACCGGCGGTGATCTCGATCTCCGCGGCGCGCACGAGCGCACGGAACAGACCGGCGATGAGCACGGCGTCGTCGACCACGGGCGTGGCGTCGCACACGCGCAGCTCGAGCGTCGGCGCGTGCGCGGAGGGACGCACGTCGAAGTACGCCATCTTCGCGTCGGCGATGACCCCCGAACCGATCAGGTCAGCAAGCAGCTCGTCGTACTCTGCCGCCGACGCGAGCGGGCCCGTGGCCCCCGCGCTGGGCCAGCGCTGCCAGATGATGGTGCGGATCGAGGCGTATCCCGTGTCCTGGCCGTTCCAGTACGGGCTCGACGCGGACAGGGCGAGCAGGATCGGCAGGTGCGGCTGGATGCGCTGGGCGATCTCGACGGCGAGGTCCCGGTCGGCGACACCGACGTGGATCTGCGTGCCGCAGATCAGCTGCTCGTCGACGAGCAGCCGGTACTGCTCCTGCATCCGCCCGTACCGGCCGGTGGCCGTGAGCTCGAAGTCGCCGAACTCGCTGCGCGGTGCCGTGCCGACGGCGGCGATGCCGAGGCCTTCGCGCTCGGCGACCTCGACGACCCCGCGGCGCAGGCGGACGAGCTCGTCGCGCAGGCCGCCGAGCGAGGTCACGACGTCCGTGTTGGTCTCGACCGTCGTCCGCTGGATCTCTGCGGAGTAGTTGCCCTGGGGGAGCCGGGCCAGCACCTGCGGCGCCCGGGCGGAGAGCTGCCACCGCTCCAGGTCGATGAGGTGGAGCTCCTCCTCGGCGCCGAGCGTGAGCTGGCAGGCGCTGGGCCCGGGGGGTGGGGTCATCGGCTCATGATTGCGGGCGAACGTCCGGTTCGCACGGGTTCACGGCCGTCGTCTTGCTGTGAGTCCGCCTGGGGCGCAAGAGTTCTCCGGATGGACACGACGACGTAACACGGGGCGCGCTCAGGCCGCCCCGGACGACGTCAGAGCGACGTCGCCGAGAACGTGTCGCAGGCCTCGAGCGTGCCCTTCTCGTAGCCGATCGTGAACCACTTCTGGCGCTGCGCGCTGGACCCGTGCGTCCACGTGTCGGGGTTCACACCGCCGCCGGACTGCTCCTGGATGTGGTCGTCGCCGACGGCCGCGGCGGCGCCGAGCGCGTTCTTCAGCTGATCGGCCGTGATCGGCGCCAGGTACGGCTCGCCGGTGTCCGGGTTCTTCGTCTGCGAGGCGTCGCCCGCCCACATGCCGGCGTAGCAGTCGGCCTGCAGCTCGGTGCGCACCGAGTCGGAGTCCGCCCCGGTGCCCTCGCGGTTCGCCTGGTCCATCACGCCGGTGATGTTCTGGATGTGGTGGCCGTACTCGTGCGCGGTCACGTACTCCTCGGCGAGCGGTCCGTCCTCACCGCCGAACTGGCTCTCCAGCTCGTCGTAGAAGCTGACGTCCAGGTAGATCGTCGAGTCGGGCGGGCAGTAGAAGGGCCCCGTCGCGCTCGTCGCGCTGCCGCAACCCGTCGACGTCGATGCGTCGAACGACACGATCTCCGGCTGGACGAAGTCGCCGCCGGCGTCCGTGACGACCTGCTCCCAGTAGGTGTCGAGCGCGTACGCGGTCGCCGAGAGGCGGCAGTTGCGATCGGTGTTCGCCTGCTCGACCGAGCACGCGCCGAGCGTGCCCTGGGCCTGCTCGGGCTGCTGCGTCCCGTCGTCGACACCCAGGTTGATCTGCCCGTTGCTGAAGAGGTAGACGAGCAGCACGACGAGGCCGACCGCGCCACCGCCGCCGGCGGCGATCTTGCCGCCGTTCCCGCCCGTGCGGACACGGCCGCCGCCGAAGCTGCCATCACCTTGGAACGTCACGGCGCGAAGATATCCGTCCGCGCTCCTGTCCGCGCGGCGAGGGGTGGACGGGCGTTCCGACCTCGTGCGCGTGACCGGACCGGTGCTGCGCTCCGCATCAGTCCTCGCCCAGACCGCGGGCGGCGAGCGCGTCTCCCGTCGCCCGCGCGTGCGCGACCATCCGGACGGCGGCGGGGGAGAGCACCACACGCGGGCTGCGCTCCAGGCCGCGGGCGCGCGCGGCATCCCGGGCGTCGAGCGACGCCTGCGCGAGCACCGGGACGGCGCGTAGGAACAGGCCGCAGGCCAGGGCGAAGGTCTCGGGGGACAGCCCGACGTGCCGCAGCGGTCGGGCGGCGCGCGCGAGCACCTCGAGCAACGCGTCGGCCCGCGTGGTCGCGGTGACCAGCGTCGCGAGCAGCACCAGGGCCACCAGGTCGAGCGCGATCTCCAGCCCCACCTGCCACCCGCGCGCCCACCACTGGTACGCCCCGGCCAGCAGGGCCGTCACCAGCACCCCGACGAGGCCGCGCCGGGT
>Ga0222423_1000343_pt1 | contig 36889 bp, 36 predicted proteins | sample 3A0metagenome_FD_182472 | JGI IMG/M metagenome (GOLD analysis project Ga0222423, IMG submission 182472) | Enriched microbial communities from leaf-cutter ant dump, University of Wisconsin, Madison, United States - 3A0 (version 2) | ecosystem: Environmental > Terrestrial > Nest > Insects nest >...
GTCTGGTGCGCGCCCGCGTGGGGGGCGTACTCCGCTCCCGGCGCGGGGTAGGTCATGGTCGGGTGACCGCCCGGGGCCGGTGCCGACCCGGCAGGCGGACCGAACAGGGGCGGCGTCGCGACCGGCGGCGTCGCGACCGGCTGCGTCGCGACCGGCTGCGCCGCGGGCGTCGGCACCGCGGACGTGTTCGAACCCGACGGCTCCGCAGGTGCCGTCGGCGCCGTCGGGCTCGCCGGTGGCCGACGCGTGACGGGCGGCGCGAACAACGGCGCGTCAGCCGGCGCCGGCGGCGCGGGGGCGACCTCGGCGCCGCGTGCAGGCTCAGGTGCGCCTGCTGGCTCGGGGGCCGTCACGGGCTCAGGCGCGGCGCGGCCCGCCTCCGGCTGCGTCGGCTGCGCCCCGGAGTGCTCGTCGGGCGTCGTCATGGCTGGTCGAACACTCCCGTCACGGTGGACCACCCGCGCGAGATGCGAGCGGGGACGCCGTCGTCGTAGGCGCCGCCCGGGAACTCTCCCACGAAGTCACGGGCATCGCCCGAGTCCTGCGCCACGACCACCTGCACCACGGTGCTGCCCGACTGCCACGCGACGTGCCAGGGCTGCTCGGACAGCACCGCGACCTCGCGGTCACCGAGCGTGGTGATCTGGGCGCCCGCGAGGTGGGTGGTGTCGAGCCGGCCGGCGTTCTCCGTGACGACGACGGGGCTCGCGCCGCCGGCGACGTCGATCTCGATACCACCGTCGGCCGAGTAGCGCACGGCGCTGACCGACCAGCCCGCGGCGAGCTGCTCGGGGAAGGGCCAGCCGTTCTCGCTCAGCCAGGCCACGGGGTCGCTGCCGGCCGCGATGTCGACGGCCTCGTCGTCCGCCTGCAGCGACACCGCGCGGACCTGGCCCGTGTTCGGCTCCACGGCGGCATGACCGAGCAGCTCGAGATCGGCGCTCAGGTGCCCCTCGGGCGTCATCGCGGGACGGGCGCCCAGCACGAACAGCATCGCGGCGACCGCCCCCATCCCGGCCACCGAGCCGACCACCATCCGCGGTGCGACGCGACGCAGCGGCACCTCGCCGCACAGGGCGGCGCCCGTTCGGGTCCCCCACGCGCGTCGCGCGGGGCCGCGGTGCAGCCCGTAGGAGCCGAGGTCGTGGGCGGTGCGGCGCGGGGTCGTCGCGAACGGGTCCGCCGCCTGGGGCGCGAACGCCGGTGGCTCGCTCGGAGCAAGGGAGAGCAGGCGGTCGGCGAGGTCCGCGTCCGGCAGCACGTCGTCGGCGGCCGACGACAGCGCGGCGCGCGCCGCGCGGGCGGCCTTGAGCTCCGCTGCGCACTCGGAGCACGCGGCGACGTGGGCGAGCGCGCGCTCCGCGGCCGCCGGCGGGAGCTGCCCGTCGGCCAGTGCGCTGATCCGCGACCCGAGGTGGCTCACGCGCGCACCTCGTCGGGCGCGTCCAGGAACGACTCCGCGGCGCGGGTGGCGTCGGGCGCCCGGTGCTCGAGCGAGACCCGCAGCCGCGCTCGCGCGCGGTGGATGCGCGAACGCACCGTGCCCAGCTTGATGCCGAGCGTGACCGCGATCTCCTCGTAGGACAGGCCCTCGATGTCGCACAGGACGACCGCGGCCCGGTACTCCGGGGCCAGCTCGTCGAGCGCCTGCTGGATGTCGCGGTCCAGGTTGCCGTGCTCGAACGCGCGCTCGGGTGCGGCGAGCTGGTCACCCGATGCGTAGCGGTCGGCTTCCTCGCCCATGGCGTCCATGCGGATGCGCTGCTTGCGGCGGGCCTGGTCGAGGAACAGGTTAGTGGTGATGCGGTGCAGCCACCCCTCGAACGTGCCGGGCTGGTAGGTGTGCAGCGAACGGAACACGCGGACGAACGTCTCCTGCGTGAGGTCCTCGGCGTCGGCCTTGTTGCCCGTGAGGCGGTAGGCGAGCCGGTAGACACGCGCCGAGTGCTCGCGCACGATCTGCTCCCACGACGGCGGCTGCCAGCCGGGGTGCGGGGCGGACTGCGGGGTGGACGGCACGGAGCTCCTCGGATCGGTACGACGACGACCAGTGTCCCAGGTGCGGCCCTGATGCGTCGCATCGGGTGCAACGCCGCACCCGGCCGGATAGTTCCGCGTCCGGGAACCCGCGCGCGGGACTACGCTGGCGCCTGACCCGCGGGCACCCCGGGTCGCACACGCGGACCGGGAGGTCGTCATCTCCAGCGACAAGGCCAGCAGCTGGGTCTACAGCGAGGAGTTCGTCCCCCAGGACGACGTCCTGGCCCGTGCGCGCGAGCGCGCCGGCCAGCTCGGGTGCACCCCCGTCCCCGCCGGTGCGGGCGCGGCCCTGACGGTCCTGGCCGCCGCGGTGGGCGCCAAGGCCGTCGTCGAGATCGGCACGGGCGCGGGCGTCTCGTCGCTGCACCTGCTGCGCGGCATGCCCGCCGAAGGTGTCCTGACGACCATCGACATCGAGGTCGAGCACCAGCGCGCCGCCAAGGAGGCGTTCGCCGACGAGGGTCTGCGGGCCACCCGCACGCGCACCATCTCCGGGCGCGCGCTCGACGTGCTCCCCCGCCTGACCGACGGCGCGTACGACCTCGTGCTCGTCGATGCCGACAAGGAGAACGCCGCCGCGTACGTCGAGCAGGGCGTCCGCCTGCTCCGGTCGGGCGGCGTGCTGGCCGTCGCGGGCGCGCTCTGGCACGACCGGGTCGCCGACCCAGCGCGCCGGGACGAGACGACGACGGCCGTCCGCGAGCTGGGCCGGGCCGTCCGCGACGACGAGCGCCTGCTGTCCGCGCTGCTCCCCAGCGGCGACGGCCTCCTGGTGGCCGTCAAGGGCTGACCGATCCGCGCCGCGCGACGGCGTGAATCAGTCGGTCGCACGTGAATCAGTCCGTCGCGACCGACTGATTCACCACCGAGCCGACTGGTTCATCGGACCGGTGGGGCGACGGGTCAGCGCAGGTCGGACAGGTAGCGCAGGAGGAGGCGGGCGCCGAAGCCCGTCGGACCCTCCGTGATCTCGTGGCGGTCCGCGGACGCACGCGCAGGGCCCGCGATGTCCAGGTGCGCCCAGGCGCGCTTGCCGACGAAGTGGCGCAGCAGCAGCGCAGCGGCGATGGACCGCGCGCCGACGCGGGTGTCCGACGGCACCTGGCGCAGGTCCGCGATCGAGGACTGCACCGACTCCTCGTACTCGTCGACCAGGGGCAGGTGCCACAGCAGCTCGCCCGACGAGGCACCGGCGGACTCCAGCGCCGCGACGAGCGCGTCGTCGGTCCCGTACAGCGCACCGTGGGTGCGCCCCAGCCCGACGGCGGCCGCGCCGGTCAGCGTCGCGACGTCGACGAGCACGTCGGGGTCGAGCGTCTCGTCGGCCCAGGCCAGCGCATCAGCCAGGACGAGCCGCCCCTCGGCGTCGGTATTCGCGATCTCCACCGTCGTGCCGCCGTACATCCGCAGCACGTCCCCCGGGCGGTACGACGAGGCCCCGAAGTGGTTCTCGGCCAGCGGCATCACGGCCGTGACGCGGTGCCGGACGCCGGCCTCGGCCGCCCCCAGCACGGTGGCCAGCGCGACGGCGGCCCCGGTCATGTCGGACTTCTGCGTGACCATCGACTCGCGCGGCTTGATGCTCAGGCCGCCCGTGTCGAACGTGATCCCCTTGCCGACGACCACCACGTGCTTGCCGCTCGCCCCCTCGGGCACGTAGCTCACGGTGACGAGCCGGGGCGGTGACGCGGAGGCGGCCCCCACCGCGAGGATGCCGCCGAAGCCCTCGGCGGTGAGCTCCCGGGTCGAGCGGACCGTGGTCGCCAGGCCGGCACGCGTGGCCAGGCGCTTGGCTTGGTCGGCGAACCACGCCGGGTTCTTGATGTTGGAGGGCGTCGATGCCAGGTCACGCACCAGCCACGTGGCGGACGCCGCGCTCCTGGCCGCGTCCACAGCGGCCGCGACGCGGGTCCCGTCGCGGCCCAGCAGCACGAGCGTGCCGACGTCCTTCGGCTGCACGGCCCCGGCGGTCGGTGGGGAGTAGGCGGCGAGCAGGTAGCCCTCGGTCAGGGCACGCGCGGTCTCGGCGACCTGCGACGCCGTCTGCCGCGCCTGGGCGCCGACCGTCGTCAGGACGCGGTCGAGCCCTCGCGTCGCCCGCGCCAGCGCGGCACCAGCACGACGAAGGTCGGTCGCGTCCTGCGTCCCGACACCCACCAGCACGATGCGCGGCGGCAACTCGGTCCACGGGAGCGTGACGGCCGTCCCGACCGGGCGCGGGAGGTGCAGGACGTAGGCCTCACCGGCCACGCCGGCCTGCCCCGTGCGATCGGCGATCTCCGCGAGGTCGATCCCGTAGAGCGCGGCGACCTGCGCGGTGCCCTCACCGGGCTGCGCGCCGGTGTCGCCCTCGACCGCGGGCAGCAGCGGCACGGCCACGGCATCCGCTCCGCTGCCGGTGAGCACGTCCGCGAGGGTCGTCGTCGGACGACCGCCCCGGGCGCCGCCGTCGTCGAGCGCGTCACCCGCCAGCGAGACCTCGGGCAGCGGACGCCCGATGGTCGAGCGGACAGGAGCAGACCGACGGGGTCCGTCCGTCTGCCCGGTGGTCCTGCGGTCGCTCGTGCGCGCCATCCCGCTCGTCAGGAGACGACGGCGGTGAGGGCCTCGCCGAGCTCAGCCGCCTCGGTCGCGTTGAGCTCGACCACCAGACGTCCACCGCCCTCGAGCGGGACGCGCATGACGATGCCGCGGCCCTCCTTGGTCACCTCGAGCGGTCCGTCGCCGGTCCTCGGCTTCATCGCGGCCATGCGGGGCCTCTCCTTCGCCTCGTTCGTCCCGGCCGGCCGCATCGGGCGCGTTCGCACGCACTCCACCTGCGGCCCAGCTGCCGGTTGTCCGTCGACCATCTTAGTTCACGGAACCCACACATCACCGCGCGAGCGGCGTCGGGTCACCCGTGCGTGCGGGTCACGGCGGCCATCCGGTGGGCCCCTGGATGCGCCACATGTCCCAGATCCAGACGCACTGCAGGTACAGCATCGCGACGACGACGAGCGTGAACCACGCGCGTCGCGCGACCGCGGGCCGCGTCACCACGCCTGCCGTGATCGTCGCCATCGGGAACGCCAGCAGCATGAACCGGGCCAGGCTGCTGCTGGGCTCGACGGCGCCGGCGATGTACAGCAGGTAGGCGGCGGGCCACACGTGCAGCTCGGGGCCCAGGCGCCAGGCGGCCGGCACGACGAGGACGGCGACGATCAGCGCGAACGAGCCCCACATCACCCACGGCGCCAGGTCGCCGAACCAGAACTGCGTCACGTAGCCCCACGAGCTGAACGGCTTGACCGACCGGACGCCGCGCCACGCCTCCTGGGTCTGCAGGTAGCCGTCCTTCTCGCCGGTGACCCAGCCGCAGATGAGCGGCCACGCGACCCCGGAGATGCCCGCGGCGACGGCCAGGCCGCCGAGCGCGCCCACGTCGCGGCCCGCGAGCGTGTCGCGCCCGGCGCGGGAGTCCCGCCAGCGCACCAGCGCGTGCACGACGATGACGACGGCCATCGGCAGTGCGACGGCACGCGTGAAGCCGAGCGCGATCACGACGAGCGCGGTCTCGAGGTACAGGCGCTTGAGGAGGAGCAGCAGCGCCGCCGCGATCAGCAGGAGCGCGAGGGACTCCGTGTAGCCGATCTGCAGCACGACGGCCGTCGGGAACACGCTCACGAGCGCGACCGAGGCCAGCGGCAGGCCGGGCCGGGCGGCCACCGCACGCGGCGCACCGATGCGGACCAACGGGTGGATCACGAGCATCGCGCCCGCACCCAGGACCAGAGCCAGCAGGGGCGCCACCTGGTAGTACTCGCCGCCGGTCACGGTCATCAGGCCGCGCACCATCATGGGGAACAGCGGGAAGAACGCCCACGGGTTCTGCTGTACCAGGCCGTCGTCGCCGCGCGGCAGCTGCGAGGGGTAGCCGTTCTCGGCCACCTGCCGGTACCAGTCCGCGTCCCACCACTTGCCGGTGAACTCGAGGTACGACGGGTGCGCGTCGCCCCAGTAGCTGGCCTCCTGGCGGCTCGCCGTGAGCATGAGGACGACCGCGCTGAACAACCGCGCGGCCGCGTACACCGCGAGCACCTGCACCCACCACGGCCAGCCGCGGGGGTCGTACGCCCGACGAGCGACGGGCGACGGCTGCGCGACGGCGTCGTCGGGCGCAGCCTCGTCGATCGCGACCTGGTCGTCGGGGAGCGTCCCGCTCGTCGGGCGTGCGGGGTCCGCGAGGCCGGGCTGCTCGCTCACACCAGCCCCCGGACGGCCCGCTGCGGCGCGCGGTCGCCGCGGATCGCCGCGACCATGTCGAGCGTCCGACGCGTCGCACGCACGTCGTGGACGCGGAACACCCGGGCCCCGAGCCAGGCGGCGACCGACGTCGCGGCGAGGGTCCCCTCGAGCCGGTCGTCGGCCGGCAGGTCGAGGGTCTCGCCCACGAAGTCCTTGCGTGACAGCGCCATGAGCACAGGATGGCCCAGATCGACCAGTGCCTGCGTGCGCCGGACGAGATGCAGCGAGTGCCAGGTGTTCTTGCCGAAGTCGTGGGTGGGGTCGACCAGCACGCTCGCGGGGTCGATGCCGAGCGCCACGGCCCGTCGCGCGCCCGCCGACACGGTCGCGACGACGTCGTCGACCACGCCGTCCAGGTCGTCGCCGTAGGCCACCCGGAAGGGGTCGGTGCGCGGGACCGCACCGCCCGTGTGCGAGCAGACGACGCCGAGCCCACGCTCGGCGGCGACCTCGACGAGCCCCGGGTCGTGGCCCGCCCACGTGTCGTTGATCAGGTCCACGCCCTCGTCGGCCGCCACCCGCGCGACCGGTGCGCGCCACGTGTCCACGCTCACCAGCAGGTCGGGGTGGCGGGCGCGGACGCGCGCGACGAGCGGCACGACGCGCGCGATCTCGTCGGCGACGGACACCTCGGGCCCGCGCCCGGCCCGCACACCGCCCAGGTCGACGATGTCCGCACCCTCGTCGGCCGCGCGCGCGACGGCCTCGTCGGCCGTGTCGTCGTCGCCGTACCGCGCCGCCGCGTAGAACGAGTCCGGCGTGCGGTTCACCACCGCCATCACCACGGGGTGGTCCGGGCCGAACGTGCGGTCACGCAGACGCAGGTCGGCCCCGCGGGCGGGAACTCCCGCGATCACGACGAGGCGTCCTGCGCCGCCTGCTGCGCGTCGGCCGTCGCGTCGACCGCCGCCTGCTCGGCCGCCCGCAGCTCCGCGCCGCGGCGGACGACGACGTCGACCGCCTCCTGCGCGGTGTCGACCACGTGCAGGAGCTCGTGGTCCGCGGGCCCGATCAGGCCACGCTCGGCGACCGGCCCGTTCACCCAGTCGAGCAACCCCTGCCAGTAGTCGCGCCCGATGAGGACGATGGGGAACTCCATCACCTTGTGCGTCTGGACGAGCGTGAGCGCCTCGAACAGCTCGTCGAACGTGCCGAACCCGCCTGGCAGCACCACGAAGCCCTGCGAGTACTTGACGAACATCGTCTTGCGGGCGAAGAAGTAGCGGAAGTTCACGCCCAGGTCGACGTAGTCGTTCATGCCCTGCTCGAACGGCAGCTCGATGCCGAGCCCGACGGACACGCCGCCCGCCTCCTTGGCGCCCTTGTTGGCGGCCTCCATGATGCCCGGGCCGCCGCCGGTGATGACCGCGTACCCGGCGTCGACCAGGCCCGCGCCCACGGCCACGGCGTGCGCGTAGTCGGCGTGGTCGGGCTTCGTCCGCGCGGACCCGAAGACGCTCACGGCGGGGCCGACGTCGGCCAGCGCGCCGAAGCCCTCGACGAACTCGCTCTGGATCCGCATGACGCGCCACGGGTCACCGCTCAGCCACGACGTGTCGCCGGCTCCGCTCAGCAGGCGCTGGTCGGAGGTGGTGGTGGGGATCTGCTGGCCGCGCAGCAGCACCGGACCCTTGCGATACCCGTGCCCGGGGGCCGGCTGACCGTCGTCGCTCATGGCGTCGACTCTAGGTGCCTTCGACGACGCTGGTGGTCAGCTCCCGGTCAGCCACGCGCGCTGGGCGTCGTACGACGTGCGGATCTGGTCCACCGGGCAGCGCTCGTCCACCTTGTGCGCGAGCAGCGGGTCACCGGGGCCGAAGTTCACGGCGGGGATGCCGAGCGCGGAGAAGCGGGCCACGTCGGTCCACCCGTACTTGGGACCCACCTCGCCACCCGTCACCCCCAGGATCGCGGCGGCGAACGCCTGCGCCGGCGGTGCGTCCAGGCCGGGCCGCGCGCCGGGAGCGGAGTCCGTGAGCACCACGTCGTAGCCGTCGAAGAGCCGGGCGACGTGCGCGAACGCCTGCTGGACGGTCTGCGACGGCGCGAACCGGTAGTTGACCGTGACGACGCAGCTGTCGGGGATGACGTTGGGCGCGACACCACCGGTGACGAGCGTCGCGTTCAGGCTCTCCCGGTAGGCGAGCCCGTCGACGTCGACCGTGCGCGGCTCGTACGCCTCGAGCCGGCGCAGCACCTCGCCCGCCGCGTGGATCGCGTTGACGCCGGCCCAGGCACGCGCGGAGTGCGCCGCGACGCCCGTCAGCCGCACCTCGGCACGCAGCGTGCCGTTGCACCCGCCCTCGATGCCCCCGTTCGTCGGCTCCCCCAGCACCGCGAAGTCGGCCGCCAGCCAGTCCGGGTGCCTCTCGACGAGCCGTGCGAGGCCGTTGAGCGACGCCGCGACCTCCTCGTGGTCGTAGAACACCCACGTGACGTCCATCGTCGGCGCGTCCACCGTGGCCGCGAGCGCGAGCTGCACCGCGACGCCCGCCTTCATGTCGACGGTCCCGCGTCCCCACAGCTCACCGTCGACCAGCCGCGTGGGCAGGTTGTCCGCGATCGGCACGGTGTCCAGGTGGCCGGCGACGACGACGCGCGACGACCGCCCCAGGTCGGTGCGCGCGACGACCGCGTCCCCGTCGCGCAGCACCTCCAGGTGCGGGCAGGCCCGCAGCGCCTCCTCGACGGCGTCCGCGATCGCACGCTCGTCACCGCTCTCCGACGGCAGGTCGCACAGCGCCCGCGTCAGCTCCACCACGTCACCGGTCAGGTCCAGGCTCACGCCGACGACCCTAGCCGTCCGGCCCGGCACCATTCGTGATCCCGACATCTCGGTCACCCTGAACTCACAGCGTCGTCCCAGGTCAGAGGGCTAGCGTCGGCTCCGGCAGGTCCATCAGCACAGGTCCATCAGCAGGGGTTCTCTCCGGGAGACGCTCATGAGCACGACGCCCTCGACCACGTCCGGTGAGCCGCTCGACCAACCGGTCGACGCGACCCAGCCCATCACCCCAGCCCAGGCGCCACCTGCACCACCGGCCGAGCCGTTCGCCACACCCGCCGCACCACGCGCGCCGCGGGCGTCCGACGGCGTGCCGCTCGGCTGGGTGATCGCCGCGGTCGTCCTGTTCTGGCCCACCGCCATCCCCGCCCTGCTCGCCTCGCACCGCGCCGCTCGGGCGGCCGGCAGCGGGGACGCCGTGGCCGCTGCCCGCGACGGCGCCGTCGCGAAGCGCTGGAGCGTCGTCAGCGTGTGCGTCGGGGCGGGACTCCTCGTGCTGTCCGCCCTCGTCTCGGTCGTCTGGTCGATCGCCGCGATCGCCTGGCACCACGACCACGACGGGACGTGGCCGGGCGGTGGCAGCTCGCACGCCCGCGAGGTCCCGCCGCGCGGTGACACGGGCCCCGGCCAGGGTGGGTTCTCGCAGCGTGGCCAGGGCGGTCCGCGCACGGGGCAAGGGTCCGACGACCAGGGATCCACCCAGCAGCAGCCGGGCCGGGCGGGCCGCGGGAGCCAGAACGGGACGACGCCGGGCGGGGCCGTCCGGCCCACTCCGCAACCGACCTCGGGCTCGGCCAGCTAGGGGCGCCGCGCCCGCCCGGTACCCGATACCGGTCGAGACCGCGACGCCCGCGGTCGACTAGCGTTGCCCCATGACGTCACGCAGCGCCTGGGGTTTCGGTCTCGCGACCGTGACCGCCACCGGCGACACCCTCGACACCTGGTACCCCTCCCCCGCGCTCGGCACCCCGGACGACGACGCCGTCGCGCCCGCCGAGCTCACGGCAGCCGAGCTCACCGACGAGGCACGGGGCGTCCGCGTCGTCGTCGTCCGCACGGTCATCGACCTCGACGAGGCGCCGGCCGACGCCTCCGACGCCTACCTGCGCCTGCACCTGCTGTCGCACCGCCTGGTCGCGCCGCACGGGCAGAACCTCGACGGCCTGTTCGGCGTGCTGCCCAACGTCGTCTGGACCGACCGCGGCCCGTGCGCGGTGGCGGGCTTCGAGGCCACCCGCCTGCGCCTGCGCACGGCGCACGGCGTCGCGCCCACGGTGCTGGGCGTCGACAAGTTCCCGCGGATGGTCGACTACGTCCTGCCGACCGGCGTGCGCGTGGCGGACGCCGACCGCGTCCGGCTCGGCGCACACCTCGCGTCGGGCACCACCGTGATGCACGAGGGCTTCGTCAACTACAACGCCGGGACGCTCGGCACGTCCATGGTCGAGGGTCGCATCTCCGCCGGGGTCGTCGTCGGTGACGGGTCCGACGTGGGCGGCGGCGCCTCCATCATGGGCACGCTGTCCGGTGGCGGGCGGCTGGTGGTCTCGGTGGGCGCGCGGTCGCTGCTGGGCGCCAACGCCGGCCTGGGCATCCCGCTGGGCGACGACTGCGTGGTCGAGGCCGGCCTCTACGTGACGGCCGGCACCAAGGTCGCGCTGGTCGGCTTCGGCGACGACGACGGCCGCGTCATCAAGGCGCGCGAGCTCGCAGGCGCGAACGGGGTGCTGTTCCGCCGCAACTCGCTGACCGGCGGCGTGGAGGCCGTGGCGCGCTCCGGCGCGGGGGTCGAGCTCAACACCGCGCTGCACGCCAACTGACGGTGGCGCGTCGACCGCCGCGCACCCGACGCCGGTTGCGCGGGCTGGCCGTCGCCCTCGTCGTGCTCGCGCTGCTGGTCGTGGCCGTCGGTGGGGTCGTCGCGGTGCTCGACAACCGGCACCCCGCCCAGCCGAGCGCACAGGTCTGCTTCGCGGGCCAGGGTGACGACCAGTACGCCCTGGCCCCGGCGCAGGCGAACAACGCGGCCATGATCGCTGCCGTCTCCGTGCGTCGGGACCTGCCCGCACGCGCCGCGACCATCGCGATCGCCACCGCGCTGCAGGAGTCCCGTCTCATCAACATCGACTACGGCGACCGCGACTCGATCGGGCTGTTCCAGCAGCGCCCGTCGCAGGGCTGGGGGACGGTCGAGCAGATCATGGACCCGATCTACGCGACCAACGCGTTCTACGACGTGCTGATCAAGGTCGACGGCTACCAGGACCTGCCCGTCACCGAGGCGGCGCAAGCCGTCCAGCGCTCGGCGTTCCCCGAGGCGTACGCCCAGCACGAGCCGCGGGCGCGCGCCTGGGCCTCGGCGCTCACGGGCTACTCCACGGCAGACCTGCGCTGCGACCTGCACGAGGCCGAGCCGGGCTCAGGCTCCGCGAAGGCCATCCAGGCGCGGCTGCGCCGCGACTACGGCAAGCTCCCGACGAAGGTCACGACACCCGCCGACGCGAAGACCGGAGCGACGATCACCGTCGACGCGCGGTCGCTGGGCGACGACGTCCGCTCGAGCTGGTCGGTGGCGCAATGGGCCGTCGCGACCGCCGCTGACCTCGGCACGGTCGCCGTCGAGGTCGCCGACCAGCGATGGGACCGAGGTGCGGACGGCTGGGAGACGTCGACCACGTCCGTCCCCTCGAGGTACGTGCGGATCACGCTCGTGCCCGACGAGGACTGATCATCCTCGTCGGAGCACCGCCAGACCGAGCTCAGCGGGCGTCGACGTCCACGTAGTCGCGCTCGACGGCACCCGTGTAGATCTGCCGCGGACGGCCGATCTTCGTCTGCGGGTCCAGCATCATCTCGCGCCACTGGGCGATCCACCCGGGCATGCGTCCGAGCGCGAACAGCGGCGTGAACATCGACGGGTCGAAGCCCATGGCCTTGTAGATCAGGCCCGTATAGAAGTCGACGTTGGGGTAGAGCTTGCGGCTGACGAAGTAGTCGTCGTTGAGCGCGATCTCCTCGAGGCCCATGGCCAGGTCGAGCAGCTCGTCGTCCTTGCCCAGAGCCGTGAGCACGGCGTGCGCGCTCTCCTTGACGATCGCGGCGCGCGGGTCGTAGTTCTTGTAGACCCGGTGCCCGAAGCCCATGAGCCGGACGCCCTGCTCCTTGTTCTTGACGCGCGTCATGAAGTCGGAGGCGTCGCCGCCGTTGCCCTGGATCTCGCTGAGCATCTTGAGGACGGCCTCGTTGGCGCCGCCGTGCAGCGGACCCGACAGCGCGTTGATGCCGGCGGCGACCGACGCGTAGAGGTTGGCGTGCGACGAGCCGACGATGCGGACGGTCGACGTGGAGCAGTTCTGCTCGTGGTCGGCGTGCAGGATCAGCAGCTGGTCGAGCGCCTTGACCACCACCGGGTCGGGCTCGTACTGCTGGTAAGGCACCGCGAAGGTCATCCGCAGGAAGTCCTCGACGTAGCCGCGGCTGTAGTCGGGGTAGAGCAGCGGCTCGCCCTTGCTGGTGCGGTGCACGTAGGAGGTGATCGTGCGCGTCTTGGCGAGCAGCAGCACGGTGGCCAGCTCGACGGTCTCCGGGTCGAACGGGTCGAGCGACTCGGGGTAGAACGTGGACAGCGCGTTGATGGCCGACGACATGATGGCCATGGGGTGGCCGCCGCGCGGGAACGTCCCCATGAACGTGCGGAAGTCCTCGTGCACCAGGGTGTGGCGGTTGACGCGGTCCTCGAACGCGGCCAGCTCGTCGGCCGTCGGCAGCTCGCCGTTGATGAGCAGGTAGGCCACCTCGAGGAACGACGAGCCCTTGGCGAGCTGGTCGATCGGGTAGCCGCGGTAGCGCAGGATGCCCGCGTCACCGTCGATGTAGGTGACCTTCGACTCGCAGGACGCGGTGTTCATGAACCCGGGGTCCACGGTGACCAGCCCGGTGTCGCGCAGCAGCGTCGAGACGACGACGCCGTCGTTCCCCTCGGTCGCGGGCACGACCGGCAGGTCGAGGGAGGCGCCCCCGACCAGCAGCTCGACCTTGGTCCCCGTGGCCGTCTCGCCGGCTGCAGTCATGCCCTACCTCCCAGATGACCCGGTCGGCAGGGTGCGCCGAACGGGTGTGAAGTCGCTGTGCCACGACCGGTCGGGCCGCATGTGTGGGCCCGCCACGGACGACGTCGGCCGTGGCCTGACGCTACCTTCGCGCGAGCCCGCTTGCCCAATCCGGGGGCGGACACGGTCGACGTGATCCGCGTCACATGGGTTGCGTCAGGCACCCGACAGCCGCGCCGCCGCGGTCGCGATGCGCTCGTCGCTCGCGGTCAGCGCGATACGAACGTGCTGGTCGTCGCCGTAGAAGGCCCCCGGTGCGACCAGGATGCCGAGCTCGGCCAGGTCCGCGACCGTCGCCCACGAGTCCTGGCCGCCCGCCTCCGGTCGCGTCCACAGGTACAGCCCGGCCGACGAGGCGTCGACGGCGTAGCCCGCACCCTCGAGCGCGGACCGCAGCACCGCACGACGACGGGCGTACCGCGCGCGCTGCTCCGCGACGTGCTCGTCGTCGTCCAGCGCCACGACCATGGCCGCCTGCACGGGCGCCGGCACGATGAGACCCGCGTGCTTGCGCACCTCGAGCAGCCCGCCCACCAGAGCGGGGTCACCCGCGACGAACGCCGCGCGGTAGCCCGCGACGTTCGACTGCTTGGACAGCGAGTAGACGGCGAGCAGGCCGGTCAGGTCACCGCCGGTCACGCGCGGGTCCAGGATGCTCGGGATGCCGTCGCTCGCCCACGGCTCGTCCCACGCCAGCTCCGCGTAGCACTCGTCGGCCGCGACGACGACAGGCCGCCCGTCCCGCTGCGCCGCGGCCCGCGCGGCGTCGACCACGTCCCGCAGCTGCTCGACCGACAGGACCGATCCGTCGGGGTTGCCCGGCGAGTTGAGCCAGACCAGCCGCACTCCCCCGGCAGCGAGCCGGGTCGCAGGGTCGTCGCACGGCTCGGGCGTCGCGCCCGCCAGCCGGGCACCCACGTCGTACGTCGGGTACGCAGCCGCCGGGTGCAGCACCACGTCGCCGTCGCCCAGGCCCAGCAGGGCCGGCAGGAACGCGACGAGCTCCTTGGAGCCCACCGTCGGCAGCACGGCCGCCGGGTCCAGACCGGGCACACCGCGCCGTCGGGCGAACCAGCGCACCACGGCCTCGCGCAGGTCGGCCGTGCCGTGCGTCGTCGGGTACCCGTGCGCGTCCGACGCCGCCGCGAGCGCGTCGCGCAGCAACGGCGGCGTCGGGTCGACGGGTGTCCCGACGGACAGGTCCACGATGCCGTCCGGGTGCGCACGCGCACGCTCCGCGAACGGGACGAGGGTGTCCCAGGGGAAGTCCGGCAGCGAACCGGTCAGCAGGCCCATCGGGCGCGCGTCAGTCTTCGTGCACGCGCAGCGGCAGCGTCGCGATGATGGGGTGGTCCTTGTCGATCTCACCCATCTTGGCGGCGCCGCCCGGGGAGCCCAGGTCGTCGAAGAACTCGACGTTCGCCTTGTAGTACTGGCTCCACTCGTCCGGGACGTCGTCCTCGTAGTAGATGGCCTCCACCGGGCACACGGGCTCGCAGGCACCGCAGTCGACGCACTCGTCGGGGTGGATGTACAGCGAACGCTTACCCTCGTAGATGCAGTCCACGGGACATTCCTCGATGCACGCCTTGTCCTTGACGTCCACACAGGGTTCAGCGATCACGTACGTCACGGTGGGTCCTCCACTAGCAGGGTGTCTCTAGTATTCCGCACATGTCCGCACGCGCAGCCCACTGTCCACGGACGAGGCGCACGTGACGCCCGCCACATGGCGTGCGCTGCCCGTCGGTGTCCGTGTGGTGGTGCGCCGTCTGCGCGACGACGGCCCCGGGCCCGACGAGCCGCCGTTCACCGACGTGCTGGGCGACCTGCTGGCGGTCGACGACGCCGGCGTCCTGGTCCGCACCCGCCGCGGCGACGTGCACGTCCCGGCAGCCGACATCGTCCTGTCGAAGCAGATCCCTCCGGCCCCGCCGCGCCGCCCGCGCTGACCAGGAATCGGGATCGTGTTCTGCCTCTCAGCCGTATAGCGACAGAAAGGCAGAACACCCCGGCGGGATCCGTCAGTCGTCGGTGCCGCCGCTGTCGTCGTCCTTGTCGTCCGACGACGACGGCGGCGCACCGCAGACCACGCGGTTCTGCGGCTTGTACCGCCAGGAGTTCGACTCCGTCTTCTTCAGCTCGTCCTTGAGGTAGATCTTGCGCGTCACGGTCACCGAGAAGCCCGGGTTGCCGGGCAGCGACGGCTCGCACGTCTTCGACTCGGAATAGACGGTCGTCGGCGCGACGACACCGCTGCGGGCACTCGTCGTCGTCTTGACCGTCCAGTACTTGGTGCCCCAGATCCGCACGTACGCCCGACCGTCGGCGACCCAACCCTGCACGAGCGCCCCGTACGGCGTGGTGTTCTTCCAGGCCATGTCGATGACGCCCGTGAAGATCGTCGACTCACGGCCCTCCGGGTAGCGGGAGAACCACTCGCTGTGGGGCTGGTGGGTGATGTCCTCCATGCCGGCGAAGAACGCGGCGTTGTAGGTCGTCGTCGACACCTGCGACAGGCCGCCGCCGACGGCCTGCGTGTGCTCGCCGCTGACGATCGCGCCCGCATCGATGAACCCGTGCTTCGCGTCGACCGGACCGAGCGCCTCGGTGAGGCTGAACGTCTCACCCGGGCGGACCAGCGTGCCGGTGATGTGCTCGAGACCCACGCGGATGTTCTGGGTGCGCTTGGGCTCCGCCGTCAGCGGGGTCGAGAACTCGGAGACGATCTCGTCCACGCCCAGCTTCTTGAGCTCGGCAGTGGACTCGGCGGGGTCGGACTTCGTCAGCTCGACGGTCGCGTCGCGCTCGTCGGCCACGGCGGCCTTCGAGACGGCGGCGGCGACGTCGTCGGGGTCCAGGGTCTCGCCCGGCTTGCCGGCCTTGATCTTGGGCTTGTCGTCGACGAACACGAACGTGGCGTCCGATGCCTTGGTCTCCAGGTCGGGCTGCTGGTCCAGGATCTCCTTCGTCAGCTTCTCGCCGTCCATCTGGAGCACGAGGTCGCCGTCCTTCGGCACCATCGACGCGGCGGCGGACAGGTCGTCGGCGGTCAGCACCGTGAGCTTGCCGTCGACCGTCACCGACACCGGCGCGGAGACGACCTTCTCGGCCGTCGCGAGCGCCGCGTCCGTCTCGTCCTGCGTGATGTCGGGCGCCACGGCCGACGTGGGCAGCTCGAGCGGCCGCGCACCGACCAGCCAGTCGTCCGCGACGACCTTCGAGGCCTTCACGGTGTCGAGCTTCCAGCCGTCCGTGGCCTTCGTCGCCTGCGCGGACCCGTCGACGAACACGACCGTGCCGTCCACCGGCGTCTTCGACAGCGCCGGCGACAGTGCGTCGACGCTGCGCGCGAGCGCCTTCGTGTCCACCGACGTCACCGCGTCGACCTCACCCGTCCCGACGACGTTGTCCCACAGCCGCGCCGGATCCAGCAGGTCGACACCCGTGACCTGGTCGACCGTCGCCTGCGCGTCGAACGTCAGACCCGCGTCCTTCGGGTCGAGCGACGCCGTCACCTCCTGCGCGACGACCGGGATCTTCTTGGTGGTCGCGTCCCCCAGCTCGTCGTCCAGGCGCGTGACGGCGTCCGACGACGACAGGCCGCCGATGTCGACCCCCGCCACCGTCGCCCCGCGCGGGACCTTGTCCCCCAGCGCGTACGACGCGGCCACGTACCCGCCGACGAGGACCACGACGATCCCGCCGACGACCGCCAGCCGCCGGGGCCAGCGCCGCTTGCCGTCGTCGGCCTCGAACACGTCCAGCGGGGACTCCTTGCGCGGGGTGGCGGGGACCGGACCAGCGGTCACCTTCGTCGGGGTGGGGGCGGGGACGGCCGTGTCCCCGGGCGTCACGCGGTGGCGTACCGGCACCTCTGCCTGAGCCGGCGCCGCATCCGGTGGTGTGCCGGGGCCTGCGGCGGTCGCTGCGGCCGCGGCCGCGGCCGCGGCTGCGGCTCCGGCGGTGGCTGCGGCGGGCGCGGGCGTGCCAGCATCCTGCGAGGACGCCGCCTCGGCGGGCTCCGCTCCGTCCGTCTGTGGCTGGCGCGTCGACGTTCGGACCGGGACCGAGGCTGCACGCTGCGCGGCCGCCGCCGTCGCGACCGGCGGGATCAGCTCGGTCGCGGCCGTCTCCGGCGCAGCCTCGTCGGCAGGCACGTCGGCAGCGGGCACGTCGCTCGCCGTCTCGCCGGCGGAGATCTCGTCGGCCCCGTCCACCGTCGTCGGCTCGTCCCCCGCACTCTCGTCCGCCGCGGACGCGGGGTCCTCGGGCTGGTCGTCGGGCTGGTCGTCGGGCTCGTCGGTGGGCTGCTCGTCGGGCTCGGCCCCGGGCGACGCATCGGCGTGCTCAGAGGCCGTCGCGGCGGACGCGACCACAGGAGCCATCACTCGTGTCGTGTCGTCAGACGCGGAGCCTTCGCCACCATCGTCGTCGCCGACCGGGACCGACGCGGTCGACGCGGGCTGCTCGTCCTCGGCACTCACCTCGGTGGTGGCTGGCTCATCGGTGGACTCGTCTGCGGGCGTGTGCGCGACCTGCTGGTCCGCGGGCACCCCTGCATCGTCTGCCGGGTGCGCGTCCGCGTCGGGCTCCTTCGCGGGCTCGTCGGCCGCGTCAGCGTCGTCAGCGGGCTCGTCGGTGGTGGAAGCGGCACTGCGCGCGCTCGCGGCTCCCCACACCGGCCAGACGGCGTCGGCGGCGCTCTCGCCGCTGTCAGCCGTGTCGGACTCAGCCGTGTCGGACTCAGCCGTGTCGGTCTCGGCTTCGGGGGCGGGGCGCGCGGAGTCGTCGTGCGAGACGTCGGCCTGCCCGTCGCCGCCGTCCGACGACGACGCGGTGGGCTCGTCCGCCGGGACCCCGTCCGCGGGCGTGCCGCTGTCCCGATCGTTGCCGTCACTCATGTCTTCCCCCACGGTTGCCTGCGCCACCTGCGCCCGCGCGATTCTACGTGCCCCACCTGAGCGTCCTCGCAGGCCGCGCGCGACGGCGCGGCGCGCGCGGTCACCCTGCCGAGCTACCCCTGGACGGCATGCAGCCGGCCGCGCAGATGCACGAGCCCGCCCGCGCCGGCCGCCCCCTGCTGGGCCGCGACGACGGTGCCGACCACCAGGTCGTGATCGCCTGCGGAGTGCACGGCGGCCGTCCGGCAGTCGAACCAGGCAGCCGCACCGTCGAGCCAGGCGGCACCAGACTCGGGAGCGGGCGTGTGCGGGACGCGATCGAGCTGACCGATCGTCGGGCGGCCGGGTGACGCGAGCCAGTCGGCGGTCGGGCCCTGGGCGTCGGACAGGACGCTGACGGCCCAGGAGTCGACGTCGTCGAGCGCCTCACGGATCCGTGAGTCCGCATGCACGGCGAACATCAGCATCGGCGGCTCGAGCGACACCGACGCGACCGCGCTGGCCGTCATCGCGTGCTGCGCGCCCCGCCATCGCAGCACCACCACCGCGACGCCGGCGGGCAGGCGCGCGACCGTGGAGCGGAACAGGTCGGGGTCGACGGGCGTCGCCCTGGGGTCTGGCGTGTCGGTCATGGTCGGGGCTCGTCGACGGCCGGCCAGCCCGGGGCGTCCGCGGGAGGCTCGCCCGACGAAGGTTCCTCGACCGGCGCGTCGGCGAACCAGCGTCGAGGCGCGAGCGCTGCGACGACGACCATCGCCGGCGAGCCGACCACCCACACCCAGCTGATGGCCTGGTGGGCGGGGACCAGCACGTCGCCACCAGGCCCGGTCTGGGCCAGGACCTGGACCGCGGCGAGCACGCCCAGCCCGTACCCGGCCAGCGGCCCGTACCCGCCCCACGCGCGCACCAGCACCCCGACGGTCAGCACCAGCACGAGCGCGAGGACGACGCCCCACGGTCGGATGCTGCGGTGCACGACCGTCCCGAACCCGCCGACGACCAGTCCGAGGACCAGCGCACCGAGTACCTTGCCGATCGACCTGCCGGAGAGCTGCACGCGCGCCAGGCTACCCGCCGTTCCCGTGGGAACGTGGCGGCGACGCAGGACGTCGGTCGACGCGACGGGTCAGGCTGTCGTCACGCCCGCGGGCCACGCGGTGAACGGGCCGGGGCGCGCGATGCGGTAGCCCTCCGCGGCCGGGATCGGCGCGAGGACGTCGTTGCTCAGTGCGTACCGCGCGACGGCGGGGGGAGCGTCGAGGGCGGCGACCGCCTGGACCTGGGTCGCGTGCGCGCGCAGCGCGGCCAGGACGCAGTCGAGGACCGGGACGACGTCGACGAGCAGGTCGACGTCGTCGTCGGGCACCGCCACCGACGGCAGGGGCGCGGACGCGTCCGGCAGCGCGAGCCCGTCGACCGTGCTGAGCACAGCCATGGCGGACCGTAGCGCCGACGAACCCTGCGCCGCCCACAGCACGACCGGGGCGACGTCGGCCAGGTCGACGGCCCGCATCGTCACCTGGTGCGCACGCACGTGGTCGGGGTGGCCGTAGCCGCCGCCCGGCTCGTAGGTCACGACGACGGCCGGACGACGCTCGTCGAGCAGGTCCGCGAGCCGCCGGGCGGCGACCTCGACGTCCACGCCGACGAAGGCACGATCCGGCACGTCGGCCGCCGACCCCGCCTGCCCGGGGGCGAGCCACGCCATGCCGGAGTCCTCGTACCGCTCGTCGGGCGACGCCCCGCCGTCCAGGAACGCGTGGTCGCGGACGCCCAGCGCCGCCAGCGCGGCGGCCAGCTCGACCTCCCGGTGCGCCGCCAGCGCGGGCCCGTCACCCTCCAGGTGCGCGAGCTCCGCGCCGATCACCTCGCCGCGCTCACCACGCGTGCAGGTGACGACCGTGACGGGCAGCCCGGCGGCGGCCCAGGTGGCCAGGAGCGCGCCGGTCGCCAGCGTCTCGTCGTCGGGGTGCGCGTGGACGGCCAGCAGGCCGGACACACCGACGCCCGGGCCCTCCCCGGCGAGGGAGGACTCGGGCGTCGGCGTGCTCACGGGCGGGTCGCCGTGATCAGGACTTCTTGTTGCGGGCCGTGATGCGGGCACGCTCGGTCTGGTCGAGCACCACCTTGCGGATGCGCACGATCTCCGGGGTCACCTCGACGCACTCGTCCTCGCGGGCGAACTCGAGGGACTCCTCCAGCGTCAGGTGACGCGGCGGGACCAGGTTCTCGAAGTTGTCCGCGGTCGACGACCGCATGTTGGTGAGCTTCTTCTCCTTGGTGATGTTGACGTCCATGTCCTCGTTGCGCGCGTTCTCGCCGACGATCTGGCCCTCGTAGACCTCCTGCGTCGGGTCGACGAAGAACGAGCCGCGCTCCTGCAGGTTGATCATGGCGAACGGCGTGACGACGCCCGCACGGTCGGCCACCAGCGAACCGTTGATACGCGTCTCGATCGCGCCGGCCCACGGCTCGTAGCCCTCGGCGATGGACGAGGCGATGCCGGTGCCGCGCGTGTCCGTGAGGAAGCGCGTGCGGAAGCCGATGAGACCGCGGGCCGGGACGACGAACTCCATGCGGACCCAGCCGGTGCCGTGGTTCGCCATCGTCTCCATGCGACCCTTGCGCTGCGCGAGCAGCTGCGTGACGGCGCCCAGGTACTCCTCGGGGACGTCGATCGTCATGCGCTCGGTGGGCTCGTGGACCTTGCCGTCGATCTTCTTGGTGACGACCTGCGGCTTGCCGACCGTCAGCTCGAAGCCCTCGCGGCGCATCTGCTCGACGAGGATGGCCAGCGCCAGCTCACCACGGCCCTGCACCTCCCACGCGTCGGGACGCTCGGTGGGCACGACGCGGAGCGACACGTTGCCGATGAGCTCCTTGTCGAGGCGGTCCTTGACCTGGCGGGCCGTGACCTTGTGGCCCTTGCCGCCGCGGCCGGCGAGCGGGCTCGTGTTGATGCCGATCGTCATGGAGATCGCGGGGTCGTCGACCGTGATCAGCGGCAGCGGACGCGGGTCGTCGGCGTCCGTCAGCGTCTCGCCGATGGTGATGTTCTCGATGCCGGCGACGGCGACGATGTCACCGGGGCCCGCCTGCTCCGTGGGGACGCGCTCGAGTGCCTTCGTCTCCAGCAGCTCGGTGATCTTGACGTTCTGCATGGTGCCGTCGGCGCGCGCCCACGCGACCGTCTGGCCCTTGCTGAGGTTGCCGTTGAAGATGCGCAGCAGCGCGAGACGGCCCAGGAACGGGGAGGCGTCCAGGTTGGTGACGTGCGCCTGGAGCGGGTGGCCCTCGGTGTACGTCGGGGCGGGGATCTTCTCGAGGATCGTCTGGAACAGCGGCTCGAGCGTCTCGGAGTCCGGCAGACCACCGTCGGCGGGCTGGTTCAGCGACGCGCGGCCGGCCTTGGCGGCGGCGTAGACGACCGGCACGTCGAGGATCGCGTCGAGGTCCAGGTCCGGGACGTCCTCGTGCAGGTCGGAGGCCAGACCGAGCAGCAGGTCCGTGGCCTCGTGGACGACCTCGGTGATGCGCGCGTCGGGGCGGTCCACCTTGTTGACGACCAGGATGACGGGAAGCTTGGCGATGAGCGCCTTGCGGAGCACGAACCGCGTCTGGGGCAGCGGCCCCTCGGACGCGTCGACGAGCAGGACGACGCCGTCGACCATCGACAGGCCGCGCTCGACCTCGCCGCCGAAGTCGGCGTGGCCCGGGGTGTCGATGACGTTGATCGTGATGCCGTCGGGGTGACCCGCCTGCGCCGCCGCGGGGCCGGAGTACCGGACCGCCGTGTTCTTGGCGAGGATGGTGATGCCCTTCTCGCGCTCCAGGTCGCCCGAGTCCATGGCGCGCTCGTCCACGTGCGCGTGCGCACCGAAGGCGCCGGACTGCCAGAGCATCGCGTCGACGAGCGTGGTCTTGCCGTGGTCGACGTGCGCGACGATGGCGACGTTGCGCAGGTCGGAGCGCACGCTCGTGCCGGTCGTGGTCGGCGTGTCCGTGGACATACGGGTACTCATCTCCGAAGTTGGGGGGTGCGCGCCGAGTCGTCGGGCGCCGGTCAATCCTACCGGCTGCGCACGCATCGGCGGGTGTGAGTCCCCCCACCTACACCAAACCCGCAACGTCCGAGCTTCTGGCCGCCATGGCGGCCAGAAGCTCGGACGTTGCGGGTTGAGAAGGCGTCAGGCCGCGTCGCCGCCGAACACCTCGAGCTTGGAGCCCGGGATGGCGTCGAGCAGCTCACGCGTGTACTGCTGCTTCGGGTCGTCGAACACCTCGTCGGTGGTGGCCCGCTCGACGAGCCGACCCGACTCCATGACGCACACCTCGTCGGCGATCTGGCGGACGACCGCCAGGTCGTGCGTGATGAACAGGTAGCTGAGCCCCAGCTCGGCCTGCAGGTCGTTGAGCAGCTCCAGGATCTGGGCCTGCACCAGCACGTCGAGAGCGGAGACGGCCTCGTCGCACACGATCATCTCCGGCTTGAGCGCGAGCGCCCGCGCGATGGCGATGCGCTGACGCTGACCACCGGAGAGCTCGTTGGGGAACCGGCGCATGGTCGACGCGGGCAGCGCCACCATGTCCAGCAGCTCGCGCACGCGGGCCTCGCGCGACTTCTTGTCGCCGACCTTGTGGACGCGCAGCGGCTCCTCGATCGTGCGGTAGATCGAGTACATCGGGTCCAGCGAGCCGTACGGGTTCTGGAAGATGGGCTGCACCCGACGACGGAACGCGAAGAGCTCGTCCTTGCCGAGCGTGCTCAGGTCCGTGCCGTCGAAGAAGATCTTGCCCTGCGTCGGCTCCAGCAGGTTGAGCACCATGTTGGCGACCGTGGACTTGCCCGAGCCGGACTCCCCCACGACCGCCATCGTCGTGCCGCGCTTCACGGCGAACGACACGTCGTCGACCGCCGTGAACTCGGTGTGCTTGCCGGGACGCGAGCCGCGGATCTGGAACACCTTGGTGAGGTTCTCCACGCGGACGACGTCGTCGGCCTTGGGCTTGGCCGTCCCACCGGTCGACGCCAGCAGCTCGTCGGACTCGATGCCCCGCTCCTTGGCGCTCTGGATGCGCCGCGACGCGAGCGACGGGGCCGAGGCCACCAGACGCTGCGTGTACGGGTGCTGAGGGGCGGACAGGATCTTGCGGGCCGGGCCCGACTCGACGACCTGCCCCTTGTACATCACGACGAGGTGCTCGGCGCGCTCGGCGGCCAGACCCAGGTCGTGCGTGATGAACAGGACCGCGGTGCCGAGCTCCTCGGTCAGGCTCTGCAGGTGGTCCAGGATGACGCGCTGCACCGTGACGTCGAGCGCCGAGGTCGGCTCGTCGGCGATCAGCAGGTCCGGACGCGCCGCCAGGCCGATGGCGATGAGCGCACGCTGACGCATGCCGCCCGAGAACTCGTGCGGATACTGGTTGGCGCGACGCTCGGCGTCGGGAAGGCCGGCCTCGGCCAGCAGCTCGGTGACCCGCTTGTCCGCCTCGGAGCCGGTGGCGATGCCGTTGGCCTTGAGGGCCTCCTTGACCTGGTAGCCGATCTTCCAGACCGGGTTCAGGTTGGACATCGGGTCCTGCGGCACCAGGCCGATCTGCGCACCGCGGATCTCGACCATCTCCTTGGCGGAGAGGTGCGTGATGTCGCGGCCGCCGAACTCGATGGTCCCGCCGGTCACCTTGCCGGTGCCGGGCAGCAGGTCGATGACCGCGTGGGCGGTGGTCGACTTGCCGGAGCCGGACTCGCCGACGATCGCGACGGTCTGACCCGGGTAGATGGTCAGGTCCGCGCCACGCACCGCCTGGACCTGGCCGGTCGAGGTGGTGAACGAGACCTGCAGGTCCCGCACCTTGAGCAGCGGCTCGGTGCCGTGCTGCTGGATGGGGGCGCCCGTGGCGTCGAGGTTGGTCGTCATCGCTTCCGTGCCTTCGGGTCGAGGGCGTCCCGCACGACGTCGCCCATCATGATGAAGCTGAGCACCGTGATCGCCAGTGCTGCGGCGGGCCAGAACAGCACCATCGGGTCGGTGCGGATGTTCCGCTGGGCGGTCGAGATGTCACCGCCCCAGGAGATCACCGAGTCGGGCAACCCGATGCCGAGGAACGACAGGGTCGCCTCGGCAACGATGAACGTACCGAGCGCGACCGTCGCGTAGACGATGATCGGCGCCGCCGCGTTGGGCAGGATGTGCCGACGCAGCGTGGCCAGTCGTGACGTCCCGAGTGCGGTGCTCGCAGTGACGAAGTCCGAGTTCTTCAGTCCCAGCACCGCGCCTCGCGTGATACGGGCGACCTGTGGCCAGCCGAACACACCGAGGACGATCACGACGGTGATGACACCGCGGTGGGACTTCAGCGACGACATCACGACGATCGCGGCCAGGACGAACGGGATCGCGAAGAAGATGTCCGTGACGCGCGACAGCAGCGAGTCGAACCATCCACCGAAGAAGCCGGCGAAGGCGCCGACCGCGACGCCGATCAGGACGACGATGATCGTCGTCAGGACGCCGACCGCCACCGACGGCCGAGCGCCGTAGACGACCCGGGAGTACACGTCACAGCCCTGGAACGTGTAGCCCATCGGATGCCCTGCCGACGGCCCCTCGAGGCTGTGGGACAGGTCGCACGCGGTCTTGGCGTTCGGGTCGATCGACGTGAACAGCGACGGCGCGATCGCGACGGCGAGGACCACCACGATGAGCACGGCCGAGATCCAGAACAGGGGGCGGCGGCGCAGGTTGCGCCACGCGTCCTGCCACATGCTGGCCGGTGCGGCGTGCTCGTCGATCGCGTCGACACCGAGGAGCGGCGTCTCGTCGAGATCCGCGAAGAAGTGGTGCTGGTCGGGACGGGTGGTGGGCTCACGCATAGCGGATCCTCGGGTCCAGGACCGCGTACAGCAGGTCCACGGCAAGGTTGGCGAAGATGTAGACGATGACGAGGATCGTCGTGATCGAGACGACGGTCGGGCCCTGACTCGTCAGGATCGCGTGGTAGAGCGTGCCGCCGACGCCGTTGATGTTGAAGATGCCCTCCGTGATGATCGCACCGGACATCAGGGCGCCCAGGTCGGCACCCAAGAAGGTGATGACGGGGATCAGCGAGTTGCGCAGCACGTGGACGCTCACCACGCGCCGACGACCGAGACCCTTGGCCGTGGCGGTCCGCACGTAGTCGGCGGACAGGTTCTCCGAGACCGACGTCCTCGTCAGCCGGAGCACGTAGGCGAACGACACGGAGCCGAGGACGATCGCCGGCATCAGCAGCGTCCTGACCGAGACGTCGCTCCCGACCGTCGGTGGCAGCAGCCCCCACTTCACACCTACGACGAACTGCAGGACGAAGCCGAGGACGAACGTCGGGATCGCGATGACGATGAGGCTCGCGACGAGCATCGTGCTGTCGAAGATCTTGCCCTTGCGCAGTCCCGCGATGAGGCCGAAGCCGATACCGAAGACGCCCTCGAAGATCAGCGCCATCACGGCGAGCTGGATCGTGACGGGGAAGATCTCCCGCATCACGTCACCGACGTCGCGGCCCGAGTACGTGGTGCCGAAGTCCAGCGTCAGGATCCCCTGCAGGTAGTGCAGGTACTGGACGAGGAAGGGCTGATCGAGGTGGTACTGGGCCACCAGCTGGTCGTGCAGTGCATCGCTCATGCCCTTGTCGCCGGCGAGCGCCAAGATCGGGTCGCCGGGAACCAGGAACACCATCGCGTAGATGAGCAGGGTCGCCCCGATGAAGACGGGGATCATCTGCAAGAGCCTGCGCCCGATGTACCAGGCCATCAGGTCTCTCCTTCAAAGTCGAGGGTCGCGCCGCCCTGTGGGGCGGGTAGACCGATGATCGGGGGCGCGGGCGCCCAACTGCAAACGACACGCGAGCGGGGGTGGGGCCCAGGCGGGCCCCACCCCCGGTCATGCGTGCGTCAGATCACTTCTTGGTGATCTCGTAGTACAGCGGGACGCTGTCCCAGCCGAACTCCACGTCGTTCACGAGCTTGGAGTAGCCGCCCGTGACGTTCGAGTACCACAGCGGGATGGCCGGCAGGTCCTTGAAGAGCTGCTCCTGGGCCTTCTGGAAGTCGGCGTTCGCGGCGTCGACCGTCTTCTCGGCCGAACCCTTGGCGAACAGCTCGTCGACGGTCTTGTTGCTGTAGTTGCCGTCGTTCGAGCCCTTGCCGTGGCCGGCGGCCGTGGCGTAGAGCGGGCCGAGGAAGTTGAACAGCGACGGGTAGTCCGCCTGCCAACCGGAACGGAACGCGCCGGTCAGGCCCGACTTCTTGTCGAGCTGCGCCGCACCGATGTCCTTGCGCAGGTCCGCGAAGACCGCGTAGGACTGGCCCTCCGCGTCGATGCCCAGGTTCGCCTTGAGGTTGTTCGACACGGCGTCGACCCAGTTCTTGTGGCCACCGTCGGCGTTGTACGCGATGGTGAACTTGCCCGACCACTTGTTGATGGCGTCAGCCTGCGCCCAGAGCTTCTTGGCGTCCTCGGGGTTGTACTTCAGGACGTCGTTGCCGGGGATCGAGTCCGACCAACCGGCGATGACCGGCGACGTGAAGTCGGAGGCCGGCGTGCGGGTGCCCTGGAAGATCGTCTTCGTGATCGAGTCACGGTCGATCGCCTCGGAGATGGCCTTGCGACGGAGCAGGCCCTCCTCGTCGTTCTTGAAGTGCTCCTGCCACTGACCGATCGTGAACGACTGGAAGATCGCGGCGGGCTTGTTGACCGCGCGGTCGCCCAGGTCCGACTCGAACGTCGAGAACGCGCTGTCCGGCACGGCGTCGAGGACGTCGAGCTGGTCGGACTGCAGGTCGGCGTAGGCCGCGTCCTGGCTCGTGTAGAACTTCAGCGTGACGCCGCCGTTCTGGGCCTTGCGGTCGCCGGTGTAGTCGGCGTTCGGGACGAGCTTGATCTCGACGTTGTGCTGCCAGCCACCGTCGGCGACCTTGTAGGGGCCGTTGCCGATCGGGTTCTCGCCGAAGGCCTTCATGTCGGTGAACGCGGCCTCGGGCAGCGGGTAGTACGCCGAGTAGCCGAGGCGCAGCGGGAAGTCGGCCTGAGGCGACGTCAGCTTGACCGTGAAGGTGGTGTCGTCGACGACCTTGAGGCCGGTCAGCTCGCTGTCCTTGTCGTACGAGAAGCCCTCGATCGGCTCGAAGAAGTACGAGGAGAGCTGGGCGTTGCTCAGCTTGGCGCCGTAGTTCCAGGCGTCGACGAAGCTCTTCGCCGTGACGGGCTCACCGTTGGTGAACTTCCAGCCGGACTTGATCTTGATCGTCCAGTTCTGCTGGTCGTCGGAGGTGATCGAGTCGGCGACCTCGTTGTGGGTCTCGCCCTTGGCGTCGTAGTACACGAGGCCCGCGAAGATCATGTTGAGGATCTTGCCGCCGCCGGTCTCGTTCGTGTTCGTCGGGATCAGCGGGTTCTGGGGCTCGCTGCTGTTCGCCGTGACGATGCCGGTCGAGGGGCCGGACGCCGTGGTCGAGTCATCGCTGCTGCTGTCGCCGCTGCTGCACGCCGTGAGCGCCAGTGCGCCCACGGCCACCGAGGCGGCGAAGCCGGCGAAACGCCTGATCTTCAATGTTCCTCCAGATGAGTGTCGACATCTGGGCTCCGCATGCCGTTCACGCCCGGTGCCCACACCGGACCGACACGTCAGAACCCGTCTCGTGATGCCGAGAGGGTTGCGGGAAGACTACGAAACTCTCATCGGTACAAACCGGACACACGTCACTGTGCGGCCCGATCGTTACCGTATCGATACTGGGTAGTAGCGTCCAGCATGCGAGACGCCGCTCGGGTGAACCTGCCGGAAACACGCCCGTAATCTCAGGGCACCGGTCCGATCGCCCGTGATTCGGACATTGCGTGACGACATCGCTCACGCCATCTGCTACACGCGCCCATGCGTCCCCCCGGGTGCCGACTGCCTTCGACCCGGCCAGGCTATGACCACGCTGTCCGTCGCGCCTGTTCAACGCACCGTCACCACCGGTCGAGCCCACCTGAACCCGTCGGTCACGACCGACGGGTTCATCACCCGATCGACTGAATCACCGAGACCGCCGACCGGGCCGCCGGCGTGTGAGGATCGGGCCGTGCACTTCACCGACGCGATCCGCCGCCTGGGCCGCACCCGCTGGTTCGCGCGCCTCGGGCGCACCGTCGCGGGGATCGACCGGAGGCTGCAGAAGGCCACCTCGGGGCGCTGGTCCGTCCTGGGGCGCGCGCAGCTGCCCCAGCTCATCCTCACGACGACGGGCGCCCGGTCCGGCCAGCCCCGCGAGGCCGTCCTGCTCTACGCCCGCGACGGAGACGCCTGGGTGATCATGGGCAGCAACTGGGGCCAGGCCCACCACCCCGCGTGGTCGACGAACCTGCTCGCCGACCCGCACGCGTCCGTCACGGTGGGCGGTCGCACGACGCCCGTCGTCGCGCACCTGACGCACGACGACGAACGCGCCCGCCTGCTCCCCGCCCTGCTGGCCGTGTGGCCGGGCTACGAGGAGTACGCCGCCCGCTCGGGCCGCGACCTGCGCGTCTTCGCCCTCACGCCGGCCTGATCAGCGCACCCGCGACCGCTCCCGGTAGGCGCGCGCCTTCATGACGTCGCCGCACTCCGCCATCGAGCACCATCGCCCGGAGCGATTGCGTGACGCGTCGTAGTAGACCCACTGACAGCCGGGGTTCGCGCACGCCTTGAGCCGGGCCCAGTCGCCCGTGCGGCTCGCGTCGAGCACGGCGGCGAGAACGGGGGCGACGCCGTCGTCGGACCGTGCGGGCACCAGGCGGGCGCTGCCGTCCGCGATGGCGACCAGCAACGGGTGGTCCTTGGCGAGCGCGTCGAGCGGGCGCCCGTCGCCCTCGACGAACGCACGAACGGCGTCACGCAGGGCGCGCACCGGCGCGGGCGCGTCCTGGGGCAGACGGTCGACACCGTGGAACCGGTCGTCGGTGTTGAGCAGCGCGCGGACGGCCTCGAGGTGCGCGGGAGCCACGCCCGGCTCCTCGCCGAGCGTGATCCACGGGTCCAGCAGGTTCTTGACGGCGGGCACGAGGTCCAGGATAGTCGTCACCACTGTTTCTCGTTTACTGGTGACGTAGGAGAGATCGATGACCGCCCTCGATACCGAGCCCGGCTGCGACACGTCGGACATGCTGACCATCCACGCGCTGTTCCGGCGCGCCTTCGCCGACGCTCCCGGGCTCGTGCGCGGCGTGGGCGACGGCGACGTCGCGCGAGCGCGGATCGTCGGCACCCACGTCCGGGAGGTCGCAGGAGCGCTGCACAACCACCACACCGGCGAGGACGAGCTGCTGTGGGACACGCTCGAGAAGCGGGCCCCAGCGTGCGCCCTGCACGTGGGGCTCATGCGCGCGCAGCACCAGCAGACCGCTGTGCTGCTCGACGCGCTCCAGGCCGACCTCCCCGCGTGGGAGTCCTCCGGTGCGGCCCTCGACGCCGCACCCGTTGCCGAAGCGCTCGACGCGCTGCGCGACCTCCTCCTCACGCACCTCGGCCAGGAGGAGGCCGAGATCCTGCCCACGGCCGCGACCGTCATGACGCAGCGCGAGTGGGGCGCCCTGCACGAGCACGGGATGGCCTCGATCCCCCGCGACCGCATGCTGCTGCAGCTCGGCTGGATCCTCGAGGTGATACCGCCCGACGAGCGCGCCGGCTGGCTGCGCACCAACCTGCCCGCGCCCGCTCGCGTGATGTGGCGCGTGGTCGGCCGACGGCAGTTCGCCGCTCACCGCGCCCGCGTCTACGGGACGTGACGCACGGCGTCAGCGCTTGCGGACCACCAGCTTCACCTTCGTCGTCGACGACGTCACGGCGCTGCTGCCCGTGTACTTCACGGTCAGCGAGTAGGTCTTGTGCTTCCACGACCTCGGCGTCCGCAGCGTCGCCTTGCCGTGCGAGACCTTGGCCCTGGTGACGTACGTCGAACCGCGGTACAGCTTCACGTACCCGGTCGCCTTGACGTCGGAGTGCACACGGACGGAGACGGTGCCCGCGGTCCCCCGCCGGACCTTCTTGGCCGACGCGCTCACGCTCGAGCGGTCCTTGACGGTCACGGTCGTCGACGCCGAGGAAGCCTTGGACGCCGGCTCACCCGCGTAGCGGACCGTGAACGTGTGCTTGCCCGCCTTCAGCGCGTGCGGCGTGCTGAACGACGTGCGCCCGCTCACGAGCGTTCGCGTCGCGATCTTGGTGCCGTCCTGGTAGACGCTCACGGAGCCCGTCGCGCCGGCCGACACCGAGACGGAGACCTTGCCCTTGCTCCCCTCGACGACCGACGGCACCGAGATCTTCGAGGTCGTCGCGACGGCGGGTCGCGCTGCGTAGGTGACCGTGACCTGCGCGCCGGCGGCCGTCTGGGTGCCGATCCGCAGCGTCACGCGACCACCCCACAGGGTCAGCACGTCGCCGGCGACCGCGGCGGCACGGTTGTGGCCCAGCGAGGTGGGCACGCCGATCGTGTAGAGGTCGCCGTACTCCTCGTCGGGCACGGTGAGGTGCACGCCCTTGCCGAACGTCACGTCCCCCTCGTCGAAGCCGCGGACCGTGCGGCCCGTGGCGTAGAACGTGTGCGCGTCCGCGCCGGCGCCCGAGCGGTAGTCGAGGTAGAGCTCGGAGGACCCGTCCGGGCTCGGCAGGACGAGCGACGTCGTCCCGCTCGCCGCCGTCAGCGGCGCGATCGTGTAGGTCGCCGCGCGGGAGTTCCACGCGACCGTGCGCTCACGCGCGGCCTCCCCGGGGATGCCGAGCCGTGCGCGGTACGCGCCGTCGAGCACACCGGGCTCGTAGTCCTCGGCCTGCAGGGCCTGGGGTCCGTACAGCGCCCAGTACTCGTAGGCGCCGTCGCCGGAGAGCGCGAGGAAGGTGTGGCCGAGGCCGAAGTGGTGGCCGAGCTCGTGCGCGAGGATCCCCCACTGGCTGCCGATGACCTGGACGTAGCCGCCGGTCGCGAAGCCGGTGCCGACGTTGGCGACCCCCGCGTAGCCGTACGCGTCCTCGCACCCGGTCGGGCTGAACACGACCAGGTGGTTGCCGTCCGCCCGGAAGTCCACCTCCGGGTAGACCGCGGCGGCCCGCTCCCAGAGGTCTTCGTAGTCGTACCAGCAGCTGTCGTCGAGGGTCAGTGCGGCGCTCTTCACGACGGAGAACGACGTGATGGCACCACGGGCCTGGTCCTTCCAGTACGCCGCCGCCTTGGCGGCCACCGTCGTCGCCGAAGCGGGCGTGAACGAACCCGTCGCGGTGCCGTCCTCGATCGCGACCACGTACATCCACTCCGCGACAGGCGCCGCCGACCGCGCGACCGTTGCCGCGACCTTCGTCGCGACGACGCTCGCCGACGCTTCGTCGGACAACCCGTCGGACGCGGAGATCACCGCCCGCACCTGGTCGCCCGCGGTCGCCGAGGTGGAGCGGGTGTCCGACGCGAGCGGCACGACCCGCCCGTCGTCGGCCAGCAGCACGCGCTCGTCCCGCTGCGGTGTCGCCGACGGCGCCCCGAAGTCGTCGACGCTCACCGACGCGACCGTGCCGCCGACGGAGGGCACCGGGATGGGCGCGGCGACCGCCGGTGCGGCCGCGATGGCGGCGACCACGAGGCCCGCTGCGAGCGAGAGTGTGGTGGCCTTCCAGGTATGCATGCGCACAGTGAAGCGGAGCGCGCCGACACCGCGGAGGGACGGTCACTCCCGCCGATCCGCTCAGTTCGCCCGAGGTGGCAGGAATCGCTCCGGCAACTGGTCGAACCGGGCATCGGCGCGGCCAATTTCACCCGCTCGCGGCGCGCTGTTGCCGCTGGTGGTCAGGCGATGTCGCGCAGCGCTCGGGGGACCCAGGCCGGCCAGGTCGGCCGTCCCACGAGCGCGCCGTGCTCGAACGACGCGCACAACCGGAACGGGGTCGCGGCACGACTGTTGTCGAGAACCCCCGAACGGTCGGCGAGCCGGATCGCGTCGGCGACGTGCTCCCACAGACGCGTGTACCGATCGCGGATCTTCCGCTCCGGCACCACATGCCCTCCCCGGCGGACCCGCTCCAGGACGCGCTGCACCGTGAGGTCGACAGGCACGACGACCACGTGCAGGTGGACCAGGTAGCCGGCACTCACGGCATCGGCGACCAGGTCGATCTTGCTCGGGTGGGAGAAGACCGTCTCCGTGATGAAGGAGGCACGGTCGTCGATCAGCTCGCGCCGGCGCCGGGCTGCGATCTTTGCTGCGTCGTACGCGTGCTCGACCTGCGCCTGCGGCCACCGCTCCGCAGCGATCTCGTCGGCATTGACGAACGGCAGACCCGTGACGGGTGCCAGCACGTCGCGGACGTACGTCGACTTCCCGGCGCCGTTCGGACCGGCAAGGACGTGCAGCAGCGGCATCAGTCGCGGGCGACGCGGACGACGACGTTGCCGTCCTCGTCGAGCTCGGAGTAGGACTCGCCGGCTGCACCGAGCTCGGCCGCATAGTCCAGTCGCTCCCGCAGTGCGGCCGCGCGTTCGGTCCACTGCTCACGCACGACAGCCTGCTCGTGCTCACCGAGCAGGTCGTAGGAGGCCACACCCGCGAGCACCTGGGCGATCGCCCGATGGTTGAGCTGCGGGGACATCTCCAGCTCGCGCCCGATACGCGCCCAGTGGGCGATCTGCTGCGGAACCGTGCGCGATGCGAGCGCGGCCGCGGCGACCGCCGACTCGTAGACGTCGGCCGGGAGCCGAGTGGGCTGGCTCGTCCGGGACACGGACCTACCGTAGCACCGTGCTACATGGCGGAGTTCCGCCCGACGAGAGCTCCGCCGGGCCCAGGCTCACCCCGGCATCGCGCATCACACGGTCGAGCCGTGTGGCGGTCGCCCCCCGACCGACTCCTACCGAGCCGAACCGCACATCGGTCAGGTCCGTGTCGCGCAGGTCCGCCCCCGTCAGGTCACACCCGGCGAACGACGCTCCTCGCAGCGACGCGCCCCGCAGGTTCGCGCCGGTCAGATCGCACAGCTTGAACGTCCAACCGTCGAGAGTGGCGTGACGAAGGTCGGCATGCGCGAACGTGCACCGGTCGAGCCGCAGTGTCTTCGGCCCGGACACGGATGTCAGGTCCGCTCCGGAGAAGTCGAGCCCGCGAACCGTCGCGCTGTAGCGGTGGCTCGTCAACGCACTGCGGTCTGCCCTCTCACCGACCCCAGACGGATTCATGCGGGGAGCGTACTCGCCGACCCGTGACGAGGGTCACCCGCGGACGCGGCTATCGCCCCAGGAGCGCGAGCGGGACGACCGCGACGCCGTCCCTCCGTCGGTCGGCGACCGTGCCGGTCGCTGCCGGTGCCGACAGGACACGCCACTGCTCCTCGTTCGACGGACGCTTGATCGTCGGATCTCCAGGGGTGACGTCCCCCGCGACGAGGAGGTTGCGGGGGGGATCGGCGTGATCTCAGCACCAGGCCGCCCCTGCGCGCCTGTGGTCTGCCACTATTCATCGATGCCTCGAGCCTGGAATGACATCGACTGGTTCCAGCGTCGGCCGTCAGTGGCCGAGGTCGTCGCGTCGTGGTCCACGCTTGCGTGGGAGGCCCGTCCGCTCGTCGAACCCGCTCTCGACCGCTACCTGGAGGCGCTCGACGCGGTCTACGTCAACGGCGGTCACCTCGTAGGTCGATGGGGCCTGGCGAACGACTCGGACGTCGCGCGTTGGTTCGTGAGCCGCAACCGGCTTGACGAGTACGAGCTGTTCAGGACGCTCGTCGTAAGCCCGGCCTTCCAGCGAGCCCTGCCACAGCTTCAGGTGTCCGACGCGGACGGGCGATTCCCGCTCACGCTCGAGGAGCAATGGTCCGGGTCCCTGATGCTCGACGGCATGTGGGCTGGGCTGCTCGTCTCCGGGGGCGCCTACGAGTCGTTCCCTGGTACAGCTCGCGACGCCAAGCGCCTGGCCGGCGACGCCTGCACGGCGCTGATCACGGACCGGTACGAGGACTTCCGTGTCGATGTCGCTCACGAGGCATGGGCGCCGTGGTTCACCGATGTGGTCTGGGATGCCACCTACGTCCTCACCGACATGCGGAGCTGCGAGGTGACGATGCTCTGCGTGACCGACACGGACTGACGAGTGCCGCGATGAACCAGGCGCCTACCAGACGAGAACTATGACCGCCCAGGCTCACCCCTGCGACGTCGTCGCACGCAAACGTGGACGACTGGAGCAGCCGCCGGAAGTTTCGTCATGCCACCTGCAGGAAGATGATCCCGTCGATCTGGCCGGCCACGCCGTCCTCCGCGACGTCGAGGTCGAACCGCCTCTGCAGGGTCAGCCACAACTGTGCCGAGGTACCGAAGTACTTGCCGAGACACAGCGCGGTGTCGCACGGCCTCGATGTCGTCCGTTCGTGATCGACGACGCGCCATGGTCGGACTACAGCCGGGCTCCGCTCCTTCGGGGACTGACCTACGCCGTCGGACGCGACGTCATCCAGGGTGAGCTCCGACGGGCCGGCGCGACGATCGGCTCCCTGTCCTTCGGCCCCCCGCCGCCACGTCCGTTCGACGACGACGGCGGCGCGCTGGTCTTCGACGTGTACTGGGTCGGCGATGCGCGGCCTTCACGTCTCGACATCTACCGGGGAGCACCACCAATCGACCGGCTCCTCATGCGCTGGCATGCCGTGCCGTCTCAGGTGCGCGCCGCTGTCGCAGACGAGCTCGTCCAGCACTGGCTGCCGTTTGCGTGCGCCTGGGCCGCGGATGCGCCCCACCGTGGGAACGTATGGGCGGCCACCGATCATCGCTGGATGGTCGTCCGCACGGGTGAGAGCCTCAGGCTCGCAGAGGACCGAGGAGACGGCTGACGCTCGCCAACGCCGTCGACGATCAGCCGTTCTCACGCCCCGGAAGCGGCGCACCTTCGAGGAATGCCTCGTAGGCGTCCTTCGCATCGTCGTCGACGACCGGGGCACCGGGTCCGTACCGGAGGTCGGTCCGATCACGCTTCGGACCGGACAACCAGAACGTCTCCTCGGTCTCGATGTCGTAGAAGTTGGCGTCGAACCTCTGGAACCGTCGAAGCTCGCGTCCGTGGAACCGTGCTGTCTTCCACGACTTGTTGAACTCCACCCAGCCGATCCACGACGGTCCTCGATCGATGTCGAAGCCCGTCTTCAGCTGGACGAACATCAGGCGCCGCGCCATGGTGACCGCACGCGTCAGACGTTGAATCGGAACTCGACCACGTCGCCGTCGGCCATGACGTAGTCCTTCCCCTCGATGCGGGCCTTGCCTGCGGCGCGGGCGGCGGCGACGGAGCCGGCCTCGACGAGGTCGTCGAACGAGATGACCTCCGCCTTGATGAAGCCCTTCTGGAAGTCCGTGTGGATGACGCCGGCGGCCTGCGGGGCCGTCCAGCCCTGGTGGATGGTCCAGGCACGGGACTCCTTGGGGCCGGCCGTGAGGTAGGACTGCAGGCCGAGCGTGTGGTAGCCGGCGCGGGCCAGCTGGTCGAGGCCCGCCTCGTCCTGGCCGTTCTCGGCGAGCATCTCGCGGGCCTCGTCGGGCTCGAGCTCCACGAGCTCCGACTCGAACTTGGCGTCCAGGAAGATGGCGTCGGCGGGGGCGACGAGCGCGCGCAGCTCGTCCTGCATCGCGGTGTCGGCCAGGCCGGCGTCGTCGGTGTTGAAGACGTAGATGAACGGCTTGGCCGTCATGAGCTGGAGCTGGGCGAGCTGGTCGGCGTCGATCTTGCCGCCGCCCGCGAACAGCGTCTGGCCGGACTCGAGGACGGCCTGGGCCTCCTGCGCCGCGGCGAGCAGGGCCGCGTCGGCCTTCTTGGCGCGCACCTCCTTCTCGAGGCGCGGCACCGCCTTCTCGAGGGTCTGCAGGTCGGCGAGGATCAGCTCGGTCGCGATGATCTCGATGTCGTCCTTCGGGTTCACCGCACCGCTGACGTGGACCACGTCGGGGTCGGCGAACACGCGCGTGACCTGGCAGATCGCATCGGCCTCGCGGATGTTGGCGAGGAACTTGTTGCCCAGGCCCTCCCCCTCCGACGCACCCTTGACGATGCCGGCGATGTCCACGAACGAGACCGTCGCGGGCAGGATGCGCTCGGATCCGAACAGGTCGGCGAGCACCTGCAGGCGCGGGTCGGGCAGCGGGACCACGCCGACGTTGGGCTCGATCGTGGCGAACGGGTAGTTCGCCGCGAGCACCTGCGCGCGGGTCAGGGCGTTGAAGAGGGTGGACTTGCCGACGTTGGGCAGGCCGACGATGCCGATGGTGAGTGCCACGGGAGACGAGTCTACGGGCGGATGCAGGCGCCGGGCTGCGTCGTCGTCACGTGAACGCCATGATCCGCTGCAGCAGCACAGGCGCGTTCCGGTCCAGGACGCGGCCGCCGTAGCGGACGCCCAGCAGCAGCGCGGTCACGCCCAGGCCCAGCCCGACGACGAGCGTCACGAAGCCCAGCAACGGCGAGCCGCCCCGCACCGCCAGGACGGCGAGCACCGTCTCCGGCAGCGTCGCGACGACGAGCACGGCCCACCCGCCCAGCTGCGAGACCAGCGCGGCCGACGAGGCGCCCTGCCGGGTCTGGAACGGGCTGTCGCCCGGCTGCTGCACGGGGTAGACGACATAGGCGGACACGACGCTCGCCAGTCCGAACCCCGTCAGGAGCAGGCCCAGGGCCGCGCCGAGCAGCGGGACGATGGTCGTCGGGCGATCCGTCAGCAGCGCCGAGCCGACGACGAAGACCACGACC
>Ga0222423_1000344_pt1 | contig 36888 bp, 51 predicted proteins | sample 3A0metagenome_FD_182472 | JGI IMG/M metagenome (GOLD analysis project Ga0222423, IMG submission 182472) | Enriched microbial communities from leaf-cutter ant dump, University of Wisconsin, Madison, United States - 3A0 (version 2) | ecosystem: Environmental > Terrestrial > Nest > Insects nest >...
TCACAAATTGCTTCCAGACAATATCTCAAAGACAGACGCCTATGTTGTGGTTGTGAACGATGCGGTTGTTGGCGCAAATAAGTTAGCGGCTCAACTCCGCCAGTCGGGGCTTAATATTGAAGTTGACATTACTGGTCGAAAACTAGATAAGCAAATTAAGGCCGCTGTAAAGAAGGCCGTTCCATACCTAATATTTGTCGGACCAGCGGATATTGAAGCGGGTGAATATTCACTAAAAAATTGCGATTCAGGTACCGAAGAGACGCTGCGGCCTGAGCAGATCGTCGAAAAGCTTCAGGCATAATGCTGTTGGTTGCGTCGTCCTTCTACCTCTGTTATAATGGATATAATGAAGACGACTGTAAAAAATATAACTGACACTAAAGTACAACTAACTATTACACTTGACGCAACCGCCCTTGATGATGCTGAAAAAGTGGCTCTCGTAAAACTGAGCAAGACAGCAAAAGTCCCAGGCTTTCGAAAGGGAAAAGTTCCTGCGAGTGTTGCCGCAAAACATATCGACCCTCAGGCGCTGCAAGACCAACTTCTCGACGATGCAATTAGTAAGGCAATTGCTGAGGCATTTATGGCTGAAAAAATTCAAGCACTTGACCGACCGATGGTCGATGTAAAGAAGTATGTCCCAGGCGATGTGCTTGAGTTTACGGCTGAGGTGGACGTACTTCCTGCTGTTAAACTTGGAGATTATAAAAAACTCGGCAAAAAACCTGAAGCAGTGGTTGTCAAGGCCGAAGAAGTGGATGACGTGATTGAGCGCATGCGCCAAGGTTTCGCTGACAAAAAAGAAGTTAAGCGTGCCGCTGAGGACGGCGACGAGACAGTCATCGATTTTGTTGGTAAAAAAGACGATGTTCCATTTGATGGTGGAACTGGCACTGATTACACTCTCAAATTGGGTTCTGGCCAATTTATTCCAGGTTTTGAAGAGGGCATTGTGGGCCATAAGGCGGGTGAGACATTCGACCTCGAGCTATCATTCCCTAAGGACTACCATGCGAAAGACTTAGCGGGCGAAAAAGTGGTGTTTACGACGACTCTAAAGAAGGTGGTCGCACTCGAGCTTCCAAAAGCTGATGATGAACTCGCCAAGAAAGCCGGTGACTTTAAAACACTGGCCGAATTAAAAGCTGATATAAAGCGTGAAATTACCACTCAAAAGGAGAATGAAGCAGCCAATGCCTTTAAGGACGCTCTTATCGATGCACTTATCGAAAAAAGCACGGTTCCAGCTCCTGATGTACTAGTAAATGACCAAATGCGTTCAATCGAACAGGATTTTTCTCAAAATCTCATGTACCGTGGGCTTGACCTCCATACCTACTTGCAATCAAACAACTTCGCTGACGAAGACGAATGGCGTGAAAAAGAAGTTAAGCCTGCGGCGGTGCGTCGTACGCAAGCTGGCCTTGTGTTAAATGAACTCACTAAAGCTGAAAATATTACGGCAACTGACGCTGAAATTGACGAACATGTTGAAGTACACAAGCGTCAGTACGCTAATAACCCTGAAGTATTGAAGCAATTTGAAACCGACGAAGTCCGCCGGGATATCGCTAACCACTTCGTGACCGAAAAAACACTTGCTCGACTGGTTGAGCTCAACGGTGGCACCGCCACGACTCACAACTAGCCACAGAGATAATAAAAAACTAGCACTCGCTTGACGTGAGTGCTAGTTGTATTTATACTAGAACTATGACAAAACCTGCGAGTTATTTGGTACCAACAGTTGTTGAAAAAAGTAGCGATGGCGAGCGAGCGTTTGATATTTACTCACGCTTATTAAAAGATCGCATCATTTTCCTCGGTGAAGAAGTTAACGAGCATACGGCAAATATTGTCGTGGCGCAACTTTTATATCTAGCCTACGAAGACCCTAAAAAGGACATCAAGCTGTATATTAATAGTCCTGGCGGCAGTGTGTATGACGGCCTGGCCATCTATGACACTATTAAACACATTGCACCTGACGTTCAGACGATCGGCATTGGCTTGCAGGCAAGTATGGGTGCCTTTCTTCTTTCGAGCGGTACAAAAGGCAAGCGCTTCGCTCTGCCAAACTCCCGCATTATGATTCACCAACCATCAAGTGGCACCCGGGGAAAAATTACTGACCAAGAAATTACTCTTCGTGAAGGTGTGTTGTTGAAGCAAAAACTCAACGAATTACTAGCAAAAAACACTGGTCAGAAATTATCAAAGATCGAAAAAGATGTTGATCGTGACTATTGGATGAGTGCCGAAGAAGCCAAGTCGTATGGTCTTATTGATGGTGTCCTATAGACGCATCTCTATTGGTACATTATAATCTTGCTCATCATACACTCTGAACGCTGGTCTGGAGAGGAGGTGTGTATGATTATCGGAGCGGTATTGCTTGCCATCTCGATTGTTCTTGTGTTAGCAGGAAGGATTATGTGGGAAACCTACTATCACCGGATTGAGGGTGGCTATGTGATGGGCTTTGGCTTTTCGGGAGTATCGGTGTGGTTCGTGTGGGTATTCGGCGGCTTTAGCAATGAAGTTCTGTCGATATGGGAGAAGATGGTTGTTATGTCTTTTCTGCTGGTGGCACTCGGCTTTTTTCTGGCCGGCTACACCGTTCAACAGCCGCCAGGTATGAGCGATCCGCACTGTGAGTAAACTCCGAGTCTGCGTGTGACAGAATGAGCTAGGGTGAGTTATAGACTCGAACTAGTATCACACATTTTTTTGCCTATTGAAATTTATTAAAAAATGTTCATAATGGATACCAAGAAGTAGTGTAGCCCTGGTTATCTGTGCCCTCGAGAAGTCATAGATGCGTGTCGATATGGATGTGGCAGTTCAGTTCGACCCAGAGGTTAAGGGAATCTTCGGCGCCAAAGAAACCCAATATCAAACCCCAATTAATCAATGCGAGGTCCATTTACCTATGGCAAGTACTAAAAGTACAAACCCTGGGCGTGTGTTTTTCACGAGCGATGACACAGCCCTCCCACTACCAAACTTAATTCAGCATCAGCGTGACAGTTGGAAAGAATTCGTCGAGACTGGTTTAGGCGAAATCTTCGCCGAACTAAATCCAATTGATGACTACACCGGTCAAAAGCTGGCGCTCCGTTTTGGAAAATATGCTTTTCAAGACCCAAAGAACTCTGAGCAATTTGCTAAAGAGAATAACATTACTTTCGACGCACCACTTCATGCAACCGTCGAGCTTACCAACAAGGTAACTGGTGAAGTAAAAGAACAAGAAGTCTACTTGGGTGACTACCCATGGATGACCGACCGGGGAACCTTTATCATTAACGGTACCGAGCGTGTTGTCGTATCGCAACTTATTCGTTCGGCTGGTGTATTTTTCACTGCTGATTCAACGGCGGCTCGTAATTTTTATGGTGCAAAGCTTATTCCGGGCCGTGGTGCGTGGCTTGAATTTGAGACCGCCTCAAATGGCGCTCTTTACGTAAAGATCGACCGACGTCGTAAATTGCCAGTCACAACTCTCTTCCGTGCACTTGGCTACAATAAAACATCAGATATCAAAGACCTATTCTCGAGCGTTGATACTGGTGAAGTAAAGTATATAGATGCGACTCTAGACAAGGACCCAGCTCGTGGCACCAACGAAGCGTTAATCGAAGTGTATCGACGTCTACGTCCAGGCGATCTCGCAACCGTTGATAATGCTCGCTCAATGATTGAACGCATGTTCTTTGACTTCAAGCGTTTCGACTACTCTCGTGTTGGTCGTTACAAATTAAACCAACGTCTTGGCCTCGACGTTGCTAACACCGCCGAAAACCGTGTCTTCCAGGTTTCTGACCTCATCGCAATCGTGAGCGAGATCATTCGCCTTAACAACACGCAAGAAGCTGGTGACGACATCGATGCACTTTCAAACCGTCGTGTGAAATTGGTTGGTGAGCTGGTTGCGCGTCAATTCCGTGTTGGTATGCTCCGTATGCAACGTAATGCTATGGACCGTATGTCAATGTCTGACATCGAAACTGTCAGCCCGGCGCAACTTATTAACGCTCGTCCAGTAGTTGCTGCCGTTCGCGAGTTCTTTGCAAGCTCGCAGCTTTCACAGCTAATGGATGAAACTAACCCACTGGCAGAGCTCGCCCATAAGCGCCGCCTATCTTCGATGGGTCCTGGCGGTCTTTCACGTGATCGTGCCGGCTTTGATGTTCGTGATGCCCACCCAACTCACTATGGTCGTCTTTGTTCTGTTGAAACGCCTGAAGGTGCGAACATTGGTCTTGTACTTAACCTTGCTGCCTACGCACGTATTAACGAGTACGGCTTCATTGAAACTCCTTATCTTAAGGTGAAAGACGGTAAAGTAACTGACGAAGTTGTCTATCTTGACGCTTCGCAAGAAGCAACTGAGGTTATCGCTGATGCTGGTGCTGAGTTGACCGAAAGCGGTGCTTTCCGCGACGAGCGTGTATCTGCACGCAACGGTCTGCTACCAGAGCAAGTTGACGCAAGTGACGTCACCTATATGGACGCAGCCCACAAGCAAATTCTTGGGTCAACCGCATCACTCGTGCCGTTTGTTGAAAAGAACCGTGTCGACCGTTCGTTGATGGCTTCAAGCATGCAGAAGCAAGCCGTGCCACTGCTCCAGCCAGAATCAGCGATTGTCGGTACTGGTATTGAAGAAGAAATCGCTCGTAACACCAGCCAACTTGTTGTAGCTGAAGGCGCAGGTGAAGTTATCCGTGCCGATGGTGACGCCGTTGAGGTGAAATACAAAGAGGGTGTGAAGACGTACGAACCTATGCACTTCGTGAAGTCAAATGACGACCGTTCTATTAACCAAAAAGTTCGCGTTACTCGCGGCCAAAAAGTTAAAGCTGGCGACATTCTTATTGAAGGTGCTTCGGTTGCCGACGGCGAAATCGCTCTAGGTAAAGACCTTCTGGTGGCCTTTATGCCATGGAACGGTTATAACATGGATGATGCAATCGTACTTTCACGACGCCTTGTTGAAGACGATACCCTTACTAGTGTGAATATTAAAGATTACACGGTTGAAGTTCGTGAAACTAAGCTTGGTCCTGAAATTGTCACCCGTGACATTCCTAACGTCTCTGAAGAATCACTTCGTCACCTCGACGAGAACGGTATCGTTCAACTTGGTTCTGAAGTGAAGGCTGGTGATGTACTCGTTGGTAAGATTACTCCAAAGGGTGAGCAAGAACTCAGTTCTGAAGAGCGTCTACTCCGTGCAATCTTCGGTGAGAAGGCAAAAGACGTGCGCGATACGTCACAGCGCATGAACAATGCTGGTGGTGGTAAGGTTGTTGGCGTTAAGATTTTTAGCCGTGAAAATGGTCACGAGCTTAAGGCTGGCGTTCTGATGCAGATTCAAATCTTTGTTGCACAGTTCCGAAAGATTTCTGTCGGTGACAAGCTGGCTGGTCGCCACGGTAACAAGGGTGTGGTCGCTCGCATTCTGCCTGTCGAAGACATGCCATTCCTCGAAGATGGTACTCCTGTCGATGTAGTTCTGAACCCACTCGGTGTGCCTTCACGTATGAATATTGGTCAGCTGTTTGAAACTCACCTTGGTATGGCGGCTCGAGCCCTTGGGTACAAGGTTGCAACCCCTCCATTTAATGGTATTTCAGACGAGACTATCTCAAATGAACTTGAAAAAGCTGGCCTTGCTCGTGACGGTAAGAGCCAACTTTTCGACGGTCGTACTGGTGACGCATTTGAGGAGCGTACGACCGTGGGTGTTATGCACATCCTTAAGCTTCACCACATGGTTTCTGACAAGATCCACGCTCGTTCAACCGGTCCATACACTATGGTGACCCAACAACCGCTTGGTGGTAAGGCTCAAAATGGTGGTCAGCGATTCGGTGAAATGGAGGTGTGGGCGCTTGAGGCATACGGTGCCGCCGCAACTCTTCAAGAAATGCTTACTATTAAGTCTGACGACGTTTACGGACGTGCTAAGGCTTACGAGTCGATCATTAAGGATGAACCAATTGTTGGTCCAAAGCTTCCAGAGTCATTCAACGTCCTCGTGAAAGAACTTCAAGGGCTTGGCCTTCGTGTCGACCTTATGGATGAATCAGAAGATGCTGTTGTCGATGCTGAGCAAGTAATTGGAAGCGTTATCAATGGTCAGCCTGTTGCTGTAAGCGAAGTTGACCCTGGTGAAGAAGTAGAAACAATTCTCGATGAAGCTGATGCGGAAATGGACGATCTTGAAGAAGATGGCCTCAGCATTCAGGACATAGATGAAGTAGAAGAAATCAAGGAGGAGGCGTAATATGTCACGCGTTGTAACTAACACCAATAACGGCATCGCTGACTTCGATGCAATCCGCCTTAGTGTAGCAAGCCCAGATGATGTGCTGAAGTGGAGCTACGGTGAAGTCACTAAACCTGAAACAATTAATTACCGTACCCAAAAACCTGAACGTGATGGTTTGTTCTGCGAGCGAATTTTCGGTCCAGTAAAAGATATCAACCCACACGACTCAAAGCTTAAGGGCGTACGCTCTCGAGAAGCTGCAGTCGACAAAAATGGTGATCTTGTCACTAAATCTATCGTTCGCCGTGAACGCATGGGCCACATTAGCCTGGCTGCGCCCGTAGCGCACATCTGGTTTATGCGTGGTACTCCAAGCGCAATGTCATTGCTCCTTGGTATAACAGTTCGTAACCTCGAGCGCATCGCTTACTTTGCTACTTACGTTGTGCTGAAAGCTGACGAAGAAGCTCGTGATAAGTTCCTGGCTGACCTTGAAGCAGAAACCGAAGCTGGCCGTATGGCTATCAAGATGCGTTATGAGAAAGAAGCTGAAGCTGAAACTGCTGATGTAAAAGCACTTGCTGAAGCCCAAACTCGTGAATTGAACGACCTTGATGAGAGCTACACTGTTAAGAAAGCTCAACTCGAAAGCCTTTCAAAGAATGCGCTAATGAGCGAAGTTGACTACCGTAACCTTCCCGAGGAATACCAAGACCTCATTGAGGTTGGTATGGGTGGTCAAGCGCTTAAGTCACTTCTTGATGACATCGACCTAGAAACCCTGATCGTACAACTCTCTGAAGAAGTTGAAGGTGCTAAGGGTCAACGTGAAAAGAAACTTCTCAAGCGTCTGAAGGTTCTCGAAGGTATGCACGCCGCTGGCATCAAGCCAAGCAGCCTTACTTTGACTGTTCTTCCTGTCATCCCTCCAGATCTTCGTCCTATGGTGCAACTGACCGGTGGACGTTTTGCAACCTCAGACCTTAACGACCTTTACCGCCGTGTAATTAACCGTAACAATCGTCTTAAGAAGTTGATCGAGCTCAACGCTCCTGAAGTGATCCGTCGTAACGAAATGCGTATGCTTCAAGAGGCAGTTGATGCACTTGTTGATAACTCTGCGGCTCGTGGTGGTCGTGCAGTGAACGCAACTGGTGGCCGTCGTCGTCTGAAGTCAATTTCAGACATGTTAAAGGGTAAGCAAGGTCGTTTCCGCCAAAACCTTCTTGGTAAGCGTGTTGACTATTCGGGTCGTTCTGTGATTGTGGTTGGTCCAAAGCTCAAAATTAATGAGTGTGGTCTTCCGAAGCAAATGGCGCTTGAGTTGTTTAAACCGTTTGTCATTAGTTGGCTTATTCGTAATGAACATGCGCACAATATCCGCTCTGCGACTCGTTTGATCGAAGCTGGTGAAGCAGTGGTGTGGGACGCTCTAGATGCAGTGATTGAAGGCAAGTACGTTCTTTTGAACCGTGCACCATCACTTCACCGTTTGTCTATCCAAGCTTTCCAACCTCGCCTCGTTGAAGGTAAGGCTATCCAACTACACCCACTCGTTGCAAACGGTTTCAACGCCGACTACGACGGTGACCAGATGGCCGTCCACCTACCACTATCACGTCAGGCTCAAGAGGAAGCCCGTACACTCATGAGTGCAACGGCCAACCTGCTTAAACCAGCCGATGGTGCGCCAGTGCTTTCAATCGGCCAGGATGTTGTGCTTGGTAACTACTACCTTACATACAACAAGCCAAGCGCACAAAGTGACGTGGTGAAGCCATTTAGTTCGGTATACGAAGCTGAGATGGCGTATGACAACGATATCATCCAACTACAGACACCAATTCGGGTGTTCGCAAAGGGTGAAATCCGCACAACAACTCTCGGTCGTGTCTTCTTTAACGAAATTCTTCCAGAAGATTTCCCGTACGATGACAACGTGCAAAGTAAGAAGCAACTCAAGAAGGTGCTTGGCCAGATCTTTAACAAGTACGGCGCTGAAGCAACTGCCCAAACCGCCGACCGTATGAAGGGTCTTGCATTCCGTTTTGCTACAACTTCGGCTGTATCGACTGGTAAAGACGACTACATTCAGTTTGCCGAGACCGAAGAGTTTATCGCCGAGGGTGATGCAAAGGTGACTCTTATCTCAGAACAATATGATCAAGGTCTTATTACTGAAGATGAGCGCTACAACCTGACTGTTGCAACCTGGCGTGGTGTGGTCCGTCAAATTACTGACTTCCTACAATCACAATTGAAGGATATGGACACCAGCGTGTCTGTGATGGTCAACTCTGGTGCTCGTGGTGATATCTCTAATGTTCAGCTTGCCAGTGCCATGATTGGTATCATGGTTGATGCAACTAACCGTGAAATTGAGCTCCCAATTCGTTCAAGCTACAAGAAGGGTCTTTCAAGCCTTGAGCAATTCGTGGCGACTCGTGGTTCACGCAAGGGCCTTATCGACACTGCGCTTAAGACTGCCGACTCTGGATATTTGACTCGTCGTCTGGTTGATGTGTCACAAGACGTGTTTACCGTTGAAGACGAAGCGGGTGACGACGATGGATTCACCATTTTCCGCAACGAAACCGAACTCACCATGATTGACTTCGGTAACCGACTTTACGGCCGTTACGCCGCTGAAGATATTGCCGGTCACGTCAAGAAGAATGAGCTAATTACTCGTGAAATCGCAAATGCCATCGAAGCCGATGCTGATGTCACTGAAGCAAAAATCCAATCAGTGCTTTCAACAAAGAACCTTCGTGGCGTGCCTCAACGTAGCTACGGTATCGATATGTCAACTAACCAACTTGTTGACAATGCACAGCCAGTTGGTGTGATTGCCGCACAATCTGTTGGTGAGCCTGGTACACAGCTAACGCTCCGCACCTTCCACGCCTCTGGTGTGGCCGAAAGCGACATTACGCAGGGTCTACCGCGTGTAGAAGAGCTCTTTGAAGCTCGTTCACCAAAGGGTCAAGCGTATGTTACTGAGGTAACTGGTGTGGTTGAAGCGTGGGAAGACGGTAAGAAATATATCGTACAAGTCACTCCTGAGGCTGGACACGTTGAGAAAATCGAACTTGAAGGTCGCACAGCTGGCGTGAAGAACGGTTCAAACGTTAAGGCGGGCGATGTTCTTGCTAGCGGTGAAAGTGAAAGTAAGCCATTGATTGCGCCATTTGACGGTGTTGTCGAGGTGACCAAGAGCCACATTGTGATTGCCGCTAACGCTGGTGCGCCAGTTCGCTACGAAATTCCTGGCAACAACCAACTTCTCGTTAAGAGTGGTGACGTTGTTGAAGCGGGCGATCGTCTCACCGGTGGTTCACTTAACCTCCACGACCTCATGCGCCTTAAGGGTGTTGAAGCAACTCAACGCTACATTATTAATGAAGTGTTGCGTATCTACGCCGCTCAAGGTCAAGATGTTGCCGACAAGCACCTCGAGATCATCGTTCGCCAAATGTTCAGCCGTGTTCAGGTTGAAGACCCAGGTGACGGCGACTTCGTAACTGGTGACATTGTATCTCGTGCTGCTGTGGTTGAAGCAAACGCCGAACTTGCTGCTGAAGGCAAAGAAGAAATTGCTTACACTCAACTGCTCCTTGGTATCACAAAGGTGTCAATCTGGTCTGATAGCTGGCTATCTGCTGCATCATTCCAAGACACTACTCGTGTGCTTATTAATGCAGCTGTGAGCGGCCGTAGCGATAACCTACATGGACTCAAGGAAAACGTGATCATTGGTCGCAAGATTCCTGTTGGTACCGGTGTACATAGTGCTGTTGCACTCGATACACTAGGCGGTGATAATGAAGTCGAAGCAGAGATTGCTGAAGACGTTGAACTCGCTGCTTAGCAAGTAGGGCAAAAAAAGTAACATCCCCGTTCGTAGAGAGCGGGGATTTGCTTATCCTACGAGATTGAGGTGTATGACAAATAGAGTGATAATATAGTCGCTGAGTAGTATCTATTTCTTCAGGCTCAGTAGCAATTAGCTCAAAAGTTTTTCGTTCCAATATTTCTATCATGTCTGCCTTTCTTATTTAAATTCGTATATAACAGATTACATTTTTACTATATGTGCTTGCGCTATGTACGTATAGAAAGTATAATTTGACTCAAATATGCTCGAATATACTTCAATCGATCATCGTATTCAGAAATACATTCTTTCGTATCTTACAGAACAAAAGGCGGCGAGGTTCCGTGATATGCGTCCACCGAAAGTCGACACTAACCTCTATAGCTACCACCTAAAACTATTATTGAAGCAAGGGTACGTGGTAAAAACTGACAAAGAATACACCTTAGGAACAAAAGGTGCCGTGTATGTCGACCGAGTCAGCACGAATACCGTCAAACTTCGCCCCCAGCCAAAAATTATTACTATGTTGGTTGTTCAGGACGAAGAGGGGAATGTGTTGATGTTTAAGAAGCGCCGTCAGCCCTTTATTGAACTGTGGACGCTCCCTTACGGAAAGGTTCATAATAGCGATACTACCATCTATGAAGCTGCTCAGCGGGAGATTGATGAAAAGTTAAATAATCTTAAAGTTGATGGCTTGAAGCACGTAGGGGATACCTATGTGCACGTCACGGCTCATGATGAAATCGCTATATCAACATTGATCCATATTTTTTACGCTACTACCACTAATAGTGAGGTTGATGACTATCTTTCCTGGGAGAATCCTCTTAAACTAACCCCAGATATCAGTGCGCCTGGTATCTTTGAGGTGTTACAGTTTGCGCTGATTAGTAAAACGCATTTTTTCGAAGAAATCGTGACCGAATGGCCTGAGCTATTGACAAAAACATAAATATAAGTTATAATTGTACATTGTAATCACTATCCTCCTTTGAAAGGGAAGAAAATGAAGTACATTGCAGATATATTGACGTGGTCGAGGATCGTTCTCTGCCTGGGCCTGATGGTTCTAGCGGTGCTTGACATCTTCGGGATGATTGAACTCAACTACGTCGTGGTGTTTATCATTGCCGCATATTCCTTCTTGTCAGATGCGTTCGACGGCATTTGCGCTCGGCGGTGGCCTTATCCCGACGAGGAAAGCGCACGTCTGTTCTACCGAAAGGATGCTCACGCCTTCGATAACGTTGGTGACTTCCTTCTGTACAACGGCGTTGTGCTGGCGCTCTGCGCCCATGACCTCGTGTGGGTCTGGTTCTTGGTTGGAACAGGCGTTGTGTCGCTCATCTTCCGTCTAACGGTCGATGCGCTCGTTAGGCGTCGTTCTCCAAAGGCTGAGGCAGTTGATGTCCTGTGGGGTTGGTGGTATGGCGTGACGCTGGCAGTAATGCTGGTTGTCATCGCCCAGATCGCCTTCCCGATGATGTGGCTATGGGTAGTTATCGCCGGACTCGTTCTGACGGCCATCCTTCTGCCATCCAAGTGGGATCGCCTGACAACTCGACCCGAACGTCGCATCGCATAATTCTGCGTTATCCGGCAGAGAGGGGGTTCACCTCTCTCTGCCGGATTTTCATTTCTAGACAAAACCTTTGTAATCTGCTACAATACGTGGCGAGTTTCCGTTCACTATCGTACTAACCGTGTACAAGAAGTACGAAGGGGTGAACCCCGGTCTATGGGATGCTGAACCAGACGGCCAAATACATAAGAATTCTTAAGGAGAATTTTCTTTTTATGCCAACTATCAATCAATTAGTGCGTAAGCCACGCCAGACTGCGAACAAGAAGTCAAAGTCTCCAGCTTTAGGCCGTATTCACAACGCACTTAAAACCCGTTACTACGATCAAAACGCACCCCTTAAGCGTGGTGTGTGTATCAAGGTAACCACTAAAACACCTAAAAAGCCTAACTCTGCACTACGTAAGGTCGCACGTGTTCGTTTAACTAACGGCCACGAAGTTTGGGCATACATTGGTGGTGAAGGTCACAACCTCCAAGAACACGCCGTTGTGCTAGTTCGTGGTGGTCGTGTACCAGACCTTCCGGGTGTTCGTTATCACATCGTTCGCGGCGCCCTCGACCTCCAGGGTGTTGCAAAACGCCAACAAGGCCGTTCTAAGTACGGTGCGAAGAAGGAGAACAAGTAATGCCACGTAAGAAAACTGTTAGCCTCCAGCGTCGTGTAAACCCTGACCGTAAATATCAAAGCGTATTGGTTCAACGTCTCATCAATAAGTCGATGCTTGATGGCAAAAAACTTGTTGCTGAACGGGCTGTCTACAATGCACTTGAGGTCGCTGCTAAAAAAGTAGAAAGCGAAAACCCGCTTGAAGTGTTTGAAAAGGCGCTTAAAAACGTTTCGCCAAACTTCGAAGTTAAGTCCCGTCGTGTTGGTGGTGCTAACTACCAAATTCCATTCCCAGTTGCTGGCCACCGCCAATTGCATTATGCCTTTTCGTGGCTTGTTCAATCAGCTCGTGCTCGCAAAGGGATGCCGTATAGCCAGCGTCTTGCACTTGAAATTGTTGATGCTTACAACGAAACTGGTGCGGCCTTTAAAAAGAAGGAAGACACCCACAAGATGGCCGAAGCAAACCGTGCCTTTGCGCACTTTGCTCGTGGCTAGTCTGCGATAAACTTCAAAAGCCCGTACGCCGTGCGGGCTTTTTTGGTATCATAAGAATACTAATTTTGGAGGGAACATGTCTGAAACAAATCAGGAGGCCGAAGTGTTTATGGGGGCGATTGTCGATACAGGTCTCGGTCATCCCTCGCTGACACACGCCCGCAACGTTGGGATGAACACGGAATCGGGCGTGGCAACGAACATATATCCCAATACCGATTATGTGCCATTGTCACCTCATTACTATCAACTTGCTCACGCCGAGGGGTTCACCGTGCTTCGATACAGTCCACTCGAGGTAGAGATTGGTGGTGTTGCCCTCAGTTCAATTCGTCGTCCAGAAGACGATTAATGAATAGCTAAAATTATCCTTGCACACCGTAAACCGCTTGTGCTATAACAAAGATAATATGAGGACAAAAACAAATATCCGAAAGGCAATTGGGGACTAGCATGGAGCGCTTCGTGGGCTATTCTGATGATAAAGTCCGTGGAGATATACCGCCCCCTGAAGTTTGGAAGCATAACCCAAAGAGAACGATAGAAACACCGGTTGATTCTCGAGGACTTGTTGATTTTCCAGGATTGATTTCGCTAATAAAAAGTACCGTCGAACCTCACTACACGTGGGAATCTCCATTTAACGACCGGCATCATCTTCAATGGCCACGGAGGTTCTATCCCGATATCGATAATGAGAATACCCCAAATCCCTATGAATTTCGACATTTAGGGATTGGTCTAGTCAGGGTGCCGAGGTATTTTCATAATTGGGTGCATCTTATCACGCAGCCTCCGCCGATACCATCGCAAGAGGTGATGGCGTACCGCATTGATGCCCAGCGGGTAGCACTTAACCTATTCGAACAAGTACGTGAGGTAAGTCACGAAGGTAGGGTTCAGCATCTGACGGGAATCGCTCTAAGAGAATATTTACTCGAGCAACTCGAGCGCCGATTTGACGATTTCGCCGAGCAAATCGAAGTAGCCAAGAGCCAGCCTGAAGAATTTCAAGTAATTCGCTATGACAATTTTCCCCTTGAGGAGCCTAAAGATATGGTGGTGATTGCCCATACCCTTGCTCGGAATGCTATTTACAGAAGTGCGGTTAGAGATATTCGAAAGCCGGTTGCAGCATAATATTATTGAGCAAAAAAGAAAGATGTGTATACTACAAACATGAAGGCAGACTCACATCTTCCCGAGATTCGCACTCTCCCGACCGAAAAAGACTATGCACTTTCTCACTCGATTGTCGATGACTCTTTTGGCAAAAATGGTGCATGGGGTAATATTGCAGAGACACAATATGATGAACGAAGGAATAATGAGGCGTTCAGGCCACATTTTATAAATGTTCTCGACCTCGCTACGGTTCTATTAAAGAATGACACTATTGAAAGTTCGCTCACGGGAATGCGGCTAGCAAGCCGACGACGTTCATTAGGAAAAGCTTTCACACAAGGGTTCTTTCAGCAGCTCGAACCTTCTCGACTCCATTATACTAGTACTTATACATATGCTAATGCAGCTGCAAAACTCCACTACGCATATAATAAACAAACATTCGAGAAAAGATACGAGCTCGATTCCGATGAGCTGTATGAACAGAGGAGCAAATACCTACACGCACTGGGAGAATATGGGCTTGACACTATTGGTCCTGAGGCATGTATGTATATTGACCAATGGGCGTCACAGGTGTACGGATTCGACTCTCAGCTCGAACATGCATTCAAGATAGGTCATGGAGCGATGGCAATCTGCGCAAGAACTTACCAGGAAGCATATAACCTCAATGTGTCGAAGATGCCCATAAGTAGAAATGAGCTTGATTCGGAAATTGCAAAAATTTTTGACTCTGGCCACTAGTGAATTTTGAGAAATTCTGCTATAATAGCCCTAAAGCGCTATTTTCTATGGCCAAAAATAAGTATTAAGGGCGGAATGCCCGACAGGAAAGAGACGAGAGACATGGCTCAAGCAAACGTCCCATTAAAGGACTACCGTAATATTGGTATTATTGCCCACATCGATGCGGGTAAAACAACTACAACCGAAGGTATTTTGTACCGAACGGGTATAAACCACAAAATTGGTGAAGTTCGTGGCGACGGTGACGGCGCAACAACTGACTGGATGGCGCAGGAAAAAGAGCGTGGCATCACTATTACCTCAGCTGCCGTGACCTGTTTCTGGAAGGGCCATAAAATTAACATTATCGACACTCCGGGCCACATCGACTTTACTGCTGAAGTTGAACGTTCGCTTCGTGTGCTCGACGGTGCAGTAACTGTATTCGACGGCAAAATGGGTGTTGAAGCTCAAACTGAAACCGTATGGCGTCAAGCTAACAAGTATGGCGTGCCTCGTATTTGTTTCATCAACAAAATTAACCAAATTGGTGGTGATTTCTACAAATCTCTCGATAGCATTCACAACCGTCTTTCAAAGCATGCTCTGCCAGTGCATCTTCCTATTGGCTTCGAAAAAGATATCAATGGCCTTGTCGACCTTATTGACATGAAAGCTTACACCTACACTGACTACACTGACAAAGCGCTTACCCCAGGTGATATTCCAGCTGATATGCTCGAGAAAGCTAAAAACGCTCGTAGCTTGTTGGTTGAAGCGGCGGTCGAAGCCGAAGATGAGCTTTTCGAACGATATCTTGAACAAGGTGAAGATTCAATCACCGAAGAAGAACTTAAACGTGCGCTTCGTAAGCGTGTGCTTGCTGGTGACTTCTTCCTTGTAACTGGTGGTGACGGCCGTGGTGTTATTGTTGAAAAGGTGCTCGACCTTGTGGCAGATTTCTTGCCTTCACCACTCGATGTCGAAGCGATTCAGGGTACAAACCCTAAGTCTGGTGACCTTGTTGAACGTCACCCGGCCGACAGTGAACCACTTTCTGCATTGGCATTCAAAATTGCAACCGACCCATTCGTCGGCCGCCTCATCTTCGTTCGTGTTTACAGTGGTAAAATTACCGCTGGTAGCTATGTGCTTAACACGACAACTGGTGAAAAAGAACGTATCGGCCGTATTGTCCGTATGCACGCTGACAAGCGTGAAGATATCGACTTTGTTGGTGCCGGCGACATCGCTGCGGTCGTGGGCCTTAAAACAACCTTTACTGGGCATACTCTCGCAGACTCTGCAAACCCAATTGTTCTAGAGTCAATTGAATTCCCGGAACCGCCTGTGTCAATTGCCGTTGAGCCTAAAACTAAGGCCGACCAAGAGAAAATGGGTATTGCCCTGCAGCGTCTGGCCGAAGAAGACCCAACCTTCCGTATTCATACCGACGAAGAAACTGGCCAAACTATTATGTCTGGTATGGGTGAGCTTCACCTCGATATTCTTGTCGATCGTATGAAACGAGAATTCAACGTTGAAGCAAATATCGGCGAGCCTCAAGTGGCCTTCCGTGAGACTATCCGTGGTGTGGCCGAAGCACAAGGTAAGCACGCTAAGCAGTCTGGTGGTCGTGGTCAGTACGGTGACGTCTGGATTCGTTTCGAGCCGACCGAATCTGGTGAAGGCTTCGAATGGGGCGACGAAATTAAGGGCGGTGTAGTACCAGCTGAATATCGACCTGCTGTCCAAAAGGGCATTAAAGACACCCTAGAGGGTGGTGTGATTGCCGGGTATCCAATGATTGGCGTAAAAGCTACCCTTTATGACGGTTCATACCACGATGTCGACTCAAGCGAACTGGCCTTTAACCTTGCTGGTGTTTTGGCTGTAAAAGAAGGTATTCCTAAGGCGAAACCTGTTATTCTTGAGCCTGTTATGAAGGTTGAAGTATCAACCCCTGAAGATTTCATGGGTGATATCATCGGTGACCTTAACTCACGCCGTGGCCGTATTGACGCAATGGAAGACATTCCTGGTGGTGCGAAGCTTGTTCGTGCCTACGTGCCGCTTGCAAACCTGTTTGGCTACACTAACGATATCCGTTCAATGAGCCAGGGGCGTGCCGCTTCAACTATGGAGCTTGCTCAATACGAAGAAGTACCGCCAAACGTTATGCAAGAAATTATTGCGAAGCGAACAAACAAATAGGCTAAAATACGTCCAAGCGTTTCCGTCTACGAATACTGTTTACAACACCTGTAAAACAAGCTATAATGGTTCATATACGCCGTGGGGTATTATTATCCTGTGCGAAAAATGCGCACTGTGCGAATAATTAATGTAACAAGGAGAACTAACTAAATGGCAGATTTCGATCGAAGCAAGCCTCACGTAAACGTTGGTACTATGGGTCACGTTGACCACGGAAAGACCAGCCTTACTGCAGCTATTACCGCTGTACTTGCAAAGAAACTACCAAGCGAGGTTAACAAGCCAATCGCTTACGACCAAATTGATAACGCACCTGAAGAGCGTGCACGTGGTATTACCATTGCAACCTCTCACCAAGAGTACGAATCAGAAAACCGTCACTACGCTCACGTGGACATGCCAGGACACGCCGATTACGTTAAGAACATGATCACCGGTGCTGCACAAATCGATGGTGCTATCCTCGTGGTTGCTGCAAACGACGGTCCACTTCCACAAACTCGTGAGCACGTACTGCTTGCTCACCAAGTTGGTGTGCCAAAGATCCTCGTGTTCCTTAACAAGATGGACCTTGCAGACCCAGAGCTCGTAGAACTCGTTGAAATGGACATTCGTGAACTGCTCGCTAAGAACGGTTACGACGAAAACGCTCCAATCATCAAGGGTTCAGCGACTAAAGCCCTCGAAGGCGACGCTGCATCTGAAGACGCAATCATGGAACTCGTTAAGGCTCTTGACGAATACGTTCCAGAACCAACTCGTGACCTCGACAAGCCATTCCTTATGCCAATTGAAGACGTGTTCTCAATCAAGGGTCGTGGTACCGTTGCAACTGGTCGTATTGAAACTGGTGTTATTAACATTAACGACCCAGTTGAAATCGTTGGTGTTAAGGCAACTCAAACTTCTACCGTTACTGGTATCGAAGCATTTAAGAAGAACCTCGACCGTGGACAAGCTGGTGACAACGCCGGCCTCCTCCTTCGTGGTATCGAGCGTGAAGACATCGAACGTGGCCAAGTTATTGTTAAGCCAGGTTCAATCACTCCTCACACCGAATTTGAAGCTGAAGTATACATTCTTAAGAAGGAAGAAGGCGGTCGCCACACTCCATTCTCTAAGGGTTACAAGCCACAATTCTACTTCCGTACAACCGACGTTACCGGTGAAGTTGAGCTCCCAGCTGACAAGGAACTTGTCATCCCTGGTGACACCGTCACCTTTAAGGTAACTCTCCTTGCACCTATCGCTATGGAGCAAGGTCTTAACTTCGCAATCCGTGAAGGTGGTAAGACTGTTGGTGCCGGTGTTGTAACAAAGATTATTAAATAATCTCTAAGTACACACTTAAAAAGACCCCTCGTGTGAGGGGTCTTTTGCTATAGCCGAAAATATGAGAAGCCCCCATCCAGCAAGTGCTAGATGGGGCGACGACCCGGGTTAGTCAACGTCTTCCTCTTCCCGAGGGACAAATCCACCCATGATCGCACCTCCTTTCGGCGGTGTAGATAGTATATAACAGACGACTTAAAAGCAAAAACCCCGCTCCTCACGAGGAGAAACGGAAGTTTCTGCTACTCTGAGGGCGGGGAGTCACGCCTTGATGAAGACGAGATAGTAGAAAGGAGACACAAGGGACGTTCCGTACATGTACGAGCCGTAGTATTCCTCTGCGCCAGCCTTAAGTTGAAGGGGGATGCCGAGGTCGGCAAACGTCCGATCAGCGACCTCTTTGAGAAGGTCCCTGTCAGTCTGAATGCCTGCATGCCAGCCGTACATGTAAATACGCTGGATGGCGATGAAATCGTATCCCGTCCCATCGTTCCATGCAGCTCGCTTCACGAGTCTGAGAGCACGCTTCGAGATGTACTTCTCGATTTTTGCTTCCTTGCGAGAGCGCTTCTGCTTTGCGATGGACTGGGCTTTTGCCGTTTCCCGAGCAATAACTTCGTTGACATCACTCATGACACAATCTCTTTTCAATAAAGGACGACCCGGAGCGGTCGCTCAACGGATGTATAAATTATTATATCATATACCCACAAATAAAGCAAAAACCCCACCTCTCCAAGGAGAAACGAGGTTTCTGCTACTTGGGTGGCAGGGGATTGGGGCTAGTAGCCCACAAGAACTACGTACGTTGAACCCATGTATTCGCAGGCGTCAATATTTGCTACGCGTAGGCGGATGCAGGCGTCTTCAAGCACTTGGTTGGTGACCTTTTCTAACAAATCCTCATCGTATGCCAAGTAAAGACGAAACGGCGAGATTGCTAGGATGGTCATGTACGTGTGCTCATTGTAAAAGTGGCGCTCAGCACTTAGCTTGATAAGCCACAGGCGGTGCCGGACGTACTTGGCAATTCGCTGCTCTCGATACGCCTGGTATTTGCGATGTGCGGCCGAAATGCGCTTATCTTTATAAGGCAGAGGTTCGTCGGGAACCTTGTCCCATTTCTGCATAGCGGTCCTCTCTATTTGAGGTGGGGCAACGTATTAATTATACCACAAAAGGGTTAGAATTTCAATAATAGCCCATGATCAAATAGGTAGGCAAGCCTAAAAGGCTTGTGTTTAAAGCAACTTTTAGGCATACTTTAGGTAGAAGAGAACTAATTCTTAAAAGGGCATCGATTATGGCAACAGCGAAGAAAGTAACTACTAAAAAAGTAAAGCAATCTACAGGTAAATCCACCGCCAAGAAAACTGCCTCTCGTAAAAAAGCATCATACGGACAAATGCAGTCATTCCATATCGCAAAAGATCAGCCTCCGTTTACTACCTTTAAGATCACTCGTCAAACAGTGTACTGGGTCATCCTTGTATCGTTTATCGTATTTGCACAGCTTTGGATTATTAGCTTACAAATTGAAGTTGCATCGCTTGTAGACGCTCAGCAGGCCCAAATCCAAGGCTTTTAATCACATTATCTTACGGATTATTAAAAAACCTCCGTTGATGGAGGTTTTTTGTAGTCTGAGCTAATTTACATGCGGATTTCTGCGTCAACACCAGCTGGAAGACTGAGGTTTTGCAGGCTATCAATAGTTTTTGGTGTCGCATTCGTGATATCGATGAGGCGCTTGTGAACACGCATTTCAAATGTTTCACCACCTTTTTTGTAGACGTGCGGTGATTTAACGACGGTAAACGTGCTTCGACGAGTTGGAAGTGGTACAGGGCCGGCAATTTGAGCGCCAGTACGGATGGCCGTATCGATAATTTGTTTTGCTGATTGGTCGATGACTTTGTGGTCATACGCCTTGAGGCGAATGCGAATTCGCAAACCTTCTTGTTCTGCCATTTGAGAACTCCTACTTGCTCGTATCGCTGAGCTGCGACATCGTAACCTCTGCTCGAATCGGTGTAATTAGCGTCTGGCCGAGTTGTCGATGTGATTAGTAATACTTAGTTATTCTAACATAAACAACTCATAAGGTAAAGAAGCTCTTGGGACATACCGCACCTCTTGACTTAAGAGGTCGAACCTGCTATAGTCAATCAGGTAACTTTACTATAAAGACAATAACAGACAATTCTTGGTGAATTGGTCAGTCGAAATCGGGTCTCAAAAACAGAGGTCACGACGTAGATACTGCCAGCCACCAAGAATTTTAAGTGGGAGAATGAAGAGCATGAAAGCACTTCTCGGTACCAAAATTGGTATGACCCAAATCATCAGCGAAGATGGACGTGCAGTACCTGTTACGTTAATTAAAGCTGGGCCTGTGACTGTGACTCAGGTAAAAACCGTCGAGACAGACGGCTACAACGCAGTCCAAGTAGGATTTGATGAGGGTAAGAACCTGAGCAAGGCCGTGGCTGGACACCTTAAGGCAGCCAACGTAACTCCGAAGCATATTCGTGAGTTCCGCATCGATGATCCGTCAGAAGAACTGACTGTCGGTGCAACTATCGACGTAACTGCATTCGAGCTAGGCGACGTAGTTGACGCTACAGGTATTAGCAAGGGTAAAGGTTTCGCCGGAAATATTAAAAGGCACAACTTTGAGCGCCACAAGAAAACCCACGGTGGAAAAGGTAATACACGCCGCCCAGGTTCAATTGGTTCAATGTATCCTCAAAAGGTCTTTAAGGGCAAGCGTATGGCGGGCCGAATGGGCCACGAGCAAGTTACTGTTAAAAACTTGATCGTTAGCTACATCGACGTCGAGAACAACCTTATTGGTCTTAAGGGCGCCGTTCCTGGTCCTAAAAAGGGCCTAATAGTAATCGGAGGTAAGGCATAATGGCTGAAGCTACTAAAACTCAGGCAAAAACTACACTTCCTAAAGAAGTCTTTGCAGTAGACGTGAATAATCACGAGCTATTGAAGCTTGCTTACGACTCTTACTTGGCAAACAATCGCACTAGTGCCGCATCAACTAAAACTCGTGGTGAAGTAAGTGGCGGTGGTAAAAAGCCATGGCGACAAAAAGGTACTGGTCGTGCACGTTTCGGCTCTACACGTAACCCAATTTGGCGTGGCGGCGGTATCGTGTTTGGTCCACGTGGTAACGAAAACTATTCTAAAAAGCTTTCAACCCAGGCAAAGCGCCAAGCTGTAAAGCAAGCGTTAACCCTTGCAAACAAGGCAAAGAAAGTTCACGTTCTCGATGTTAAAACCACAGGTAAGACTGCTGAAATCGTAAAATTCTTAGCTGATAACAAGTTCGACCGCAAGGCACTTATCGTGGTAGATGAAAAAACTCCAGCGATCATTCGTGCAACCAACAACTTGCAAAACGTGCTGCTCGTCAGCACTAAGTACCTCAGCGTATACCACATTCTTAACGCCGACCACATCGTGCTTTCAACCGCATCGGTGCCAACGCTTAAGAGCTGGCTCGTGAAGGAGGAGGCGTAATATGGCTAAAAATATCGCAAGCATCCTCGTAACACCTGTGACAACTGAAAAGGCGTATGGCCTGTCACAAAAAAATGTCTATGTATTTAGCGTTCCTATGGCCGCTAACAAAAATGAAATTGCTGATGCCGTTACTGCTCAATATGGCGTTGAAGTTAAGGCAATTAAGACACTTGTGCAATCTGGTAAGGCCGTTCGTTTCTCTCGTGGAAAAAACCGCTACCCGGGTACAACTACCCGCTCTGATAGCAAGAAAGCATACGTCACCTTGGCTGAGGGAAGTTCACTGGCAATTTTTGAACAACCAGCAGAAGAGGAGAAGAAGTAATGGCTATTAAACAATACAACCCAACGACTCCCGCTCGTCGTGGTATGACCTCGCAAGATTTGAGCGACATTACTACTCGTAAGCCCCTCAAGAGCCTTACAAAAAGTAAAAAGCAAAATGCTGGTCGCAACAACGCTGGCCGTATTACCGTTCGCCACCGTGGTGGTGGGGTAAAGCGTCACTACCGTTTGATGAACCACAACTTGCCTGCTGGTATGGTTGTGACCGTTGAGCATATCGAGTACGATCCTAACCGTTCAGCTCGTATCGCTCGTGTGAAAGATCAACACGGTTTGTATCACTACATCCTTGCAGATACTTCAATGACCGTCGGTAAGGTTATACGTAGTGGTGCCGATGCTCCAATTGAAGCATCAAACCGTATGCCGCTGGCAAACATTCCAGTAGGTACTCAAATTTATGCAATTGAACTAACTCCAGGTAAGGGCGCGCAAATTGTTCGTTCAGCTGGTACAAAAGCTCAGTTGATGGCAAAAGAGGGCGACTACGCATCAGTTCGTCTTCCTTCAGGAGAGGTTCGTAAGTTCCGCCTTGAAGCAACTGCCGCAATTGGTGTTGTCGGTAACGTTCAGCATCAAAATATTAAAGTTGGATCAGCCGGCCGCAAACGTCGTAAGGGTATCCGCCCAACCGTTCGTGGTGTTGTCATGAACGCTGCAGACCACCCTCATGGTGGTGGTGACGGTGGACGACACGGGTCTGGTAAGGCGCCACGTACTCCATGGGGTCAATTGACACTTGGATACCGTACTCGTCGTCGCAAAGACGTTGCTGGTCACATTGTAAGGACGCGCCACGACGCGAAGAGGAAGAAGTAATATGAGTCGATCACTGAAAAAAGGTCCATTCGTAGATTTCAAGCTCGCTAAGAAAGTGGCGGCCTTGGGTCTTGAAGACCGAACAATTATCAAAACCTGGGCACGTTCAAGTACGATTAGCCCAGAAATGGTAGGTCGTACTATTGCCGTGCACAATGGTAAGGTACACGTGCCAGTGCTTATCTCGGAAAATATGGTTGGTCACAAGCTCGGTGAGTTTAGCCCAACTCGCAAGTTCCGTAAGCACGGAGGAAAGGCGAAGTAGTATGGCTGAAAATACTGTAGTACGTGCCTACGCTAAAAACGTTGATCAAGCGCCCCGTAAGGTTGGCTTGGTTGCGAGTCTCGTGCGAGGCCGTTCGGTAGCTGACGCTATCGTCATCCTAAACCACACCCCTAAGCGTGCCGCAAAGCCTGTGTTGAAGGCTATTGAAAGCGCTCAGGCGAATGCTGTCAACAACCACGGTTTTGACGGCAAAACACTTGTCATTAAAACCCTATCGATTACTACCGGTACTCGTATGAAACGCTTCAACCCCGCAAGTCGTGGTCGTGCGCTGCCATATCAAAAGAAGTCTTCGAATATTTTAGTAGAAGTAACTGGTGAATTGAAGCCTAAGAAGGCGCCAGCAAAGAAAGAGGAGAAGAAATAATGGGACAGAAAGTTAATCCAACCAGTTTCCGACTCCAGGTTCACAAGAACTGGGACTCACGCTGGTTTGCCCACAAAAAAGACTTTTCTCGCTTGCTTATCGAAGATATTAAAATTCGTGAGCACGTTGAAAAGCGCTTTGCGAGCCGTCCAACTATTGCTCGTGTTGAAATTGAACGATCTGCTAACCTTGTTACCGTGACAATTCACACCGCCAAGGCGGGTGTCGTTATCGGACGTGGCGGTGCGGGCGTTACCGAACTTAAGGCAGAACTTGAAAAGATTTCAAGCCTTCCGGTTCGCATTAACATTGAAGAGGTTAAGCGACCTGACCTTAGTGCTAAATTGGTTGCTGAAAATATCGCACATCAACTTGAACGACGTGGAAACTTCCGCCGTGCCCTTAAGATGTCGGCACAAAATGTAATGGCAGCAGGTGCAAAGGGTGTTCGTATCCAAGTTTCAGGCCGTCTTAATAGTGCCGAAATGGCTCGTCGTGAAAAAATTAGCGAAGGGTCTGTGCCGCTTCACACACTTCGTGCCGATGTCGACTTTCACACTGCTCGTGCAGCCCTTCCTGGCGCTGGTATTGTTGGTATCAAAGTGTGGATTTACAAAGGTGAAAGGGGCTAATTGGTATGTTACTTCCTAAGAAAATGAAACACCGAAAGGTTCGTAAAGGCCGAAATGACGGCATCGCAACCTCAGGTAACTACATTGCCTTTGGTGATTATGCGCTCCAATCGCAAGAAAATAACGATATTACCTCTCGCCAAATTGAATCATCTCGTCAGGCGATGACCCGCTACATTAAGCGTGGTGGTAAAATCTGGATTCGTATCTTTCCGCACATTCCACGAACCCGCAAGCCACAAGACGTGAAGATGGGTGGTGGTAAAGGTAACCCAGAGTTCTTCGTTGCTCGGGTAAAAGCCGGTACAATTCTCTTCGAAATGAAGGGTGTTGATGAGGCAGTTGCTCGTGAGGCGATGCGTCTTGCAGCTCACAAACTTCCAGTAAAAACTAAATTTATTGTGAAGGAGCAAGCATAATGGCTGACGCTAAGAAAACAACCAAGGCCAAGGCTCCAGCAAAGAAGGCCGCAGAAGTGAAGACACTTGCCCAGCTGCAAGAAGAACTCGTTTCGCTTCAAAATGATCACCGTGAATCACGCCGTAGCCATCGTTTGGGTGAATTGGTTAATCCGCACGTTCTTACTGTGCAACGTAAATCGATCGCTCGGCTTCATACTGCTATTTCACAAGCACAACTCGCATCAGCTGCCACAGCAACCCTAAAGGAGGAAAACTAATATGGCAAAGACATTGACTGGTATTGTCACCTCTGATAAGGCTGACAAGACGATTGTTATTACTGTGACTAGTCGTGAAACGCACCCACTTTACGGCAAACAGTACACAGTTAGTCGTAAGTACAGCGCTCACGATGAAAAGAACGATGCTCGCATTGGTGACCGAGTCACTATTAAAGAAACTCGACCAATCTCAAAGAACAAATCGTTCGCTCTCGTAAGTGTTGACGAGCGGTCACACGGTTCAATTGAACTAAAAGACGACGTAGAAGGCGAGGAAGCATAATATGATCCAGCGAGAAACTCGACTAAAAGTCACTGACAACAGTGGTGCGAAGGAAATCCTTTGTATCCGCGTGCTCGGTGGTACTGGCCGTCGCTATGCTCACGTAGGTGACGTTATCGTCGCAACCGTGAAAGATGCCAACCCAACCGGCAACGTTAAAAAGAAATCTGTCGTGAAGGCAGTAGTGGTTCGCACGAAAAACCAAATCAAGCGTAAAGACGGTAGCACAATTGCATTTGACGACAATGCTGCGGTTATTATTAACGACGACAAAACCCCTAAGGGTACTCGTGTGTTTGGCCCAGTGCCACGTGAACTTCGTGACCTTGGATATTCTAAAATTATCAGCCTTGCGCCGGAGGTATTGTAATTATGCCAGCTGCAATCAAGCGAATTAAAAAAGGCGACATGGTAAAAATTATCAGTGGCGCTGATAAGGGCACAACTGCCAAGGTGATTGCCGTATTGACAGGCAAGAACGCCGTTCTGCTTGAAGGTATCGGTCAAAAGCACCGTCACGTTAAACCAAGCCAGCTTAACCCTCGTGGTGGTTCAAAGGACATCCACGTCCCAACGCCACTTTCAAAGGTCGCTCTTGTTATCGACGAGAAAACAGGTAAAACCTCACGGGTTGGTTTTGTTAAGAATGTTGATGGCGGTACGACACGAGTAGCCCGTCAATTGAATAATAAAGAAATTAAGGAGACAAAATAATGGCTAAAGCTGCTACTATTACCGCTCCTCGCCTGAAAGCCTTGTATAAGGAAACTTATGCCAAGGAACTTCAAGCCGAACTCGGTCTTTCAAACATTAACGAAGTCCCGAAGCTTGAAAAAATTATTGTCAGCGTAGGAATTGGTAAAAATAAAGATGACAAGCATCACTACGAGGTAGTGCGCAATACTGTCACTAAAGTGACTGGTCAGTCGCCAATCGACCGTATGGCAAAGAAATCAATTGCTGGTTTCAAGATTCGTGCTGGCATGAACCGTATCGGTCTTTCGGTAACGCTTCGTGATGCTCGTATGTATGAATTTCTAGACCGTCTTGTAAACGTTAGCTTGCCACGTGTTCGTGACTTCCACGGCGTAAGCAACAAGGCGTTTGACAAGGGTGGCAACTACAATCTTGGTATTACTGAACAATCTATCTTCCCAGAACTTAGTTTTGAAGAAACACAACACCTTCACGGTCTTCAAGTTACTTTCGTTATCAAGAACGGTAACAAAGAAGCGAGCAAGGCATTGTTGGTAAAATTTGGTATGCCGTTTGAGAAAGAAGGAGGCGCACGCTAATGGCTAAAACATCTGCAGTCGTTCGTGACGAAAAGCGAAAGAAAATGATCCTTAAGTACGCTGCAAAACGTGCAGAACTTAAAGAACTTGGTGACCTCGAAGGTCTTCAGAAACTTCCAAAGAATAGTTCGCCAACCCGTCACAAAAACCGTGATGCCCTTCATGGCCGTCCACGTGGCTACATGCGCCGCTTTGGCCTGAGCCGTATCAACTTCCGTGAAAAAGCAAGCAAGGGTGAAATCCCTGGTGTCACCAAGAGTAGCTGGTAGGAAAGGAGAATAACGAATATGTCACTACAATCTACAGACCCAATCGCCGACCTCCTGACCCGCATCCGAAATGCTGTCATGGTTGGCAAGAATGAAATCACCGTTCCTTCAAGTAAGCTGAAGGTAACTGTTGCACAAGAACTCAAGAAAGCTGGCTATGTTTCTGCTGTTAAGGTTGAAGCAGGCAAGCCTCGAGATATTCTTGTTGTTACAATCAACAAGCCTGGTGAAAACTCAACGATTAACGAAATCAAGCGCCTTTCAAAGCCTGGTCGTCGTGTGTACGTTGGTGCAAACGACATCCCTAAGGTTAAGAGCGGTCGTGGCATCGTTTTGGTGAGTACCTCTAAGGGTGTTGTCACCGGCGCTGAAGCCGTCAAGCAACGCCTTGGTGGGGAATTGCTACTGAGCGTTTACTAATTCGCTAGCGAATTTAAAAAGAACCTCCATTTCGGGGGTTCTTTTTTATTCGCTATATTTAACGACACCTTCGGCAATTGATAACGCATTTTCTATAAGCGCTACACCGAGTGGGTTGAGCTCAGTTGCTTGGTCAGCACGCACATGATCTATGCTGCGCCCCTTCATGACCGGAACAAGATAGTTTGCATAACGAAGCATAACACCTCCAAATTTTGTGGCCTTTTTGTCGTACAATACGTCTCTAAAACTATCCGTACTTATATCAATAAGCTCGGCAAATGGTTCAATTGGATAAACCCCACCAGCGAAACCAGCGCTACTTGCCCAATAATAGAGCCCATCTTCGCTATCGGATGGCTCTAGTCCGAGCGCCTCCCGTTCAAATTCTTTTTGTACGTCTTGCCAATGACGCTCTGTTCTATGTATGTTGTATAGAGGGTCAGGATATTCTTTTCCAGGAAAGCGATTTAAGATCGTCTTTTGAACAGCTAAAACACCGACGCCTGTAATAATATAGCGATTATCGATGCCTCTAAGGTATTGTTGGATAGACTTGAGGCGCTCATCGGTATCTCGATCGCTTCCGTTTGGTAAACAGTCTGGAAGATTATCAACATAAAACTTATTGATAATTGAAAGCCGTTTCTCGGGCTCCCACGGGAGAGGTAGATCAGGATTGTTTACTGTACCGTTTGGCGGCACTAGGTGCGAGTATGTCATTAGTTGATGATAACTCTATCGGCTATTTACTAGCAAGCACGAGCTATTCAGTGACCGTGCCTTGATTTACCTCAACAGATGTGCTACAATAATCTAGATATAATTTTGCGAGTGAAATCAAGCGATGATTTTGCGCTAGTGCCTTTAAAAAGGCCGAAGCACCGAAACCTCTTCACCGGTTTCACTCGTGGTAAACAAGGAAGTAGATCATGAGTCGAATCGGAAAACTACCAATTCAAATTCCCTCAGGCGTGACAATCACGGTCGCTGATGATGCTATTACTGTTGTTGGTCCAAAAGGCCAGCTCGTAGTACCGCATCTCTCTGACGTGACTGTTTCTGTCGAAGAGGGAAACGCAATCGTTACTCGTAAGAACGACGAACGAATTGCAAAGGCACAGCACGGCCTGCAACGTGCGCTCCTCAACAACGCTGTCCAAGGCGTGACAACTGGCTTTGAAAAGAAGCTTGAAGTTAACGGTGTTGGATTCCGTGTTGAAGGCGGTGGCCAAGAAATCACTATGGCCCTTGGGTTCTCACACCCAGTGAAGTACAAAGCTCAAGATGGTGTTCAGCTTGAAGTTAACAAGATGGAAATCACCGTCAAGGGTATCGACAAGCAAGCTGTTGGTCAAACTGCAGCAGAAATTCGTGCTCTGAAGAAACCTGAACCTTATAAGGGTAAGGGCATTAAGTATGCTGACGAAGTTATTCTTCGAAAAGCAGGAAAGGCAGGTAAGTAATCATGGCTGCTATCGATAAGAAAATCCTCAACCGTAGCCTCCGTTCGGCACGTGTTCGTGCTAAGGTATCAGGTACCGCACAGCGTCCACGCCTGACCGTGACTATTTCGAACAAACACGTTAGCGCACAACTGATTGACGACATTAAGCAACACACCGTTGCGGCTGCAACGACTGTTGGTACAAAGCAAACCGGTACGTTAACCGAGCAATCTGCATGGGTCGGTGCTGAAATTGCTAAGAAAGCAAAGAAAGCAAAAATTAGCACCATCGTCTTTGACCGTAACGGTCGCAAGTACGCTGGTCGATTGGCTGCTTTAGCTGATGCTGCACGTAACGAAGGACTGGAGTTTTAATATGGCTGACGAACAACAAAACAACGCTGCTTCACAAGCGGCACAAGGTAATGCTCGTGGCGGTCAAGGTCAGCGTGGAAACAACCGTGGTCCACGTCGTGACCAAGCCCCGCAAGAACCAAAGCAATTTGAAGAACTTGTTATTAATATCGACCGTGTCTCACGTGTAGTAAAGGGCGGACGCCGTTTCCGCTTTAAAGCCCTTGTGGTTGTGGGCGACCGCAAGAACAAGGTAGGTGTAGGTGTTGCTAAAGGTGCTGACGTTCAGGTTGCTGTCCAAAAGGCCACTGAAGTCGCAAAAAAGAACCTTATCACCATTCCAATCATTAACGATACGATTCCTCACGAAAACGAAGTGAAATACTCTGGTGCACGTGTGCTTCTTAAGCCCGCTGCTCCTGGTACCGGTATCATTGCTGGTGGTGTAGTTCGTTCGATCATTGGTGTAACTGGTATCCGCAACCTTCTTTCTAAGTCACTTAACTCGACCAACAAAGTTAACATCGCTTACGCTACTATTGAAGCGCTCCGTGGTCTTGTGCCTAAGGAAGAATGGCTTGGCGCTGAAAAGGTGGCCAAAAAACCTGCCGCAAAGAAGGTTGCCACTAAGGAGGACAAGTAATGACTAAATATAATGAACTCCTCGCTAGCGCTAACAAAGACAAGAAGCGCGTTGGCCGTGGTATCTCAGCTGGTGGCGGTAAAACTGCTGGCCGTGGTACCAAGGGACAAGGTTCTCGTACTGGTAAGAAGCTTGGCGCTACTTTCCAGGGCGGTCAACGGACCCTCGTTCGTGCTGTACCGAAGGCTCGTGGGTTTAAGAGCCTCCGTACTCCTGCGCAAGTTGTATATCTCGACACTCTTAACTCGTTTAAAGGTAAGACTGTCGACAACGCAACACTTTTCGAGCAAGGATACATTAGTACTCCTTTCCATACGGTAAAGGTTATTACTCGTGGTGAACTAACTCCAGCTTTGACCGTTAAGGTTGCCGGCGCAAGTAAAAGTGCTCAGGAAGCAATCGTAAAGGCCGGTGGAAGTTTCGCGAAAACACCAGTGCCAATTCGAAAAAGCACCAAAGAAGTAGAAGCAAGCGACAAGTAAACTTCTCCTTATCGAAAACGCCTCTAACATAAAGAGGCGTTTTTGTTTTAATAGATACATTTTTGTAGTATAATCAAATACGAATTGTAATAACTTCGGGGTAGTCTGGAAAGAAGCTGTAATACCGACATGAATTGGAAAATAATATTTCGCTCACTTAAAAACCGTGATATGCAGAAACGTCTCCTTGTCGTTCTGGCATTAATTGTAGTCTATCGCTTATTAGCGCATATTCCCGTTCCGCTTGCCGAGCCAACCCAGCTGCGTCAGGTTATCGATAGTGTTATTAATGGTACCGACTTTGGCGGTTTCCTTAATCTACTTTCAGGTGGTGCCCTGGCAAGCTTTTCAATCGTACTGGTTGGGCTCACACCATTTATTACCGCATCTGTGATTACGCAGTTGCTTACCAAGGCCATCCCCCGCCTTGAGGAACTACATAAAGATGGGGAGTCTGGTCGTCGTAAAATTAACCAATGGACTCGCTTAGTTACCTTACCGCTAGCTATTATCCAGTCGATCGCCTTTATCTTTATTTTGCGCCAAACAGTACTAGCTGGTAACTCAGCCGTTTTGAGTGACCCGACCGCTATCGAATGGATTGTGGCGGTTTCGGCCATGACAGCCGGCTCGATGCTTCTTATGTGGCTCGGTGAGCTTATTACCGAACAAGGTATTGGAAATGGTATCAGCCTTCTCATTTTTGCTGGTATCGTTAGCCAACTGCCGTCAATGATGGCAAGTTTCGGTTCGGCACTTTTCGACACATCTGCCGGGGCGCTTCAAGTATTTAACTGGTTTACCATACCGTTGAATGGTCAAATGTTCTGGGTGATATTGGCGATACTGGCAGTATCATTGGCGCTGCTTTATTTCCTAGTCAAAATCAATGAGGCACAGCGAGTTATTACCATTAATTATGCTAAACGAGTGCAGGGAAACAGTAGTTATGGTGGAGTAAAAAGTATTCTTCCAATTAAACTTATTGCCGCTGGTGTTATTCCGGTAATTTTCGCAGTAGCATTTCTATCGCTCCCAGCATTTGTTGGTCAGATTCTCAAGGCCACAGGTAATGATGCCTATGCCGACCTTGCAGCAAACCTTATAACCTGGTTCCAGGCCCCACAACCAGGCGCTTTCACGGGGTCGCAGTGGCAAGCCTTCATTTACCCATCAGCATATTTTATTCTGGTTATATTTTTCACATACTTCTATACAGGTATTGTCTTTAACGCAAATGAAATTGCAGAGAACCTGCAAAAGCAAGGTGGCTTTATTGAAGGTGTCCGCCCTGGAAAGACAACCGAGAAGTATCTATCTACAACGGTCAACCGCTTAATTCTGTTTGGTTCAATTGTCCTGGGTCTCATCGCAGTCACGCCATTTATTGCCGAATTCTTGCTGTATCAGTTCACAGGTCTTACAAATACCAATTTGTCTATCGGCGGGACAGGTCTGCTTATTGTTGTATCTGTAGGTCTTGAAACGTTGCGTCAAATCAATTCTCGTGCTTTGATGGTTACCTACGACGATTACGATTCCTAAGTGATCGAATATATCGAGCGTACGGCAATAATTTACTAATATATCTTTAGAGGGTATACTAAATTAGTTCACGTTTGTGAGCCCTAGCAGAAGGGTACAGATATGCCGAAACCCCTTGAGATTGGTATGGTGGTACGTCGCAACGATGCGCTCCGTAGTCGCTACTCAATGGAGATTGACAACGGATTCATCTCCCGCGGGACGCCGTTTTACGAATGGGTCTGCGGTCAGCAGTTCATTAATGCTGCAGAAACCGCTTCGTACTTGACCACAATCGATCCTGCCGGATTCCTCAAGTATCTCACTGATGCATTCCGTGAGCTACGCTATGCTAGGATCATCCCGGTCCTTGCGTGCAACGAAGACGGCGAACTCGATGTCTTGGTTGTTACTCGCAACCCATAAAAGAAATGGGTAGCGAGGTACTGTACCTTTCTGCCCTTTCTTTTACTTTAGTCAAGTAGACAATTAAATAAATTTGTGATATAATTATACTATTGCGTCGCATCGTGCGACTGCATGCAAATTGACAGAGGATGGTGATATGCATGGGAACGTCTCGGCGCTACGCCCAGGACCTACATCAGGCACGTATACTTGCTGAGCGTCTTCAGCACGACATGATCTTGTTGCTGGCTCGTCAACTGTTGAATCGCTATAAGCGAGACTCGTGGCGGTACCCAGACATGCCCTTCGAAGAATGGCTACTGGAAAAGAGAACGTTGTCTGCAACGTATAGCCTCGGCTCATTCAGCTACAAGGATCGTGCCCACAGGTCAAGAGCAATTATCGATCACGCCCTTAGGATTCCGGTGATTTTTCCGGCACGTAAGGCGACGCAACCGCTTAACCCCAGAGAAATGCGGCCTCTTCAGTGGCTAACCGACGGCCTTACCGCTAAACTTGGTGGTAATGTTGAAGTGCGTCTTGGCTGGGAAGATCATCTTAGACTTGAGCGCACGCTGGTGTTTACCTCAAAAGGGTGACATCATCGTAGGGCCAGACTCATCCTCTGTCCCTACCCCTGTAATGTGAACATTTATTTCACGCTAGAGGAGTAGGACAACCTTGACGTAACGTCGTCCTTTGGTACAATAAGGATACTGTTTTTATGTCGCCGAGGAAATTCGGTAGCATCTTGTTGAAAGCGCTTTACACCCAAGGTGTTTTGCTGTATAATGTACTACTGTAACTTATGGCCAGTACTAAAGAGGTAATCAAGATGAAAGGTAAGGTAGTGGAAGCACTGCCAAATACTCAATTCAAGATAGAACTCGAGAATGGCCTGAGCATCATTGCGCACATTAGCGGAAAAATGCGTAAAAACTATATCCGTCTTGTGCCTGGTGATATGGTGGACGTCGAGATGACCCCTTACGATCTCACGAAGGGACGAATCACGTACCGCCACAAAGATAATATTTAACTGGAGGAACTCTTACACTCATGAAAGTTCGTGCGAGCGTTAAGAAAATTAGTCCAGATGACCAGTTGGTGCGTCGCAAAGGCCGCCTTCGGGTAATCAACAAGAAGAAACCTAAGAATAAGCAAAGGCAGGGTTAAGCATGGCTCGAATTGCAGGGGTAGTTATACCCGCTGAAAAGCAAGTCCAGGTCGCTTTGACGTATATTTACGGCATTGGACCTACATTTGCACGAGACATCCTTGCGGCGGCTAAAGTAGAGCCGACCACTCGGGTGAAAGATCTCACCGAGGCTGAAGAACAACGACTACGTGAAGTGATTGATTCACAATATACCGTAGAAGGCGACCTCCAGCGTCTCGTAACCAACAATATCAAACGTTTGAAAGACATCAACGCATACCGTGGTCTTCGCCACAAGGCAGGCCTTCCGGTAAACGGTCAGCGTACACGTACGAATGCACGAACTCGTAAGGGCCGCGCGATCGCCGTCGGTGGTGCTCAACCTAAATCAGCAAGTAAGACCTAGAAAGGAACAAGATGGCAGATTCAACTTCATCAAAGAAGAAGCAAAAGCGATCAGTTCCTACTGGTCAATTACACGTTCAAGCAACCTTCAACAACACCATTGTTAGTTTTTCTGACAAAAAGGGTAACGTTATCTCTCAAAGTAGCGCTGGCGCAACCGGGTTCCGTGGAAGCAAAAAGGGCACTGCCTATGCAGCCCAAGTTGCCGCTGAAAAAGCAGCCGAAGCTGCAAAGGGCTACGGCCTTAAGTCGGTCGACGTATTCGTAAAAGGTGTTGGACAAGGTCGTGATTCAGCGATTCGTGCTCTCAACGCTTTCGATATCAGTATCGACAGCATTAAAGAAGTAACTGGTGTGCCACATGGTGGTGTTCGCCCACGAAAGGTGCGTAGGGGATAAATCATGGCACGAGATACTTCACCAATTGTTAAACAAAGCCGTCGTGAGGGCTATGCCCTCCATCCTAAGGCACATAAAATTATGGCTCGTAAAAGTGGTATTCCGGGCGTTCACGCCCACGGCCGTCAAAACAAGCCAAGTCTCTACCTGACTCAACTTCGCGAAAAGCAAAAAGTTCGTCGAACATACGGTCTTCTAGAGAAGCAATTTGCAAAACTCATGAACGAAGCGTCACGTCAACCCGGTCTGACCGGTGAAAACCTGCTTCGTATGCTTGAGCAACGTATCGACAACGCTGTGTATCGTGCTGGGTTTGCGCCAAGCCGCCGTGCTGCTCGTCAGCTGGTTGGTCACGGTCACTTTACCCTAAACGGTCGACGTGTTGACATCCCATCAATCCGTCTTAAGGCGGGCGACGAACTTGCTGTCCGCCCACGTAGTCAGAAGTCGGGATATTTCACAGAACTTGACGACGTTGTTAAGGCAAGTACACAAGGTAGCCTAAGCTGGCTCAAAAGTGACGCTAAAAAGATGACCATTTCTATTACTGGTACTCCAAAGCGTGAAGAGGCAGAAGCAGACATTAACGAACAACTCATTGTTGAGTACTACTCACGGTAAGGTAAGGAGAGAGAAGATATGTCAAAAGTTATTCACAACCCAGCGCTTGCTTCAGTTGAAGAAACTGGTGCAAACAGCGCATCGTTCGTTATTGAACCACTCCAAGCTGGCTACGGAAACACCCTCGGTAACAGCCTCCGCCGTGTACTGCTTTCAAGCGTAAAGGGTGCAGCTATCGTTGCATTCCGCATTGAAGGTGCTAGCCACGAATTCACTACTGTTGCAGGTATTAAAGAAGACGTCGTCGACATCATGTTGAACCTTAAAAATGTTCGCATCAAGCTCGCAACCGACGAACCTGTAGAACTCCGTATTGAGAAGAAGGGTGCAGGTACTATTACTGCAGCTGACATTAAAGCCACAGCTGACGTAGAAGTTATCAACCCAACTCAAGTCATTGCCACCGTCGACGATCCTAAAAAGTCTGTTGTATTCGACCTCGTTGTTGAATCTGGCCGTGGCTACCAAACTATTGAAGACTCAAGTGTTAAGCGTCTTCACAGCGACATGATCGCTTTGGACGCAATGTTTAGCCCAGTACTCCGTGTACGTTACAAGGTTGACTCAACTCGTGTTGGTCAAGAAACTAACCTTGATAAGCTTCAAGTAAACATCGAAACCGATGGTTCAACTTCACCACGTGAAGCCTTTGAAGAAGCTGCGGCGATTTTGGTTAATCAATATACTGCACTTGCCGGAAGCACCACTGTTGAAGCCGCTCCTGCGCTTGGCCAAGACGCTGACGACGAAGGAAACGAACTCAACACTCCTATTGAAGAATTGAACCTGAGTGCTCGTACTGCAAACGCCCTCATCAACAACGAAATCCGTACGGTTCGTGACTTGGTTACTCTTAGTGAGCAAGACCTTCGTGAACTCAAGGGCTTCGGAAGTAAGGCGCTTGATGAAGTTAAAGATAAATTGGCAGAATTGGACGTCTAGACATGCACCGACACGGATACGTAGGACGTAAATTTGGTAGGGAGCGTGATCAACGTCGTGCCCTCATCAAAGGTTTGGCAACAAGCCTGGTTGAGCACGGAAAGATTGAAACTACTCTTCCAAAAGCCAAAGAACTCGTTCGATACATTGAAAAGCTTATCACCAAAGCTAAAAAAGGTGACCTCGCAAGCCGACGTGCTGTGATTGCTGGTCTTTCAACCCAAGCTGCAGCTATTCGTCTTGTCGATGTTATCGCCCCACAACTCACCAGCCGTACAAGTGGCCATGTTCGTGTAGAACGTACCCGCCTACGAGTTGGCGATGGTGCACAAATGGCAACTATTGCCTTTGTTGACGAAATCAACGATATACCAAAGCCTGCCGCTAAAAAAGCCGCTGCTAAACCAGCTGCTGCCAAGCCTGCCGCAAAGGTAGCTGCAAAGGAGGCTAAGTAATATGGTAAGTAAGTCAAACCCAAAGACCTATAGTCAAAAACCAGCTGATGTTTCTCGTGAGTGGTTCTTAGTTGATGCATCTGAGCTCCCACTTGGACGCATCGCAACTATTATTGCCGACAAGCTCATCGGTAAAAGTAAGCCCACCTACACACCACACGTTGACGGTGGCGACTACGTTGTTGTTGTCAACGCTGAAAAGGTAGTGGTTACTGGAAACAAAGAAACCGGTAAGGTTTACTACCGACACAGTGGATTCCCGGGTGGTATAAAAGATGCAACCCTCGCAGAAGTTCGTGAGAAGTTTCCGGAAAGAATCATCGAAAACGCTGTTGCAGGAATGCTTCCTAAAAACAAACTTTCAGCCGACCGTATGGCTCGTCTGAAGGTATTTGTCGGTGCCGAGCACGCTCACACCGCACAGCAACCTAAGAAAGTTGAGGTAAAGTAGTATGGCTGACGCTAGTTATTTCTACGGCCTCGGACGCCGCAAGAGCGCAACTGCTCGTGTGCGCCTCTACAAGGGTAAGGGTACAATCACTATTAACGACAAGCCAGCGGCTGAATACCTTGATGGTAACAAAACGCTTCTTGCCGAGATTACCGACCCTCTTGCACTCGTAAACAAGCAAAAAGAGTTTGACGTGACTATCCGTGTTCAAGGCGGTGGTGTCGCTGGTCAAGTTGATGCTATCAAGCTTGCGATTGCTAAGGCACTCACCACAGCACATTCTGACCTTCGTTCAACTTTGAAAAAGGCAGAACTCCTCAAGCGTGATTCACGTGAGAAAGAGCGCAAGAAGTACGGTCTCCGATCGGCTCGTAAGCGTGAACAGTTCTCGAAGCGTTAAT
>Ga0222423_1000348_pt1 | contig 36761 bp, 33 predicted proteins | sample 3A0metagenome_FD_182472 | JGI IMG/M metagenome (GOLD analysis project Ga0222423, IMG submission 182472) | Enriched microbial communities from leaf-cutter ant dump, University of Wisconsin, Madison, United States - 3A0 (version 2) | ecosystem: Environmental > Terrestrial > Nest > Insects nest >...
TGACAGCTGGGGGACCGTGGGCTCGCGCGTCGCGAACTTCTACGTCTCGTTCTCGGCTACCGGTGTGAACGGGGACAACCGCGTCCAGTTCACCGCGGACCTGTCCACGGCCACGGGGCTGCCCAGCGGCTGGACGTGGTCGACGTCGGGCACCGCGACGGGCACGAACATCACGCCGGTGGCCGGCTACACCTGCTCCCAGCTCCCGATCCTGACGGCGCAGACGTCGCCGGGCTGGGGCTCGTACACCGGGGTCTACTTCGCGGTGTACGAGAACCGCAGCGGTCAGACGGTCAGCTGCTCCTGAAGCTCCCCTCCCGTAATCCCTCAACATCTGCCTCCACCCGTCGATGGGCGGGACGGCCGACGGATCGGCCGAGTTGTCGAGCCATGAGGGCTGGTGATGGGCATGTCTGCGTGCCATGCGCGGAGGTGGGACGGGGCTCGGGGCGAGGACCCCGCACGGCGGCGTCGGTGCGGTGACCCTGCGCGTCCCCTCGAGCACCCGTGATCAGGCGTCATCTCGCCGGTGAGCGAGTCTTCTGGGGTCTGGCGCTGCTCTGCCTGGGGGTGGCCGGCTTCGTGGCGTCCGTCCGCATGGACCACCAACGGAGCGCGCTCGCGCTGACGTCGGAGTGCCTGACCACCGACGTCGACTGGCGCAACGGTGGTCTGGCTCCCCTGGAGCGGCCGTGGGTCCGGTTCGACGCCGTGGCTCCTCGATGCCTCGGCGCCGTCGCGATCATCAGCTACCGCAGCTCCGGGGTCGTCGTGCACCAGTCGGTCGTACGTCTGGAGCCGGGCGTCGTGGACGACACCGGACCTGTCGCGACGACGGACGTCACCTGGGGGATCCTCAGCGAGAGCTGATCACTCCACCGGCGTCAGCTCGGGCCGCTTCGGCACCCGCAGGTCGCCGGACGACCTCCCGCGCAGGCGCCGGGTGGCCCACGGGTAGACGTGCTCGCGCACCCACGCGGCGTCCTCGCGCATCTTCTGCGTGCGCGGGGTCGGGGGCAGCGGCGTGAGGGGGTCGTCCCAGTCCTCGTCGTCGGGCGTCAGGCCCAGGCCGACGAGTGCGGCCTGCGCGACGCGTGCGTGGCCCTCGGTGGTGAGGTGGATGCGGTCCTCGGCCCACATGCGCCAGTCCAGCAGCGAGCGCATGCCCCACAGGTCGAGTACGTAGGCGCCGTGGCGGCGGGCCATCGACCAGATGTGCGCGTTGTAGATGCCGACGCGGGAGCGGGTGGCGCGGACGAGCGGGCTGCCCTGGGCGTCCATGCCGGTGCCGAGCAGCACGTCGCAGCCGGCCTCGCGGAGTCGGACGACCGCGTGCTCGAGGTTGCGGGCCAGGCGGTCGATGTCGGCGGCCGGGCGCAGGATGTCGTTGCCGCCGCCGATCATGCTCACAAGGTCGGGCTTCAGGTCGATCGCGGCCGGGACCTGGTCGACGACGATCGACTTGAGCAGCCGGCCGCGGATCGCTGTGTTCGCGTACTCGAGGGGGCTCTGACCTACGGCGACGCGGCGCTCGGAGAGGCGGGCGGCGAGGACGTCCGCCCAGCCGCGGGTGGGTGCGTCGGGGCCGTCGGGCGAGTCCCAGAGGCCTTCGGTGAACGAGTCGCCGATGGCGACGTAGCGGGACCAGCGGGGGAAGTCGGGCGTCGAGCTCACCTCGTCATTGTGCACTCCGGTCCGTCGGGGCGCTGTCGTGTCAGTGGTGGATCGTACAGTTGTTCGAATGGTCGGGGCGCCCGACGACAGCGACGACGACAGCGACGACGACCGGGAGGGGCGGCGGGCATGGCCGGCGTGACGAGCGTGAAGCCTGGTGGCTACGTGACCGCCACTCGGCCCCGCACGCCTGCGGCCGTCGCGGCGCTGACGCCCGAGGACGACGGCCGCGAGCTGCCGACCTTCCCCGTGCCGACCGCGCCCCTGGGTGCATCGATCGCAGAGATCGTCGGTCGGCTGACGGAGCTCGAGGTCGCGGACCTCGGGGCGTTCGACCTCGTCGAGGTCGCGGCCGGGTGGGCGCAGGTCATGGCCGTGGCGGCCGCGTTCCAGGCGCGAGCCGTCGGCGAGATGCTGAACCGGGACACGGGCATGGGGGAGGCGGTGGTCGACGAGCTCGCGTGCGCGCTGGTGACCACGGGCCGCGCGGCGGGAGTCGTCGCGAGCCGTGCAGCAGGCCTGGCGACGTCGCCGGTCCTGGAGGAGGCGCTCCTGGCCGGGGCCCTGGACGCCCGCAAGGTCGACGTGATCCTCGACGAGACGTTGGTGCTGCACGACCGCTCGTCCCGCGACGCGGTGGTGGCCGATGCGGCCGCAGCCGGGGCCGGGATGACGGCGCCCCAGCTCGCGCGGTACGTCAGCAAGCTGGTGCTGATGCGCGACCCGTCCAGCGGCAAGGAGCGCGCGGAGCGGGCCCGCAAGGACCGCGACGTCCGGCTGCGCTGGATCAACGACTCCATGGCCAGCCTGTCCGCCTTCCTGCCGGCGGCCGACGCCGTCGCGGCCATGACGGCGATCGACGCGCTCGCCGCAGGGGCGAAGTCCGCCACCGACGACCGCACCATCGACCAGCGCCGCGCTGACGCGTTCGCCGACGTCTTCAAGGGGATCCTCGACTCGGGCAGGACGCCGGGCGGCGAGCTCGTGCCGACGCGGCACGGGAAGCGGACGTCGCTGCAGGTGACCGTCGGCGCGAGCACGCTGCTGGGCCTCGACGACCTGCCCGGTGACCTCGCCGGCTACGGCCCGATCCCGGCGTACCTCGCCCGGGAGCTCGCCCAGGACGCGACATGGACGCGGATCCTCACCGACCCGGCCAACGGCGCGTTCGTCGAGCGGGGTCGCGTGACGTACCGGCCCGGCGCCGACCTCACCGGCACCGTGCTGGCGCGGCACGTGACGTGCACGTTCCCCGGTTGCCAGCAGCCGTCCGCCCGGTGCGAGCTCGACCACGTCGAACCCTTCGACGACACCCGGCCTGCCGCCACACAGACCACCGTGGACAATCTTCAGGCCTTGTGCAAGCACCACCATCAGCAGAAGACCCGCAAGCGCTGGCATGCGACGCGCGATCCGGTGACCGGCAGCTGTGTCTGGACCAGCCCTGCGGGGATCACGTACTCGCGCTCACCGATGGTGTTCGACCTCGCGCCCTCCGCGCTGGTCCACCGACCGCCGCCACTCGCGCCCGAGGACGACCCGCCGCCCTTCTGAGTCCGATCGTTCGACCCTGCCTACGTGACGCCGCCTCCTCTTCGGGCCGGTCGTGCGTGGTCCATCTCCGCTGTGGTCAGGTCGGGCGCCACGGCTACGGGAGGGTCCAGTCGATCGGGGCGGCGCCCTGGCGCACCAGGAGCTCGTTGACCCTGGAGAACGGTCGCGACCCGAAGAACCCGCGCGAGGCGGACAGCGGGCTCGGGTGTGCGCTCGCGACGATCGGCACCGACCCCAGGGCGGTCGTCAGGCTCTGGGCGTCACGCCCCCACAGCACCGCGACCAGCGGGCCGCCACGCTCGACGAGCGCTGCGATCGCACGGTCGGTCACGGCCTCCCAGCCGCGTCCGCGGTGGGACGCGGGCTCGCCGGGGCGCACGGTGAGGACCCTGTTGAGCAGCATGACACCGCGGTCGGCCCAGGGAGACAGGTCGCCCGACGTCGGCACCGGGGCCCCGACGTCCGTGCCGAGCTCACGGAAGATGTTGGCGAGCGAACGGGGGACGGGTCGCACGTCGGGCTGGACGGAGAACGACAGCCCCATGGGGTGACCGGGGGTCGGGTACGGGTCCTGGCCGACGACGAGCACGCGCACGCCCGCCATCGGCCGGGCGAAGGCCCGCAGGATCGCGTCGGCCGCCGGGAGATAGGTCCGACCGGCCGCGACCTCGGCGCGCAGGAACGCGCCCGCGGCGTGGATCTGTGGCTCGACCGGCGCCAGCGCCCGGGCCCAGTCGGCGGCCATGACGTCGGCCAGGGCGGGCAAGGACTCGGCGGGGCGTGGGGTCTCGGTCACGCGGGCACGCTACGCCGATCCGGCGAATGACACGGGTGTCATTCCGGTCGTACGATGGCGCGAGCACCGACCGTGGCGAGCACGGACGGTGGGAGGATCACGGGAGGTTCGATGGACGCCGCGACGATGAGGCTCGAGTCGCTGCCGACCGCGGAGAGCTCCTCGGGCCTGTCGGAATCGGGCCTTCAGGAATCGGGCCTGTCGGAGCGTGACGAGCAGATCCTCGCGTTCGAGCGGCAGTGGTGGAAGTACGCGGGCGCCAAGGAGCAGGCGGTCCGTGAGCTGTTCGACATGTCTGCCACGCGCTACTACCAGGTGCTCAACGCCCTGATCGACGATCCCGCCGCCTTGGCGCACGACCCGATGCTGGTCAAGCGGCTGCGCCGCATGCGCTCGTCCCGCCAGCGCGCTCGCACGGCGCGCCGCCTGGGCTCGCAGGGCTGAGACGCGAGCCGAGCCACGGGCCGAGAGGCGCGCTGAGACACGCCGCGCGGGCGCTCTGGCCAGCGCTGACACGAGGTCACTGGTGCAGCAAGTAACCTTGCGGCCGTGAGCAAGGCCGACTACCCCTACGCCGACGACGAGTTCGACGCACCCACGGGGCCCGACGTCCCGCGTGGCGTCCATCGTGCACCCCGCTCGGCCTGGAGCCGGTGGTGGCCGTTCCTCGCGGTGATCATCATCGTCCCGCTCGTCGCCTACGCCCTCGTGACGTACGCGTCGCGGGACAACGGCACGGACGACGACACGGCCTCGACGGGAACCACGACGTCCGCGACGCCGAAGGCCACGACGCCGTCGGACGACTCGACCGACAGCTCGACCGACAGCTCGATCGACAAGGCGACCGACGAGGCGACCGAACCGTCGGACACGTCGTCCGACGAGCCGAGCGACGAGCCGACGGACGACACGGCGACCGCCGAGGTCCAGCTCGACACGCCGGTCGTGGTGCTGAACGCGGCCGGGATCAACGGCCTGGCCGCCAAGACGGTGACGACCCTGAAGGGTGAGGGGTTCACCGCGGCGAAGGCCGAGAACTTCTCGGGGACCAAGCCGGACGCCTCCGTCGTCTACTTCGCGAGCGACGACCTGTCGGCGACGGCGGACAAGGTCGCCGACACGCTCGGCATCGACGACGTCCAGCAGTCGTCCACCGACGCGGGGGCCGGGATCAGCGTCGTCCTGCGCACGGCGCCGCAGGGCTGACCGCCGCCCGCCACGAGATCTGCATCGACCCTGGTCACGCAGGTGCGCGGCCCACTAGGCTCGCCGCACCAGGGTGCCGGGGAGCCCCTGCGCAGCACTCGTCGAGGAGACCCGATGGCCCAGGGCACCGTGAAGTGGTTCAACGCCGAGAAGGGGTACGGCTTCATCACCCCGGACAATGGGGGTGCCGACCTCTTCGTCCACTTCAGCTCCATCCAGGTGGACGGCTACCGCACCCTCGAGGAGGGGCAGGCCGTCGAGTTCGAGGTGGGCCAGGGCGCCAAGGGCCCGCAGGCGGAGCAGGTCCGGCCGGCCTGACGGCCGGCCCGGCACCGAGATCGCCGCGCGGTCGATCCTCCGCGCGGAGCGAACGCGCCTTGCACTCTCGTGGGTCGAGTGCTAACCATTGACTTAGCACTCTCGGGTTGAGAGTGACAGAATCACCCGGCCGTCCGATGAGGGCTGCGGGAGCACGGGACATGACCGTGCGCCCCGGTCCGTCCGTCGCGGGCATCGTCGGCCCACCCACGAACAAGTGAAGGATCACAGCCCCATGGCCAAGATCATTGCCTTCAACGAGGAGGCCCGTCGCGGCATCGAGCGGGGTCTCAACACCCTCGCCGACACCGTCAAGGTCACCCTGGGCCCCAAGGGCCGCAACGTCGTCCTGGACAAGAAGTGGGGCGCCCCCACGATCACCAACGACGGTGTCTCCATCGCCAAGGAGATCGACCTCGAGGACCCGTTCGAGAAGATCGGTGCGGAGCTCGTCAAGGAGGTCGCCAAGAAGACCGACGACGTCGCGGGCGACGGCACCACCACCGCCACCGTCCTGGCCCAGGCGCTCGTGCGCGAGGGTCTGCGCAACGTCGCCGCCGGTGCCAACCCGATCGCCCTGAAGAAGGGCATCGAGGCCGCCGTCGAGGCCGTCACCGGCGCCCTGCTCTCGCAGGCGCGTGACGTCGAGACCAAGGAGCAGATCGCCGCGACCGCCGCGATCTCCGCCGGCGACACCTCCATCGGTGAGCTCATCGCCGAGGCGCTCGACAAGGTCGGCAAGGAGGGCGTCATCACCGTCGAGGAGAGCAACGCGCTCGGCCTCGAGCTCGAGCTCACCGAGGGCATGCGCTTCGACAAGGGCTTCCTGTCGGCGTACTTCGTGACCGACCCCGAGCGTCAGGAGGCCGTCCTCGAGGACGCGTACGTCCTGCTCGTCGAGGGCAAGATCTCGAACGTCAAGGACCTGCTGCCGCTGCTGGAGAAGGTCATCCAGGCCGGCAAGCCGCTGTTCATCGTCGCCGAGGACGTCGAGGGCGAAGCCCTGGCCACGCTCGTCGTCAACAAGATCCGTGGCCTGTTCAAGTCGGCCGCCGTCAAGGCTCCCGGCTTCGGCGACCGCCGCAAGGCCATGCTGCAGGACATCGCGATCCTCACCGGTGGCCAGGTCGTCTCCGAGACGGTCGGCCTCAAGCTTGACACCGTGGGCCTCGAGGTCCTGGGCACGGCCCGCAAGGTCGTCGTGACCAAGGACGAGACCACGATCGTCGAGGGTGCGGGCGACGCCAAGCAGATCGCCGGCCGCGTCGCGCAGATCCGTGCCGAGATCGAGAACTCGGACTCGGACTACGACCGCGAGAAGCTCCAGGAGCGCCTCGCCAAGCTCGCGGGCGGCGTCGCCGTCATCAAGGCGGGCGCGGCCACCGAGGTCGAGCTCAAGGAGCGCAAGCACCGCATCGAGGACGCCGTGCGCAACGCCAAGGCGGCCGTCGAGGAGGGCATCGTCGCCGGTGGTGGCGTGGCGCTCATCCAGGCCGGCAAGACGGCGTTCGAGGGCCTCAAGCTCGAGGGCGACGAGGCGACCGGTGCCGCGATCGTGAAGCTCGCGATCGAGGCCCCGCTCAAGCAGATCGCGATCAACGCCGGCCTCGAGGGTGGCGTCGTCGCGGAGAAGGTGCGCAACCTCCCCGTCGGCCACGGCCTCAACGCCGCGACCAACACCTACGAGGACCTGCTGGCCGCGGGCGTCAACGACCCGGTGAAGGTCACGCGCTCCGCCCTGCAGAACGCGTCGTCCATCGCGGCGCTGTTCCTCACCACCGAGGCCGTCGTGGCCGACAAGCCGGAGAAGGCCGCCCCGGCCGCCCCCGGCGGTGGCGAGGACTTCGGCGGCGGCTTCTGAGCCACCCGCTCGCGGCCTGAGCGCCGCACGCAGTTCCACGCACGGGCCGGTCACCTTCGGGTGGCCGGCCCGTCCGGCTGTCCGCGGCGTCCCGGGTGGTCTCAGAGCGCGTAGCGCAGCAGGAAGTCCGTATCGGTGTCGCGCCCACCCTCGGGGTCGCGGGCGATCGTCGTGTCGACGAGCGCGACGGTGTCGGCGACACGGATCGGCGCGGGAAGCACCCGGTACTGCGCTGCCGGGTCCGGGGGAGGCGACGCCGGCTCCGTGGCCTGGGTGTGGAGCTCGGGCATCGCGGCCTCCTTGGTGGTGCGGTTGCTCCCACTATGCACCACGGTCGACGAGCGATCGTGAGACGCGGTTGCCGCGGCGAGCGGGTGGGCGTTCAGTGGTGACGTGAACAGACCGACCCGCCGCTCCAGGATCCCGCGCTGAGCGCCCAGGTGGACCGGGCGGACGTCGGCTTCCGGTCCGAGCGCGGGCCAGTCCTCGTCGCCCTCATGGTGACGACGGGCCTCGTCGCCATCGACTCGACGATCCTCGCGACGGCGGTCCCGACCATCGTGCGGGAGCTGGGCGGGTTCTCGTCGTTCCCGTGGCTGTTCTCGCTGTACCTGCTGACCCAGGCCGTGTCGGTGCCCATCTACTCCAAGCTCGCCGACACGTGGGGGCGCAAGCCGGTGGTGCTGATCGGCATCGCACTGTTCGGGCTGGGTTCGCTGCTGTGCGGGTTCGCCTGGTCGATGCCGGCGCTGATCGCGTTCCGTGCGGTGCAGGGCCTCGGCGCCGGGGCGGTGCAGCCGATGGCCGTCACGATCGCCGGCGACATCTACACGGTGGCGGAGCGCGCCAAGGTCCAGGGCTACATCGCCAGCGTGTGGGGGATCTCGTCGGTCGTGGGCCCGACGCTGGGCGGGGTGTTCAGCCTCTTCTCGTGGCGCTGGATCTTCTTCGTCAACATCCCGCTGTGCCTGCTGGCCGCGTGGCTTCTGTGGCGCCGGCTGCACGAGGACATCGAGCGACGTGAGCACCGGATCGACTGGGCGGGCGGCGCGCTGCTCACCGCATCCGTGAGCCTGCTGATCCTCGGGATCCTCGAGGGCGGCAACGAGTGGGCGTGGGTCTCCGTGCCGAGCCTGGCGGTCCTCGGTGCCGGCCTGGTCCTGCTGGTCGTGTTCCTCGTGGTCGAGCAGCGCGCCGACGAGCCCGTCCTGCCGCTGCGCCTCCTGTCCCGGCGGCTGCTGGCCACCACGGCCGCGATCTCGGTGGGCGTCGGCGTGGTCCTCATCGGCCTGACGTCCTACATCCCGTCGTTCCTCGAGGCGATCCTGGGGGTGAGCCCGCTCCAGTCCGGCCTGACCCTCGCGCTGCTCACGATCGGCTGGCCCATCGCCGCGTCCCAGTCCGGGCGGATCTACCTGCGCCACGGCTTCCGGTTCACCGCGCTGCTCGGCACGGTCATCGTCGTCGTCGGCTGCGTGGCGCTGCTCGTGGCCGCGCAGGACCCGTCGCTGTGGGCGGTGGGCGGCGCGTGTCTCGTCGTCGGCCTGGGCATGGGCCTGACGGCGTCGCCGACGCTCATCGCGGCGCAGTCCAGCGTCGACTGGGGCGAGCGCGGCGTCGTCACGGGCGCCAACATGTTCGCCCGGTCGATGGGCTCCGCGGTCGGCGTGGCCGTCATGGGCGCGATCGTCAACGCCGCGCTGCGCGGCGTCGACGGCGACACCCACCCCGCCGCGCTGCAGGTCGCGGTGCGCGACGCGCTGGTCGCGGTCCTCGTCGTGGCCGTCCTCATGATCGTCGCGGCCGTGGCGATGCCGCGGGACAGGCCGACGACGGATGCGGCCCGGACCGCGTGATCGCACGGTAGCGTGCCCGGCGTGGAGCAGACCGTGATCACCGTCGAGGGCCGGTTCGAGCATCACCACCCGGCGGAGCGGGGCACCGTGACGCTGACGGTGGGGTTCGAGGGGCCGACGCGCGAGAGCGTGGTGCAGCGCACGACGCAGACCCACACCGCGCTCGTCGCCGAGGTCCGGTCGCTGCACGTCCCGACCGCAGGCCCGGTCACGTGGTGGTCCGCCGACCGCCTGCGGGCCTGGAGCACGCGGCCGTGGAACAAGGACGGCAAGCAGCTCCCGCCCGTGCACCACTGCGCGGTCTCGCTCGAGGTGAAGTTCAGCGACCTCGAGCGGCTCGCCGCGTGGGTGGAGCGGGTGGCGGAGCTCGACGGCGTCACGGTCGGCGGGATCGAGTGGGCACTCACGGTCGCCACCCGCGCCCGGCTCGTCGCGGACGCGCGCGAGCGCTCCGTGCAGGACGCCGTCGCGAAGGCGACGAGCTACGCGACGAGCCTGGGTCTCACGCAGGTCCGCCCCGTCGCGCTGGCGGAGCCCGGCATGCTGGGTGACCACGCCGCGCCCACGTCGAGCTACGTCGGGTCCGCGATGCGGCGCGCGTCGGCCGACGGCCCGGAGCTCGAGCTGAAGCCGGCGGACGTCACGATCGAGGCGCGCGTGCACGCCCGCTTCGCCGCGTCCTGAAGGTCAACAGCACTCCCAGGAGCGTGCCGTAGCAGGCGACGAGGCCGTGCGCGTCACCCAGGAGGAACCAGGCCGCGACGGCGACGACGAGCGCGCCGGTGGCCATCCGGCGCGGGCCCCGGACCAGGAGGGCGCCGGCGAGGGTGCCGCCCAGGAAGAGGGTCGCGCCCGAGCTGCCCATCCAGCTCCGCGGGTCGTCGGACGGTCCGACGGCGAGCAGCGCACCGACCACGACGGGTACGACGATGCCCGCCGCGAACAGCACGGCGGCCGTGATCGCGCCCCACGCCCACTCCGCGAGCGCGGCGAACGCCGTGAGCGTGACGAGGTTGAAGGCGACCCCGGCGGCGGTGCCGTTCTGCAGGAAGGTCGCGGTGCCGTGCCGCCACCAACCGGCGCGTGCGGGATCCGCATCGAGCGTCGTCGTGGCGCCCGCCCAGGCGTGCTGGACGACGAGCCCGACGACCGCGAGCGCGGTCACGCCGGCCGCGAACCAGGGGACGGTCGGGCTCCGAAGCCGGTCCTCGCCGACGAGCGTCACGCCGCATCCCAGCAGCAGCGCGGCGAGCACCGCCGTCGACACGAGCTCCATGCGGGTCGACGTTACGCGCGTCGCGACCAATTTCCAACAGTGTTAGAAAATGCGCCGTAGGGTGCTCCCGTGAAGCTCTCGACCGACCGGATCGTCGACGCCGGCCTCGCCGTCTACGCGCAGGTCGGGCTGCACGGGCTGTCGATGCGCGCCGTCGCGGCCCGGCTCGACACGCACGCGGGGAGCCTCTACTACCACGTGGCCGACAAGGCCCGACTGCTCGCCCTGATGTCCGACCGCATCGCCCAGCAGGCGTACGACGCGGGGACGACGGCGCTCGCCGAGCTGCCCGCACGGGCCGGGTGGGTCGACCGCGTCGCGGCGCAGATGCACGCGCTGCGCATCACGATCCGTCGCCACCCCGGTGGCGCAGAGCTGCTGACGGCAGGCCCGGCGCTGGCCGGCGCCGGTGCGCTCCTGATCAGCGAACGCCTCCTCGCGACGCTGGCCGGCGCGGGTCTGCCGCCCGCAGGGCGATCGACCGCCGCCGACGCGCTGCTCAGCCACGTCACGGGGTTCGTGCTGCAGGAGCAGGGTCCGACGGGTGCGTCGTCGGACGCGGTCGACCTGGCGGCCCTGGCGGCTCGCTTCCCCCTGACCTTCGCGCGCCCGGACGCCGACGAGGATGCGACGTTCGCCGCGGGAGTCGTGCTCATCTGCGCGGGGATCGCGGCGTCGCTGCCGCGCTGAGGCCTACTGCCGGTACGACGACAGGAAGTTGCCCAGTCGCTCGACGGCCTCGGCCAGCACGCGGGCCTCGGGCAGCGTGACGATGCGCAGGTGGTCCGGGTCGGGCCAGTTGAAGCCCGTGCCCTGCACCAGCAGGATGTGCTCGCTGACGAGCAGGTCGTAGACGAGGCGGGCGTCGTCGTGGATCTCGTGCACCTCGGGGTCCAGGCGCGGGAACAGGTACAGCGCGCCGTCGGGGCGCACGCACGTCACGCCCGGGATGGACGTCAGACCCTGCCAGGCGATCTCGCGCTGCTCGTGCAGCCGGCCGCCGGGCGCGATGAGGCCATCGATCGACTGCACGCCACCGAGCGCGGCCTGCACCGCGTGCTGGGCGGGGACGTTGGGGCACAGCCGCGTCGACGCCAGCAGCGTGATGCCCTCGAGGAAGCCCTTGGCGTGGTCGCGCGGCCCGGTGATGACCAGCCACCCGGACCGGTAGCCGGCCACACGGTAGGTCTTGGACAGGCCGTTGAACGTGAGGCACAGCAGGTCGGGAGCCACCGTGGCCATCGGGGTGTGGACGGCGCCGTCGAACAGGATCCGGTCGTAGATCTCGTCGGACAGCAGGAGCAGGCTGTGCTCGCGCGCGATGGCCGCGATGCCCTCCAGCACCTCGCGCGAGTAGACCGCGCCGGTGGGGTTGTTGGGGTTGATGACGACGATCGCCTTGGTGCGCGGAGTGACGAGAGAGCGGATGTGCTCGAGGTCGGGCTCCCAGCCGTTCGACTCGTCGCACCGGTAGTGCACGGGTCGCCCGTCGGAGAGCGACGTCATCGCGGTCCACAGCGGGTAGTCGGGCGAGGGGATGAGCACCTCGTCGCCCTCGTCGAGCAGCGCCTGCATGACCATGGTGATGAGCTCGGAGACGCCGTTGCCCAGGTAGACGTCGTCGACGTCGATCTCCGGGAATCCGGGCTCGGTCTCGTAGCGCGTGACGACGGCCCGACGGGCGGACAGGATGCCCCGGCTGTCGGTGTACCCGTGCGCCTGGGGGATCGCGGCGACGACGTCGCGGACGATCTGGTGCGGTGCCTGGAACCCGAACGCGGCGGGGTTGCCGGTGTTGAGCTTGAGCACGTCGTAGCCCTCGGCCTCGAGGCGCGCGACCTCGTCCAACGCCTTGCCGCGGATCTCGTAGAGGACGTTCTTCAGCTTCGAGGACTGGTCCAGAGCGCGCAGGGGCATGGTCGAAGGGTAGTCCGGCCGGCTGGGGCCGTCGCCGAATCGGGACCGGGTGGAAACGCGGCGTTTACCGGAGCGCTCCTTTGTCCGAAACACCCGCTCCCTAGCGTTCTCGGGCATGGGCACAGGGATGTATACAGCGCGGGACACAGCGCGGTGCGCGTGCTGCCTGAGCCACGAAAGCCCGGATCTGCTCCGCTCCTCCCCAGCGAAAGGCACCCCGTTGACCAGAACCTCCACGCGCGCACTCGCCCTGACTGCCGCGCTCGCCACCACCGTCGGCCTCGCCGGCTGCGGCGCCAAGACCGACTCCTCGGCCGGGTCCAGCGGATCGGCCGCCGCCACCGGCTCGTCGTGCGTCGACACGTCGGGCGACAGCATCAAGATCGGCTTCCTCAACTCGCTGTCCGGCACCATGGCCATCTCCGAGCAGACCGTGCGTGACTCCTTGGACATGGCCGCCGACGAGATCAACGCCGCCGGCGGCGTGATGGGCAAGAAGCTGCAGGTCGTCGCCGAGGACGGGGCCTCCGAGCCCACGGTCTTCGCGGAGAAGGCCGAGAAGCTCATCACCTCCGACTGCGTCGCCGCGGTCTTCGGCGGCTGGACGTCCTCCTCGCGTAAGGCGATGCTCCCCGTCTTCGAGAGCAACGACGCGCTGCTGTTCTACCCCGTGCAGTACGAGGGGCTGGAGGCGTCGAAGAACATCTTCTACACCGGCGCGACGACGAACCAGCAGATCATCCCCGCGATGGACTACCTCAAGGAGAAGGGCGCCAAGAAGGTCTTCCTCGTCGGCTCGGACTACGTGTTCCCCCGCACGGCCAACAAGGAGATCGACGCCTACGCCAAGGCGAACGGCATCGAGATCGTCGGCGAGGAGTACGCGCCGCTCGGCCACACGGACTTCTCGACGATCGTCAACAAGCTCAAGGGCTCGGGCGCCGACGCGGTGTTCAACACCCTCAACGGCGACTCGAACGTGGCGTTCTTCAAGGAGTACAAGAACGCCGGCCTCAAGGCGGACTCGCTGCCCGTCGTGTCGGTGTCCATCGCCGAGGAGGAGGTCGGCGGCATCGGCGTCGACAACGTCGAGGGCCAGCTCACCGCGTGGAACTACTACGAGACCGTCGACAGCCCCGAGAACAAGAAGTTCGTCGCGGACTTCAAGGCCAAGTACGGCGACGACCGCGTCACGTCCGACCCGATGGAGGCGGCGTACACGTCGCTCTACCTGTGGAAGGGCATGGTCGAGAAGGCCAAGTCGTTCGCGGTGCCGGACATCCAGGCCGCTGCCGGTGGCGTCTCGTTCGACGCGCCGGAGGGCAAGGTCACCGTCAACGGCGAGAACCACCACATCGCCAAGACGGCCCTGATCGGCAAGATCGCCGCCGACGGTCTCATCTACACCGAGTGGAGCTCGGACGGCCCCATCGAGCCGGACCCGTTCCTCAAGGGCTACGACTGGGCCGCCGGCCTGTCCTGATCCGCGGTGCGGTGGCCCGACGAGCACTCGTCGGGCCACCGCCGGTCACGAAAGGGGACGGCGCGTGGATGCCGTGATCTCCCAGACGTTCGCAGGGCTCAGCCTCGGGTCGGTGCTGCTGCTCGCGGCGCTCGGCCTGGCGCTGACGTTCGGCCAGATGGGCGTCATCAACATGGCGCACGGCGAGTTCATGATGGCCGGTGCGTACACCGCGTTCGCCGTGCAGAAGGTCGTCTCCGACGCCGGGCTGTCGCTGCTCGTCTCGCTCGTGATCGGCTTCCTCGTCGGCGGTCTGCTGGGCCTGCTGCTCGAGGTCACCCTGATCTCGCGGATGTACACCCGACCCCTGGACACGCTGCTCGTGACGTTCGGCGTCGCGCTCGTGCTCCAGCAGCTCGCGCGCGACATCTTCGGTGCCCCCAACGTGGACGTGCGCGCCCCGGCGTGGCTGTCGGGCGCCGTGTCGGTCCTCGGCGTCGACGTCCCCAAGACCCGCGTGTTCATCCTGGGGCTGTCGATCGCGTGCGTGATCGCGCTGTCGCTGGTCCTCAAGCTCACGCCGCTCGGCCGGCGCATCCGGGCCACGGTCCAGAACCGCGACCTGGCCGAGACGTCGGGGATCTCGACGCGGGCCACCGACCGGCTCACGTTCTTCATCGGCTCGGGCGTCGCCGGCATCGCGGGGGTCGCGCTGACGCTGCTCGGGTCCATCGGCCCGACGCTGGGCACCAACTACATCGTCGACGCGTTCCTCGTGGTCGTCGTCGGCGGCATCGGCCAGCTCAAGGGCGCGGTCATCGCGGCCTTCGCGCTCGGGCTGCTGCAGGCGACCATCGAGTACTCGTCGACCGCGAGCATCGCCAAGGTGCTCGTGTTCGTCGTCATCGTCGCGTTTTTGCAGGTCAGGCCGCAGGGCATCGTCTCGGTCCGCACGCGGAGCCTCGCATGACCGGGCTCTGGCGCAACCCCACGGCGCGGCTGTGGGTGGGGATCGCGGTGGCGGCTGTGGTGCTGTTCCTCGTCGCACCGGGGACGCTGTCCGTGTTCCGGCTCAACCTGCTCGCCAAGTTCCTGTGCCTGGCCATGGTCGCCGTCGGCATCGGGCTCGCGTGGGGTCGCGGCGGCATGCTGACGCTCGGGCAGGGCGTGTTCTTCGGCCTCGGCGGCTACATGATGGCGATGCACCTGAAGCTCGCCGACGCCGGTCCGGGCGGCGTGCCGGACTTCATGACGCTCTACGGCGACGGCACCGTGCCGGGCTGGTGGGAGCCATTCCGCAGCCCGGTCCTCACCGTCGTCGCGATCGTCGTCCTGCCCACCCTGATCGCCGCCCTGCTGGGCCTTGCGGTCTTCACGCGGCGGGTGCGCGGCGCCTACTTCGCGATCCTGTCCCAGGCGCTCGCGGCCGCGTTCGCGATCCTGCTCATCGGGCAGCAGAAGGTCACGGGCGGCACCAACGGGCTCAATGGCTTCCGGGGTTTCTTCGGGTTCGCGCTGTCCGACCCTGCCAACAAGCAGATGCTCTACTTCATCGCCGCCGGGACCCTCCTCGTGATGGTCCTGCTGGTCCGGCTGCTGTACCGCTCCCGCTACGGCGAGCTGCTGGTGGCGGTCCGCGACCAGGAGAACCGCGTGCGGTTCCTCGGCTACAACCCCGCGCTGGTCAAGGCCGCGGCGTTCGCGGTGGCGGCGTGCTTCGCGTCGATCGGCGGTGCGCTGTTCGTGCCGATCGTCGGCATCATCTCGCCCGCCGACGTGGGCGTGGTCCCGTCGATCGTCTTCCTGGTCGGCGTCGCGATCGGCGGCCGGGCCACGCTGCTCGGACCGGTGCTGGGGGCGATCGCCGTCTCCTGGGCGGAGTCGTCGCTGTCCGAGTCGTTCCCGTCGTTCTGGACCTACTTCCAGGGCGGCCTGTTCATCGTCGTCGTCGCCTTCCTGCCCGGCGGGCTCGCATCGCTGGGTCAGGTGTGGCGTCGTCGTCGGAGCGCCGCGGCCGACGTCGACGACGCGCCCGCGGCCCCCGTGGCCGAACCCGAGCCCAGCACCTCCGGGAGGACCGCATGAACGAGCAGACACCGTCGACCCCGGCGGCGATCCTCGGCGAGGGCCAGCTCGACCCCGACGCGCTGGAGACCGTGCTCGCCGGGCCGGAGTCACGGTTCCGCCACGACTACCTCGAGATCCGCGACCTGCGCGTCTCGTTCGACGGGTTCGTCGCGGTCGACGGCGTGGACCTCACCGTGACGCAGGGCGACCTGCGGTTCCTCATCGGGCCCAACGGTGCGGGGAAGACGACGATCGTCGACGCGATCACGGGCCTCGCGGCCGCCACCGGATCCGTGCGGTTCGGTGGCGTGGACCTGCTCGGCAAGCCGTCCCACCGGATCGCCCGGGCGGGTGTGGGGCGCACGTTCCAGACCGCGAGCGTGTTCGACGAGCTCACGGTTCTGCAGAACCTCGACATCGCGGCCGGCGCCGGGCGGGGGGCCCGGACGCTGCTGCGGCGGCGGTCGGGCGTGCCCGACGACGTGGCCGCAGCGATGGAGACCGTGGGGCTGACCCACCTGGCCGCGACACCCGCGGGGATCCTGGCGCACGGGCAGAAGCAATGGCTCGAGATCGGGATGCTGCTGGTCCAGGACGCGCACCTGCTGCTGCTCGACGAGCCCGTGGCCGGGATGAGCCAGGCCGAGCGGGAGGAGACCGGGCAGCTGCTGCAGCGCATCGGCGAGCAGCGCACGGTCGTCGTCGTCGAGCACGACATGGAGTTCCTGCGCTCGTTCGCCTCGTCGGTCACGGTGCTCCACCAGGGCCGCGTGCTGTCCGAGGGGACCGTCGCGCAGGTGCAGGCCGACCCGCGCGTCGTCGAGGTGTACCTGGGATCCGGTTCCACGAGGAAGGACGCATGATGCTGACTCTGACCGGGGTGCACGTCGGGTACGGGCGGACGTCCGTGGTGCACGGGGTCGACGTCGAGGTGGGCGCCGGGTCCGTGACCGCGGCGATGGGCCACAACGGCGCCGGCAAGACGACGCTGCTGCGCGCGGCGGTCGGGCTGCTGCCGGTGCGCAGCGGGAAGGTGACGCTCGACGGGACCGACGTGACGCGCATGCGACCGCACCAGCGCGTGCGGCGCGGGCTCGCGTACGTGCCGCAGGGGCAGCAGTCGTTCGGTCAGCTCACGGCGCGCGAGAACCTGCAGCTCGTCGTCGACGGGGCCGGTCCTGCCGGTGCCGGCCGGATGGACGAGGCCCTCGACCTGTTCCCGGCCCTGCGCGGGCTGCTCGCGCGACGAGCCGGGCTGCTGTCCGGTGGTCAGCGCCAGCAGCTCGCGATCGCCCGTGCGCTCATCACCGGGCCGCGCGTCATGGTGCTCGACGAGCCGACCGAGGGCATCCAGCCGTCGGTCGTCGCCGAGATCGAGGACGCGATCGTCACGCTCGCCTCGTCCCGAGGGATGTCCGTGCTGCTCGTCGAGCAGCACGTCGGCTTCGCCCTGGGCGCCGCGGAGCGGTACTACGTGCTGGAGTCCGGGCGCGTGACGTCGCAGGGCGACGGGGGTGCGGCGGCAGAGGGTGACGTCCGCGCGGCGATGGCCCTGTAGACCGCTTCGTTGGACGGTACGGATCGACGAGAGGACTACGCTTCGTGACCATGAGCACGGGCCTGACCGAGGGGCTCACCCCCGCCGACAGCTCGTCGCTGCGCGAGATGGTCTACCACCGGCTGCGGGACGAGATCCTCAACGGGCGGATCTCGCCGCGCGAGCGCCTCACGGAGCCCAAGCTCGGCAAGGCCTACGAGGTCTCGAGGACGCCCGTGCGCGAGGCGCTGTCGCGGCTCCTGTCCGACGGGCTCGTCGAACGCACCGACTTCGGGTACGCCGTCGTCGTGCCGAGCCTGGAGGACCTGCGCAACCTCTACGAGCTGCGCATCACGCTCGAGCTGCGGGGCATCGGCCGGGCGATCGAGAACCCGCAGGTGCGGCACGACGAGGCGGCGCTGACCGCCGAGCTCGAGCGCTGGGTGGAGATGCGGGACACGCCGCCCGAGCCGGACCCATCGTTCGTCGTGAAGGACGAGGGGTTTCACCAGGTGCTCTCCCGTTCGTCGGGCAACGCCCAGCTCACCGACGCCCTGGTGACCGTGAACCAGAAGATCCGCGCCGTGCGGATGCACGACTTCGTCGAGGAGGGGCGCGTGACGGCGACCATCGACGAGCACATGGAGATCCTCCGGCTGGTGATCGCGCGCGAGCTGCCCGATGCGCTGATCGCGCTGCACAAGCACGTCGGCGAGTCGCTCGAGGTGGTCATGGAGCGCGCGACGCAGGCCATGACGCGGATGGCGCTCGCGGGCTGACGCCCGTGCTTCCCGGGCGGGCTCGTCGCCCGTAACGCACCGTTTACGCCGCGACGGCGGACGGGAAACACGGCCCTCCTAACGTGCTGGATACCGGGGTGTATACGCCCCGGGACCCAGCAACCGTCCGGGAGTGATCGTGTTCGACACCCTGCTCGTGGCCAACCGTGGCGAGATCGCCGTCCGCATCCTGCGCAGCGCCGCCGCGCTCGGCCTGAAGACCGTCGCGGTGCACTCGGACGCGGACGCGGCAGCCCCGCACGTGCGCCTCGCCGACGTCGCCGTCCGCCTCGGGCCGGCCCCGGCGGCCGAGAGCTACCTGCGCCCCGAGCTGGTCCTGACGGCGGCCGCCGAGACGGGAGCCGGTGCCATCCATCCCGGCTACGGCTTCCTGTCGGAGAACGCGACGTTCGCCGCGGAGGTCGAGGCCGCGGGGATCGCGTTCGTCGGGCCGACGCCCGCCCACCTGTCCGTGTTCGGCGACAAGCACCAGGCCCGCGAGGCGGCGCGTGCGGCCGGCGTGCCGCTGGTCGCCGGGTCGGGCCTGCTGGCATCGGTCGACGACGCGCTCGCGGCGGCCGCCGTCGTCGGTTACCCCGTCATGGTCAAGGCCGTCGGCGGGGGCGGCGGCATCGGCATGCAGGCGTGCGCCGACGACGACGAGCTGGTGGCGGCCTTCGACCGCGTGCAGCGGCTCGCCGCCGCCAGCTTCGGCAGCGCGGGGGTGTTCCTGGAGCGGTTCGTGCCCCGGGCCCGGCACCTGGAGGTGCAGGTGTTCGGCGACGGTGCCGGCCGCGTCGTCAGCCTGGCCGACCGCGACTGCTCGCTGCAGCGCCGCAACCAGAAGGTGGTCGAGGAGGCGCCGGCGCCCGGGCTGTCCGACGACATCCGCGAGCGGCTGCACGCCTCCGCGCGGGACCTGACGGCGTCGGTGGCCTACCGGTCCGCGGGGACGGTCGAGTACGTGTACGACGTCGAGCGAGACGAGATCTCGTTCCTCGAGGTGAACACGCGCCTGCAGGTGGAGCACCCCGTGACCGAGGCGGTCACGGGCGTGGACCTGGTGGAGTGGATGATCCGGCTGGCGCAGGGGTCGTCGGACTTCCTGGACGCCGTGCCCGACGCCGGCCCGACCGTCCAGGGGCACGCGGTCGAGGCGCGCGTCTACGCCGAGGACCCGCGCAAGGACTACCAGCCGAGCGCCGGCCTGCTCACCGAGGTCGTCTACCCGAGCGAGGCGCGCGTGGACGCCTGGGCGGAGACCGGGCAGGAGGTCAGCAGCCACTACGACCCGATGCTGGCGAAGGTGATCACGCACGCCGCCACCCGCACCGAGGCGTTCGCGGCGTTGTCGACCGCGCTCGGCGAGACCCGGATGAGCGGGTTGCAGACCAACCTGCCGCTGCTGCGGACCATCGTCGAGCTGGAGACCGTGCTCGACGCGACGCACACGACCGGCACGCTCGCGGACGTCCGCGACGACGAGCCGTACGTCGACGTGCTGCGCGGCGGGGTCATGACGACCGTGCAGGACTGGCCCGGGCGCCTCGGGCACTGGGACGTCGGCATCTCCCCGTCCGGGCCGATGGACGATCTGTCGTTCCGGCTCGGCAACCTGGCGCTGGGCAACCCGGAGGGCGTGCCCGGGCTCGAGTGCACGCTGGCCGGGCCGCGGCTGCGGTTCAGCCACGCGGCCGTCGTCTGCGTGACCGGCGCCGACGCGCCCGTGACCGTGGACGGCGAGCCCGTGCCGCAGTGGGAGCCGGTCGACGTGCCGGCCGGGTCGGTGCTGGACGTCGGCGCGCCCGGTGACACCGGCCTGCGGACGTACGTGCTGATCCGGGGCGGGCTCGACGTGCCGTCGTACCTGGGGTCCGCGTCGACCTTCTCCCTGGGGGGTTTCGGGGGCTACACCGGCCGCGCGCTCGTCGTCGGCGACACCCTGGTCCCCGCAGCCGTGCCCGACGCCGCGCCGCCCGTGGCCCCTGTCCCGCTCGATGTCCGGCCCCAGCTGGTGCACGACTGGGAGATCGCCGTCCAAGAGGGCCCGCAGCCCGCGCCCTCGTACTTCACGCACGACGACATGGCGATGCTCTACTCCGCGACGTGGCACGTGCAGACGCACGCCAACCGCACCGGCATCCGCCTGTCCGGACCCAAGCCGCAGTGGGCCCGACCCGACGGCGGCGAGGCCGGCCTGCACCCGTCCAACCTGCACGACAACCCGTACTCGGTGGGTGCGCTCAACGTCTCCGGGGACACCCCGATCCTGCTCGGCCCGGACGGGCCGTCGCTCGGCGGATTCGCGTGCCCCGTGACCGTCGTCGTCGGGCACCGCTGGAAGATGGGCCAGATCCGGCCCGGCGACACCGTGCGGCTGCTGCCCGTGCCCGACGAGACCGCGGCCGAGCTGCGCTCGTCGAACGCGCTGCGGGCGGCGGCCTACCTGGGCCCCGACGTCGCGACCGGCACCGACGGCGACGACGGCGTGCTCGCCCGTGTGCCCGGCGACCCCGACGACCCGCTGGGCGTGCCCGAGGTCGTCTACCTGCGCGGCGGCGACGACAACGTGCTGGTCGAGTACGGGCCCATGGTGCTGGACCTCGGCCTGCGGATGCGGGTGCACGCGCTGGGGGAGGCGCTGCGGGCCGCCGCGGTCGCCGGCGTCGTCGACATCACGCCCGGCGTCCGGTCGCTGCACGTGCACGTCGACCCGGGCGTGCTGTCGGTGCGGGCGCTCGTCGACGTCCTCGTCGGGCTCGAGGCCACCCTCCCGGCGACCGCCGACCTCACCGTGCCGAGCCGCCGCATCCACCTGCCGTTCTCGTACGACGACCCGGTCATCGCCGAGGCGGTGGCCCGCTACCAGGCGGGCGTGCGGCCGGAGGCGCCGTGGCTGCCGTCGAACATCGAGTTCATCCGGCGCGTCAACGGGCTCGGCTCGAGCGACGACGTCCTGGCGACCATGCTGCGCGCGGAGTACCTGGTGCTCGGCCTCGGCGACGTCTACCTGGGCGCGCCGCTCGCCGTGCCGCTCGACCCGCGCGACCGCCTGATGACCACCAAGTACAACCCGGCCCGCACCTGGACCGCGGCCGACACCGTCGGGCTCGGCGGGCAGTACCTGTGCGTCTACGGGATGGACTCACCGGGCGGGTACCAGCTCGTCGGGCGGACGGTGCCCATCTGGTCCGGGCACCGCCAGCGCGGCGTGTTCGAGCCCGGCAAGCCGTGGCTGCTGCGGTTCTTCGACCGCGTGGTGTGGCACCCCGTGTCGGCCGCCGAGCTGTTGTCGCAGCGGTCGGCCTTCGCCGCCGGGCGGCTCGACGTCGAGGTCGAGCACGGGACCTTCTCCTACGCCGAGCACCTGGAGCTGCTGGCCGCGCACGCCGACGACATCGCCGAGTTCCAGGCGCGACAGGCCGCGGCGTTCGCGGCGGAGCGGGAGGCGTGGGCGGCGGCGGGTGAGTTCGACGCGCCCGACGAGGCGGCGCCGGCCGTCGACACCGGAGCCGGCCCGGGACAGATCGAGCTGCTGGACGGGCACGTGCTCGTCGAGGCGCCCATGGTCGGCAGCGTGTGGCGGGTCGAGGCGCGGGCCGGCGAGCAGGTGCGTGCGGGCGACCTGCTGGTCGCGCTGGAGGCCATGAAGCTCGAGCTCGGCGTCACGGCGCCGTCGGACGGGCGCGTGCTGCAGGTGCTCGTCGCGCCCGGCGAGCTCGTGAAGCCCGGCGCCGCGCTGGCGATCCTGGAGGTGGGGGCGTGAGGCCCGTCGTGCTGGAGGGGGAGACGGCGGACGCCGTCGTGACGGGTGCTGCGGTCGAGCGCGTCGATGCCGCGTACACGCGGATCGCGGAGGTGGACCGGCCGGAGGTGTGGATCGCGCTCGTGCCGCGCGACGAGGCGCTCGCGGCCGCTCGCGCGGTCGACGCCCGCGTCGCCACCGGCGAGGACCTTCCGCTGGCGGGCACGGTCCTCGCCGTGAAGGACAACGTCGACGTCGTCGGGCTGCCGACGACCGCCGGGTGCCCGTCCTACGCGACGTCCCCGTTGGGTCGCCCGGGTCCGGCGTCCGCGTCCGCACCGGCAGTCGAACGGCTCGTCGCCGCCGGCGCCGTGGTGATCGGCAAGACGAACCTCGACCAGTTCGCCACCGGCCTCGTCGGGACCCGGTCCCCGTACGGCGCGGTGCGGCACGCGACGCTGCCCGAGCGGGTCTCGGGTGGCTCGAGCTCGGGGTCAGCCGTGGCGGTCGCGCTCGGGATCGCGGACATCGGCATCGGGACGGACACGGCCGGGTCAGGCCGGGTGCCTGCGGCCTTCAACGGGCTCGTCGGCATCAAGACGACGGTCGGCCTGGTGCCCACGTCGGGCGTCGTGCCCGCGTGCCGCTCCTACGACGTCGTCACCACCTTCACGCGAGACCTGGCGCTCGGTGCGCTCGCGACGCGGCTCATGGTGGGGCTCTCGGAGTCGGACCCGTCGGGGCGGCCATGGCCCGTGGACGTGCCGCTCGCCCTGCGCGCAGCGCCCGTCGTTGCGATCCCGCGCGACGAGGATCTCGCGCCCCTGTCGCCGACCTGGCGGGCCGCCTTCGCCGCCGCGGTCGACGTCGTGCGTTCGACCGGCGCCCGGACCGTCGAGGTGGACGTCTCGCCGATGCTGACCGCCGCGCGGCTGCTCTACGAGGGTGCGATCGTCGCCGAACGGTACGAGGCGGTCGGCGAGTTCCTGGCCACGTCGCCGCCCGACGCCGACCCCACCGTGGCCGCCATCATCGCCGCGGGCCGCGACGTGAGCGCCGCGGACTACGTGGCCGACCGGGCGACCCTGGCGGCGGCCACGGCCCGGACGCTCGAGATCCTCGACGGCGCCGACCTGCTGCTGCTGCCCACCACCACCGAGCACCCGACCATCGCCGCGGTCCAGGCCGACCCGGTCGCGATCAACCGGCGCCTCGGGACGTACACGAACTTCGTCAACATGCTCGACCTCGCGGCGGTCGCGATCCCGGCGGGCGAGGTGGACGGCGGGCCTTTCGGCGTGACCGCGCTGGCGCGTGCGTTCGAGGACCAGCTCGCGATCGATCTCGCGGCACGTCTGCTGGGGTCCGGTGATGCACCGATCGTCGACGGTGGCGTCGACCTGCTCGTCGTCGGCGCCCACCTGCGCGGGCAGCCGCTCAACCCCGAGCTCGAGGCGCTGGGCGCCCGCTTCGTCTCTGCCGTCCGGACGAGCGCCGCCTACCGGCTGGTCGCGCTCGACACGACGCCGCGCAAGCCCGGCCTGGTCCGGACCGGCGACGGGGCCCCGATCGCCGGCGAGGTGTGGCGGGTGTCGCCCGGCGCGCTGGGCCGTTTTCTCTCCGCTCTGCCCGCGCCGATGTCGTTGGGTCGGGTGGAGCTCGAGGACGGCACGTGGGTGGTCGGGTTCGGCTGCGCGGCCGACGCCGGTGCCGGTGGGGTGGACCTCACCGCGCACGGCGGCTGGGTCGCGGCGCTGGGTGCGGGGTGGTGAACGACCGCACCGGCGTCAGTGGGCCGACCGATCGTGCGACGGACGGTCCCGGGCGGCCACGCGCAGACCCGACGCGCGCAGCCGTCGGATGAGGTCGCCCGCGCTGACCCTTTCCGCGCCCAGCCGCACCAGCTCGTCGATGCGCTCGTCGGGCACGTCGTAGTGGTCGAGGTCGAACCCACGCCGCGGGATGCCTGCCCGCTCCGCGAACGCGTGCAGCTCATCGAGCGAGGCGTCGCTGACCAGGTGTGCCCACAGCCGCCCGTGGTTGGGCCACATCGGCGTATCCACCAGCACACTCACCCGACCAGCCTAGGCGCGCGGCGTGACCCACGGTGAGGTCAAGCATCACGCTCGAGAAAGGTGATCGTCGTGGCGTAGTCTCTCCGTATCGCCGCACCATCGAGGTGGCAGCGGAAGTGAGCCTCGGGAGATCCTGCCGGACGACAGGGCCCGGGGCTCGCGCCATGCCTACCGCGCGTCGACGTGAAGAACGGTCACCTGGTCCTCGAGGCGCGTCAGCCATCGGGGCCGTCCCGTGCGATCGGCTACGACTGCACCGCACATGGCATCGGCTATCCAGAGCACTGGATCGGCAGGCCCCGGGCTGTGGCTCAGGCGCAAGCCTGTCGCTTGCTTGCGCGCCCGCAAGGCGTCGAGCAGGTCGCGGTCGCGCTTGTCCGCCCTGGTGCCGCGCGACTCGAGCACGAGTTCGACGCAGCCCGCCTCGATGAGCTCGAGCAGCAACACCTCGAAGCACTTCCGCCGGCGCCGCTCGTCTGGTTCAGCCTGAGGGCCCTGTCGGACGACAACGACGGCGGTGAGCGGAAGGCGGGTGATCACGTCGACGACGCGGTCGTGACGGGCGAGCGTGGACTGGGTCACGACGGGGTGAACAGGCGGGCGGCCTGGGTCTCGGCCTCCGCGTAGGTGTGACCGGCGGTGCTCATCGCGTGGCTGATCTGGCCGAGGGCGTGGTCCAGGCGCGTGGACGCGGTGGTCCACTCGTGCAGCACGGCGGCGAACTGCGTGGCCGCCGACCCGCGCCAGGTGTCCTGCAGCGCCGTGAGCTGGCGCTGCATCGCCGCCACCTCGGACCGGATGCTCGCGGCACGCGTCTGGACCGCCCCCGCCGCCGCCGTGACCGCCGCACTGTCGACCTCGTACCTGCTCATGTCCGCCTCCCGCGTCGCGGCGCCCGGGTGGCGCCGACCGGGTGACCATAGGAGCCGACGAGGGCCAGGAGGCGGCCGCGCGGCAGATCTGTGGACGAGCGTGCGCGCGAGCGTGGCTGTGGTCGGCTCGGTGGGCGAGCTGGTCAGCTTGCCGCGGTGTCCGGGTGCGCCGTGTGGTCGTCGGGCGCTGCGCTGTCGGACGGACGATCGTCGGACGCGGCTTCGTCGGCCCCCGCGGCCTCGGCCAGCAGCTTCGCCTGCTCCTTCTCCAGCCGCTGCAGCTCGGCCGACACGTTCTGGCGCGCGGGCTCCTCCCACGCGGCGCCCAGCGGCGAGGAGAACAGCGCCGGCCGGGCCAGCAGCTTCTTGAGGATCCGGATGCGGGCCCGGACGTAGTCCTCGACCGGCAGGTGCGCGTACTCGGCGCGCACGTCGTGCAGGTAGGCCTTGTACCGCTGGGGTTCCGCGGCGAGCATCGCCAGGTCCGCGTCGCACAGGACGGCACAGTCGAAGTCGGCGGGGTCGGGGGTGTGCCGGATCAGCGCGACGACGAGGTCGTGCACCCGCTCGGCGGCGGCATCCGGCACACCGAGGGACCTCAGCTGCTCACGGGCCAGGACCGCGCTCGCGGCCTCGTCCTCACCACCCTTGTTGGCGTACGCCTTGCCGTCCGCGGAGTCGAACACGACGCCGTGGTACCAGGCGGCCAGCCGGACCAGGTCGGTCTCGTGGGTCTCCTCGGCCAGCTCGTCGACGCGGACCAGCACGTCGACCAGGTGCTTGAGGTTGTGGAACTCGCGCCCGGGCCCGGACCACTGGTCCACGAGGGCCTGACCGACCTCCCGCACCTCGTCGTCGGGCGCGCTGGCGCCTGCGCGGCGAGCACTGCGGTAGAACGCGGACAGCAACCACTGTGGTGCGTCATGGACGCCCATGGATGAACCTCACGACGGTGACTCGGACGCGCCATCGTAGCCCCGCGCGGCGTCCCTCGCGGGTGGTTCGGACGGCCGAGCGAACAGGGGAGCCGACGGCGGCCGGGGCGTCGACCCCGCCGCCGGTGGGGGTGCCTGCTCGGGCCTTGGATCGCGCGTCCGATCGGGCGCAGAGGCGACCGCAGGCTCCGTCGCCCGCGCTGCCGGGGGCGTCGACGACGGAAGGGTGGACTGGCCGTCCGTCGGGATCGTCACGCGCACGGTCGTGCCACCCCCCGGCGTCTGCGTCAGCTCGACGGACCCGCGGTGCGCGTCGACGATGGCCGCGACGATCGCGAGCCCCAGCCCGGACCCGCCCGACGAGCGTCCGCGCGACGCGTCGACCCGGTAGAACCGCTCGAACACGCGCGCCGCGTGCTCGGGGTCGATCCCCGGACCGTGGTCGCGGACCTCGATGACGCCCGACGAGCCGACGGTCCCCACCGCGATCTCGACGGCCGTGCCCGGCGGGGTGTGGCGGGCGGCGTTCCCGACGAGGTTCACCACGACCTGCCGCAGCCGTGCCTCGTCGCCCGTCACGAGGCACGGACCCGTCGGGGCGCCCGGCGCGATCGGCGCCAGCCGCGGCGCCCGGCTCGGGTCCAGGGCGTGCAGGTCGTTGACCGCGTCGGCGGCCAGCACCGTGAGGTCGACGGGCCCGGTCTGCATGGGGCGTCCCTCGTCGATCCGCGCCAACGACAGCAGGTCCTCCACCAGGGCACCCATGCGCGTCGCGGAGTCCTCGATGCGCCGCATCGTGTCGTCGAGCTGCTCCGTCTCCTTGACCGCACCCATCCGGTACAGCTCGCCGTACCCGCGGATCGCCGCGAGCGGCGTGCGCAGCTCGTGGGACGCGTCCGCGACGAACCGACGCATACGCGCCTCGGACGCGCTCTGGGCGTCGAACGCCTTCTCGATCTGGGTGAGCATCCCGTTCAGGGCGTCGCCGAGGCGTCCCACCTCGGTGGACGACGGCGCCGTCGGGACACGCTGGGACATGTCTCCTGCCGCGATCGCGGCGGCGGTCGTCTCGATCTCCCGCAGCGGGCGCAGCGAGCGGCGCACGGCCCAGAAGCCTGCGAGCACGCCGACGAGGACGATGGCGAGACCACTGAGGATCAGGACCAGAACGAGCTCGTGCACGGTGTCCTGGACTCCGCTCAACGGCAGCGCGATGGCGACCGAGCCGACGTACTGCCGGTTGACGGTGACGGGATAGGTGACGACGCGCCAGGGAGACCCAGACTTCGTCGACGGGACCGTGAACGGCACACCGGTGCGCTCGGCGATCTCGTCGGCCGTCATCGTCGGGACCTTGGGCGTGCCGTTCTCGCGCCGCACCGTGCTGCGTGCGTAGTTGTTGGAGACGCCGTTCGCCGCGGTCAGCTGGATGAAGTAGTCGGTGGGGATGTCCGAGCCGTCACCGCCCCAGCCGGCGAACTCCGAGTTCGCGAGCGCCTGGGCGGCTGACTTCCCCTCCGTCTCGAGCTTGTGGTCGATCTGGCTGAGCAGGCTGCGTTCGAGCAGCGTGGTGGCCACGCCACCTGCGACGAGCAGGCCGATGGCCAGCAGCGCGGTCGTGATGGCCACGAGCCGGGCGACGAGCGGAACACCGGCCCACCGGGCGCGCAGCGCCAGTCGGCCCGTCACGGCACTGCGCGCAACAGGTACCCGACCCCGCGCTTGGTGTGGATGAGCGGCGGGAGGCGGTTGCCGTCGGCGTCGTCGAGCTGGTCGACCTTGCGGCGCAGGTAGGAGATGTAGGACTCGACGATGTTGGCGTCGCCGCCCCAGTCGTACTGCCACACGTGGTCGAGGATCTGCGCCTTGGACAGCACGCGGCCCGGGTTGAGCATGAGGTAGCGCAGCAGCTTGAACTCGGTGGGGGACAGGTCGATGTCGTGGCCGGCCCGGCGGACCTCGTGCGAGTCGTCGTCGAGCTCCAGGTCCGCGTAGCGCAGGACGGGCGCGTCGTCGTCGCGCTCGGCGCCCGTGCGGCGCAGGATCGCACGGATGCGGGCGACGACCTCCTCGAGGCTGAACGGCTTGGTGACGTAGTCGTCGCCGCCGACCGTCAGGCCCTGCACCTTGTCCGCGGTGTCGTCGCGCGCGGTCAGGAACAGCACGGGCGTGTGCTGGCCCTTCTCACGCAGGCGGCGTGTGACGGTGAAGCCGTCCATGTCGGGGAGCATGACGTCGAGCACCAGGAGGTCGGGCTCGACGTCGCGCGCCAGGCGCAGCGCCTGACCGCCGTCGGCGGCCGCGTGGACCTCGAAGCCAGCGAACCGCAGGGACGTGGCGAGCAGCTCGCGGATGTTGGGCTCGTCGTCGACGACCAGCAGCGTCGCCTCGGGCTCGTGCGCACTCATCCGCCGATCATCCCGCCGAACCCTGGGAGTTCGCTGGACGTCCGCCGAGCGCGCCGTCCCGGGTTTCCGAAGGATCTACGCGCCACACGCTCCGATCCTTCGGAATCCTCGACGAACGCGAGATTTCGGGCCTCGGCGGGGGCGGCTGTACCTTGCTGGCGTGACTCTGGTGCTGACCGTGGTGCAGAACGCGTCCGACGTCCCGCTCGACCTGCTGGCCGACGACTTCGCCGACGCCACCCTCCGGGTGGTCCGCCCCGACCTCGGCGAGGCGCTGCCCGCGGTCGAGGACCTCGGCGACGGGCTCGTCGTCCTGGGCGGTCACATGAACGCGTACGACGACGACCTCGCCCCCTGGCTGCCGACGCTGCGCACGCTGCTCGCCGACGCCTCCCGTGCCGGCGTCCCGACGCTCGGCATCTGCCTGGGTGCGCAGCTCCTCGCCGCCGCGCGCGGTGGCCGCGTCCAGGTGGCCGCGCCTCCCGGGCCCGAGTCCGGCGTCGTCCCGATCTTCTGGCGCCGCGAGGCCCTGTCCGACGCCGTGTTCGGCCCGCTCGTCGCCGGCCTGTCCGACCGTCGCGTCACGCTGCAGCCCACGTCGCACTCCGACGCGGTCGTCGACCTGCCCGCCGGGGCGGTGTGGCTCGCGTCGTCGAACCAATACCCCTACCAGGCGTTCCGCATCGACTCCGCGTGGGGCGTGCAGTTCCACCCGGAGGCGTCGCCGGCCACCCTGCGCACCTGGATGGAGCACGACGCCGTCGACGAGATCGACACCGCGCTCGCGGCCTACGCCGACCACGAGCTCGAGCTCGCCGGCATCCGCACCACCATTGCCGCCGGCTTCGTCGACCACGTCCGCACGATTGCGTCCGCCGCGGAGCCGGCTCTCGCCGAGCGCGTCGACGCCTGACCGCTCCGGCGATTCGCGGCTGGCCGGCCGCTTCACCGGTCTACCGGTAGTCGGTCGACCTCCGAAGTAGTCGGGTGCAACCGACTACTTCACGAGAGACCCGCCTACCGGGGCGCGGCAACCGACGACCTGGAGCGATGGCGCGTCCCATGCCGGAGGTCAGTCTGGTTCGTGAATGCATCGGTGGTCGCAGCGCGCGTGCCCGTGGAGGGAGCGTGCGCTGCAACCATCGATGCAGCCATGGTGGCTGAGTGGGCTGTGCGTGCGTTGCGTTGGCGGCTGGCGGAGATCCTCCGTGCTTGTGGTCGGATCTGGCCTGCGCTCCGCGAAAGGCGCGTCCGCTTCGCGTCCCCACCTTTCGCTACGCTCCGGCCAGATCCTCCGCGTCGACGATGGAGTAGGCGTATCCTTGCTCCGCCAGGAAGCGCTGGCGGTGGGCGGCGAACTCCTGGTCCACCGTGTCGCGGGCGACCACCGTGTAGAAGTGCGCGGTGCGGCCGTCGCCCTTGGGGCGCATGATCCGGCCCAGGCGCTGCGCCTCCTCCTGGCGGGAGCCGAACGAGCCCGACACCTGGATCGCCACGGACGCCTCGGGCAGGTCGATCGAGAAGTTCGCGACCTTCGACACCACCAGCTTGTGGATCTCCCCGGCGCGGAAGGCGTCCAACAGCCGCTGCCGCTCGTGCACCGTCGTCTCGCCGGTGATGAGGTCGGCCTGCAGGTGGTCGGCGAGCTCGTGGAGCTGGTCGAGGTACTGCCCGATCACCAGCACCTGGTCGTCGGGGTGCGACGCGACGAGCTGCTCGACCACCCGGTTCTTGCCCGGTGCCGTGGCCGCCAGACGGTACTTGTCCTCCGGCTCGGCGGTGGCGTAGAGCATGCGGTCGCGGTCGGGGAGCGTCAGGCGCACCTCGACGCAGTCGGCGGGCGCGATGTAGCCCTGCGCCTCGATGTCCTTCCACGGGGCGTCGAACCGCTTGGGCCCGATCAGGGAGAACACCTCGTCCTCGCGGCCGTCCTCGCGGACCAGGGTCGCGGTCAGGCCCAGGCGCCGACGGGCCTGCAGGTCCGCCGTCATCCGGAAGATCGGCGCCGGCAGCAGGTGCACCTCGTCGTAGACGACCAGGCCCCAGTCGCGCGCGTCCAGCAGCTCGAGGTGCGAGTAGACGCCCTTGCGGCGCGTGGTCAGCACCTGGTAGGTCGCGATGGTGACCGGGCGGATCTCCTTGCGGGCGCCCGAGTACTCGCCGATCTCGTCCTCGGTCAGCGACGTGCGCCTGACGAGCTCGTCGCGCCACTGCCGCGCGGACACGGTGTTCGTCACGAGGATCAATGTGGTGGTCGACGACTTCGCCATGGCTCCGGCGCCGACGATCGTCTTGCCGGCCCCACAGGGCAGCACGACGACGCCCGAGCCGCCGTGCCAGAACCCGTCGACCGCCTGCTGCTGGTACGGCCGCATCGACCAGCCGTCCTGGTCGAGCGCGATCGCGTGCGCCTCGCCGTCGACGTACCCGGCCAGGTCCTCGGCCGGCCAGCCCAGCTTGAGCAGCACCTGCTTGAGGTGCCCGCGCTCGGAAGGGTGGACGATCACGTCGGTGTCGTCGAGCCGCTCGCCGAGCAGGCCGGCGGTCCGCTTGGACCGCGTCACCTCGGCGAGCACCGCGGGGTCGAGCGAGTGCAGCACCAGGCCGTGCACCGGGTCCTTGACGAGCTGCAGGCGTCCGTAGCGGGACATGGTGTCCGCGACGTCGACGAGCAGCGCGTGCGGGACCGGGTAGCGGCTGTACTCGAGCAGCACGTCGACGACCTGCTCGGCGTCGTGCCCGGCGGCGCGCGCGTTCCACAGGCCGAGCGGCGTCAGCCGGTAGGTGTGCACGTGCTCGGGTGCGCGCTCGAGCTCGGCGAACGGGGCGATCGCCCGACGGCAGGCCTCGGCCTGGTCGTGGTCGACCTCCAGCAGCAGGGTCTTGTCGCTCTGGACGATCAGGGGACCGTTGGTCACGCACTCTCCTCGTCGGTCGTCGGGCGGACCCGACGTACGGATGCGATGCGGTGCACCGCGACGGTCAGCTCGGACTCGCGCCGCACGTCCGCGGCGCGCAGCCTCCCGCCGTCGACGCGCAGCGGGCGCAGGAGCCGACGTTCGGGACGGCCCGTGGGGCCGACCAGGTCGACCCACACGTTCGCCTTGTCGGCGACCGCCTCTCGCAGGACCAGCAACGCGTCGCCAGGTTCGTCTGTTCCGTGCTCGGACAGGTCGTCGGGTGTCGGGTCCAGCGAGCCGTCCGGCTCGCGGTTCGCGGGTTCGTGCCCGTTCGACGAAGGCCCCGCCGACCCGGGCGCGGGCTCCGGCGCCCGCAGCCGGCGGATGACGGCGGCCACGTCGGCGTCGGTCGTCGGCGTCGCGACCTCCCGCCGCCCGGCGCTGCCCCGCCCGCGCCGACCCGCGCGGCGCACCTCGCGCGCCAGGTGCAGGACGTGCCCGTCGGGGGACTCGGCCGCGGGGGCCAGACCGTGCTCGCGCAGGGTCTCGACGAGCTCCCGCGTCGGGGCCTGCGACACCAGCACCGTCGGGGCCAGCGCGAACAGGCCCAGCCCGGCCAGCCGCGGGTCGTCGACGAGCCCGGCCAGCAGCGCGGGGTCGTCGCTGCGCAGGTAGCTCGACGCGGCCCCGGCCCGGAGCTGGCCGTGCCGCCGGGCGGCGTCGCGCACCAGGTACTCGAGCGCCTGCGGGACGGGGGTGAGCGAGAAGCGGGTCAGGTCCGCGAGCAGGCCGTCGGCCGTCGCGCCGGCGTCGAACGCCGCCCGGATCGACTCCGCCGTGAAGCGGACCGTCACGGCCCCGCCGCGGGACTCGACGCGCGCGGCTCGGTCGAGCAGGTCCTCGAGCTCGTCGCCCGGTCGGCCCGGGACGATGCCCGTCAGGTCGCCCTGCAGCAGCATCTCGTCGACCGCGGCGGGGACGTCGGCCGCGAACGCCGCGGCTGCACGGTCGGTGGCGTCGTCGGGCGCATCCAGCAGCGCGCGGCCGGCGGCGGACAACGCTCCGGCGCCCAGCGCGCCCACCACGGTGGCCTCGGCGAGGATCGCGGACACGGCCGAGGCGGGCGGGACGGACCGGGGGGTCCGCCACGCCAGCAGCTCCATGACCGTGGCCTCGTCGGGCGCGGCCAACGAGGGCAGGTCGGCGAGCGTTCTCAGGACCGAGCGGCGCAGGCGCGGCGCCCACGACCGCGCGACGTCGGGCCCGAGCGCCGAGCGCACCGTGCCGGAGTCGTCCCGGCCGCCCACCAGCCACGGCGTGCGCGTCGTGGCCGTCCAGGTGCGGGCGAGCGTGAGCCAGCGCTGCTCCAGCGGCCGGGCGCTCCACTCGTCGAACGTGACGGTGGGGACGAACGACGGCGACTCCTCGCCGTCGTCGGCCACGAGCCCGGCGGACCCGGCGAGCTCGACGACCAGCGCGGCCGTCCGCTCGTCGACCTCCAGCTCGGTCGCGACACGGCGCAGCTCGCGCACCCCCAGCCCACCCGAACGCAGCACGCCCGCAGGACTGCGCTCCCAGGTCCGGGCCAGGCGCGTGACGAGCCGGACGAGTCCCTCGCCCGCGTCGGCCGACTCCGCGGCGACCGTCGCCGCGGCCCGCGTCGGGAAGGAAGGGGTGGGCGGCAGGGCGGCGGCGCGGTGCGTGCGGCCGCCGCGCAGCGCGAGCGCGACCGTGCGCGGCAGGATCACGTGCCGACCCTCGCCGCGCACCAGCAGGCCGCGGCGCAGCATCCACTCGACCGCCGCCGCGGTAGCCGTGCCGTGCGACGGCGCCAGCCCGACCGGCGGACCCCACGTGAGCGCGTCGAGCACGGGCTGCACGCCGGCGGGGGCGGACGGCAGCTCGTCGACCACGGCGTCGTCCGGGTCCTGCGCCGACGCCGGCGCGAGCCCCGCGGGGTAGGGGCCCACGAGCTCCGGGACGCCGGGGGCGGCGTGCAGAGGATCGGGTGAGGCGTCGCCGGGAGAGCCGAACAGCAGGGCGAGAGCGACGGCTCGATCGACCGACGCGTCGACGAGCGCGAACCCCGCCTCGTCGTCGGCGATCGCGGTCCGCAGACGATCGCGCGTCGCACCGCCCAGCGCGACCACGGCCTCGACGACCTGCAGCACGCCCGCGTCCACGGACGCCAGCGCCCGCTCCAGGCTGCCGCGGCTCGTGGCCCGGACCGCCAGCGACGAGATCGTCGTCGGCGACGGTGCCGCCAGGTCCGGGCGCCCGCGCAGCAGCGCGACGAGCTCGTCGTCGCCCAAGGAGCGCAGGAAGCCGGTGAACGTGGACATCCGCACCACAATACGGGGCGCGCCATCGTGGCCGCAGTGCGGGCGCCGGGCCGGTAGCCTAGGGGGTTGACGTGGTCTTCCTATAGAACGAGGTGTGCCGTGCCCACCGGCAAGGTCAAGTGGTTCGACGCCGAGCGCGGGTTCGGGTTCATCGCCGGCGACGACGGCGGCGAGGTCTTCCTGCACGCCTCCGCGCTCCCGCAGGGCGTGACGCCCGCGGTCGGCAGCAAGGTCGACTACGGGGTCGCCGACGGCCGCCGCGGCCCGCAGGCGCTGTCGGTCAAGCTCCTCGACCCGGTCCCGTCGGTCGCCAAGGCCGCGCGCAAGCCGGCCGACGACATGGCCGTCATCATCGAGGACCTCATCAAGGTGCTGGACCGCGTGGGCAACGACCTGCGCCGCGGCCGCTACCCCGAGAAGGCCCGGGCCACCCAGTACGCCACGCTGCTGCGCGCGGTCGCCGGCGACCTCGAGGCCTGACATGGCGACCGCGACCAAGGACGCCGTGCTGGGCTCCGCCGTCGACCTCGCGCGCGAGGTGGCGATCGAGCTCGCCGGCAACGCCTCCGACGTGGGCGAGCACCTGGGCGTCGTCGTCGAGGGTGAGCGCCTGGTCTCGCACCGCTTCGCGTCCACGGCCCGCGGCTACCGCGGCTGGGAGTGGACGGTCACGGTCTCGCGCGTGCCGCGCGGGCGCACCGCGACGGTGTGCGAGGCGGAGCTGCTGCCCGGGGCCGACGCGATCCTCGGCGCCGACTGGGTGCCGTGGTCCGAGCGGCTGCGCCCCGGCGACGTGGGTCCCGGCGACGTGCTGCCGTTCCGCGCCGACGACCCGCGCCTGGAGCCCGGTTGGACACCGTCCGGCGACCCCGAGCTCGACGAGGTCGCGATCGACGAGCTGGCCCTGGCCCGCGTGCGCGTGCTGTCGCCGCAGGGTCGCGACGAGGCCGCCGACCGCTGGTACCGGGGGTCGCACGGCCCGACGAGCGCGGGCGCGGTCGCATCCGCCGGCGCGTGCACGACGTGCGGGTTCCTGGTCCCGCTGCAGGGTGCGCTCGGCACGGTCTTCGGCGTGTGCGCCAACGAGTGGTCGCCCGACGACGGCAAGGTCGTCAGCCTCGACCACGGCTGCGGCGCCCACTCCGAGACGGGCAACGAGCCCGTGCCGACCGAGTGGCCCGAGCCCGCGCCGCTGATCGACGAGCTGCGCATCGACGTGCTGCCCGACCTGGGCGGGCCGACCGCACCGGAGCCGGTTACCTCGGAGCCCGCAGCCGAGGAGCCTTCGGCCGAGTGACCACGGACCCCTTCGGCACGGCCGCGCTGCGCGCTGCTGCCGTCGGGGCCTGGCAGGCGTCGCCCGCGCGGTTGCGCGAGGACGCCAACGTCGAGGAGGACCACGCGCGCGGGTACTACCGCGACCGCGTGCTGGTGGAGCTGGCGCAGAACGCGGCGGACGCGGCCGTGCGCGCGGGCGTCCCGGGCCGGCTGCTGCTGCGGCTGGCCGCGACGCCGGACGGCACCACCCTGGTGGCCGCCAACACGGGCGCACCGCTGGACGAGGCCGGCGTCGCGGCGCTCGCGTCGATGCGCGCGTCGGCCAAGCGGTCCGACGCGGGCGGGGTGGTCGGCCGGTTCGGGGTCGGGTTCGCGGCCGTGCGTGCCGTGGCCGACGAGGTGAGCGTCCTGTCCACCACCGGCGGGGTCCGGTTCAGCGTGCGGGACACCGCCGAGCTGCTGGCGCAGGCGGGGACGCCGGCGCTGGACGACGAGGTGCGGCGCCGCGACGGGTCCCTGCCCGCGCTGCGGCTGCCGTTCCCGGCGGAGGGTCGCCCGCCCGTCGGGTACGACACCGCCGTGGTCGCGACGCTGCGCGACGAGGTCGCGGCCGACGAGGTCCGCGCGCTGCTGGCCGGGATCGACGACGCGCTGCTGCTGGCCCTGCCGGCGCTCGTCGAGGTCCTGGTCGAGGACGACGACGCGGCCCCGCGGCGGCTCGCGGACGTCGGCTCGCGGTGGACGCTGGCGTCCGACGAGGGCGAGCTGCCGCTGGCCCTGCTCGCCGGGCGGCCCGTCGAGGAGCGGTCCGCCCGCGCGTGGCGCGTGACGTGGGCGGTGCCTCGGGGCGACGCGGGGTCGTTGCCGACGTCGGCGCGTGCGGTCCACGCCCCCACACCCACCGACGACCCTCTCGACCTGCCCGCGATGCTCGTCGCGACCCTGCCGCTGGACGCGACGCGTCGGCACGTCGCGTCCGGTCCGCTCACCGACGCGGTGCTGGACCACGCCGCCCGCGTCTACGCCGACCTCGCGCAGACGGTCGCACGGGCCGGCGGCGACGCGCTCGCGCTGGTGCCGACCGGGCTGGGCGCCGGACCGATCGACGCCGCCCTCCGGCCGAGGATCGTCGACGCGCTGGCGCACCGGCCGCTGCTGGCCCCCGCCGACGGGGCAGACCACCTGATCCCGGCGGGCGTCGCCGTCGCCGTCGCCGGCTCCTTCGCAGCCGGCGCGCTCGCGGCGCTGGGACGGCGCATGGCCTCCCTCGTCGTCCTGCCGCCCGGGCGCCAGACGCAGGCACGGGCGCTGGGCGTCGACGTCCGCAGCCTCGCCGACCTGGTCGACGAGCTCCCTCCCGCGCTGTCCGGCGGCTGGCACGAGCTGTACGACGCGCTCGACCGGCTCACGCAGGACGCCGGCGCGCGTGAGGCGCTCGGCTCGCTGCCCGCGCCGCTGGCGGACGGGCGGGTGGTGCGGGGTGCGCGCGGGCTCGTGGTGCTCGACGAGGTCGCCCTGCCGGACGACGTCCTGCGCGCGCTGTCGACGTGGGGCCTGCGGATCGTGGCGCCGGACGACGCGCACCCGCTGCTGGTGCGGCTGGGTGCCGAGCCGGCGGACGCGGTCACGCTGCTGCGCCGGCCGGAGGTGTGCCGCGCGGCGCTCGACGAGCCCGAGGAGGCGGCGCCGGTCGTCCTGACCCTCGTCGCCGCTGCGCTGGCGGCCGGCGCCGATGGGCTTCCCGACGACGTCCGTGCCTGGACCGGGCTGGTCGAGCTCACGGCCGCCGACGGAGAACCGACCCCGGCGGACGGTCTGGTGCTGCCCGGTTCGGTGGCGGCGGCGCTGCTGGACGGGCGCGTCGTCGCACCGGTCGCGCTCGCGGAGATCGACCGGTGGG